>Ga0209834_10001129_pt1 | contig 15225 bp, 16 predicted proteins | sample Mar14236cmmetaG_FD_184134 | JGI IMG/M metagenome (GOLD analysis project Ga0209834, IMG submission 184134) | Marine hydrothermal vent microbial communities from Guaymas Basin, Gulf of California to study Microbial Dark Matter (Phase II) - Marker... ...
CTTACATACTCATCCTTACCTCCACTAGGAACAATGATCACTCCCTCAACCTGCTTGCTGTAAAACATCTCCGCTGATTCTTCCTCTTTATTAGGGTCATAATCGGTATCGGCAACAATTAGATTATATCCTCTTTTACCAAGGTACGTCTCAATACCCCATAAAACTTCTGCAAAGAAAGGATTTCTCAAATCACAGATAATCAAACCAACTGTGCCTGTTTTTCTGCTTCTCAAGCTCCTTGCAACTATATTTGGACGATACCCGAGCTTATTTATCGCATTAATTACCTTAGCTCTGGTTTCTTTGCTCACAAAGCCGGTATTGTTAATCACGTACGAAACGGTGGTGGTGGAGACTCCTGCCAGTTCTGCTACTTCCTTAATAGTCACCGATTTTCTCTTCATCCTGAACCTCTTTAGTTATTCGTTTAACTAAACGTTTCACTAATCGTTTATATAATATAACCTCCAATTACCCTGTCAAGCAGGATTAAGTTACAAATTATTTTTACATTTTTAAAGTTTAAAGAGAGCTTTTTCCAGTTTAACAAAGACAAAGAACTTCCCTCCCTTCTCTATTTAGTTAAAAAATTTCTTGCAATCACAACAAATCAACAAAAAAAAGCCTGCTCCACAGAAAGATTTGGCAATTTAGCCCGGGAGGAACCTGTACTGAAACTACTACTCCTCCTTTTTCTCTTCTTTTCTCTCCTCCACCTTTGCTTTGCGCATTCCAGCTTTAAAGAAGACTGTTGTCAAGAGCTCTATCAAAAAGCCAAAAACTATTCCTCCAATAACTGCCAGCAAAAATCCTCTTCCCCATCCCAATTCCCCACACACTGCAAAAAAACCCACGGGAATACCAAAGAAAAGCCCCAGCAATATTCCGTGAAGCCACCAGGCAATCTCCCAGGCACTTATTCCCATGACAAAACCAAGAAGTGTTAGAGAAAGAACAATGCCAACTGCCCCTGATACTGGAATTGCTCCCGGAATACGAGCAATTGCCCATAAAACAAAGCCAAAAATCAAACCCCATACAGTAGTTGAAACCACTCTTTTTTCATACATCATTTATTTCACTCACCTCCTTCCTTGATTTTTTTTCAAAAATAGCAAAGAAATTTTGTAAGTCAAACCTGCAAAACGCACAAAACTTGTCACAATTTCAAATTTTTACTACAATGTAAAACTATGATAAAAGGTGAAAGAAAAAAGATGAAAAAGTTTATAAAAGGTGGAGGGGTGGGGATATTTTTTGTTTTTCTTCTGCTTTTCTTCTCCTCTCCCACTTACATTATTTACTCAGAGAATCCTGAGGAATTTCTAAAAAATAAAAAACTTTTGGAATCAATCTGTACAAACTACAAAAGTCTCAATGAATACTATGCTTCTCTGGAAAAAGACACGTCTTTTTCCAGACTGGTTTTAAGTCAGTTAAAAGGAAGGGAAAGATCCTACTTTCTCCAGATGAGACCATTTTTAAGTGAAATAATTAAAGCCTCTCAAAAAACCGGAATTCCCATCTCTTCCATTGCCTCTCATATTAAAAGAGAGTCTCAATTTAATCCCCGGGCAGTAAGTTACAAAGACGCCTATGGTCTTATGGGAGTCACGGTGTGGGCATATAAAGATGTTATGCGCCTTAGAGAGCAAAAAAAATGGATTGCTGAAGCACTGAAAGAATACGGCAATATTGAGTGGGAAAGGGTAAAATTTGATCCTGAACTAAATATAATGGTAGGTACTATTTACTATAAATTCTTACTTGACGAGCTTAAAGACACAACCCTTGCTTCCCTTGCCTATAACTGGGGAATAGGCAATGTAAACATCATGCTGGAAAAATACGGAAATACACAGAAAATCCTTTCTCGTCTGGAAGAACTTGCCTCTATTAACTCTGCCTGGATTGAACCTGCTGAATACACAATGCACATCTCAAAAATAGAAAATGTTTTCAAGAAAGTTGAGGAAAGGATAAAACTTGCCTATGCTACCTACAGAGAGCTAAGCTCACAGGACTTTGCCTTTTTAAATTTCGCCAGTGCCAGCTCATCCTCACAGGAACAAAGTTAACTGTTGAAACCTTCACTCTGTCTTTCAAAAGAACTTATCGCTTTCTCTGATTCTAACCTTTCCTTAACCATGGGGTTTGCAATTCTCTCCTTCATCTTAGAGCAGGTTTTTTTATAGTAAAGATTAAAAATAAAAAGTGGCAAAGTGTACTTCCACCTTCCCCCTGAAAATACACCGCTAAGTCTTCTAAAAATAGAAGGTAAGCTTAAAGTTTTAACATAAGCCCAGGCAAGTCCCCTATCAAGCTCTGCAGGACTCATTTTCTTCGGTTCGAAAACAACATGCCCACAATCGTAGTTTGACCAATCTCTGTCGATGATCCTTCCCTCCTTTTCTATCTTCTGATGAAGTCTTGTCCCCGGTAGAGGAGTAAGTATTGAGTACTGCGCACTGTCCAGCTTTACCCTGTTAATAAACTCCACTGTCTTTTTAAATATGCTTCCATCGTGCTCATCCATGCCAAAGATAAAAGCTCCGTGAATAAATATTCCATGACGATGAAATCTTTTCACTGCTTCCTCATAAAACTCAACTTTATTTTGTCTTTTTCCCACCTCCTTAAGAGCATCCTCTGATACAGTTTCAAAACCTACAAATAAAGCTTTACAACCACTTTTTGCTGCAAGACCCAGAAGCTCATTATCGTAAGCTGCATTTACAGAAGCCTGGCTCATCCAGATTATCTTTAAAGGAATTAAAGCTTTAAAAAGTTCTCTGGCATAACTTTTATTCCCCATTATGTTATCATCAAGAAAAACAAAAAGCCTTCCACTCAAACCTTTCCCTATGTTCCTCTTTATAAACTCCACTACCTTTTCAACAGGACGAAATCTTATCCTTCTGCCAAAAAGCTGGGTTACAGAACAAAAGGAACAGTTGTAAGGACAGCCTCTTGTAAGATGGAGAACTTTGTTAACCACATATTTTTCCTTCTTTAAAATATCCCATCTTGGAAAAGGTATCTTTGAAAGATCAGGAAGGCTATCATTCTTATAGATTTTTTTTAAGTCTCCCCTCCTGAAATCATCTATTAACCTCTCCCAGACACCCTCTGCCTCTCCAATTACAACCGCATCAGCATGCTGCAATCCTTCCTCAGGCACAACTGAAACATGGGGTCCCCCAAGGACAACAGGAATGCCCTTTTCCCTGAACCTGCCCGCAATTTCATATGCTCTTGGCGCAGCAGAAGTTGCCACACTAATCCCCACAAGGTCAACATCCTCATCAAAATTTATAGACTCAACGTTCTCATCAGTAAGACTCACCTCGACATCAGGTGGTGTTACCGCAGCTACATTTAAAAGGCCAAGAGGTGGAATCTTGAATATTTTTTCTCTCTTGGCTCTATTCTTTGAGACACTCTCTGTCCACGTGGGAGCTATTAGTTTTACCTTCATTTTTTCCTTCCTTAAAATTAATTGCAAAAAGCTTTTGCAAATTATACATTATAAGGTGGGATTGTCAATTGACATTTCAAATTAATTTGCTATAGGTATACATCAAAAAAATTTAGGAAAGGAGGTTCAAATGGCAATCGTAGAATTATGGATTGACGAAGATGCTTGCACAGGCTGTGGGCTTTGTGAGGAAACCTGTCCTGATGTTTTTGAAGTTGATGAGGTGGCAACTGTCAAAGAGGATGCAGATTTTAACGAGTTTGAAGAGGAGATAAAGGAAGCAGCAGAGGAATGTCCAACTGAGGCAATTCAGTACGAAGAGGAATAGAAAAATGAGCAAAGATACAAAAATCCGCTGGGGATTTGAGCAAGAAAGCTTAGATGAAGAAAAAATTGAAAAACTAAAAAAACTCTCCACCATCGCAAGGGGAGACATTCTCAAAATGACCACCGTAGCAGGTTCTGGTCACCCGGGTGGCTCCATGTCTTCCATAGATATTTACCTCACCCTCTGGCACTGCGCCCGAGTCTGGCCTGATAAGCCTAAACACCCTGACAGAGACAGAATAGTTGTAAGCCATGGACACACATCACCTGGGGTTTACGTTACTTTAGGACATCTTGGATTCTTTAACCTGGATGAGGCAATTGCAAACTTCAGGAAAACAGGAAGCTCCTTTGAAGGTCATGTGGAAAGAGATATACCGGGAGTTGAGTGGACAACGGGAAACCTCGGACAGGGGCTTTCTGCAGGATGTGGCTTTGCTCTTGCTGCAAAGCTTTTAGGAAAAGACTTTCACACCTTTGTGGTTATGAGCGATGGAGAGCAATCCAAGGGTCAGGTGGCAGAGGCAAGAAGATTTGCTAAAAAATACAAACTAACCAACCTTACCTGTATTATTGACTACAATCTTCTCCAGCTTTCAGGACCTTTAAATGAAATTATGCCTCAAAATATAAAGGAAAATTATCTTGCCGATGGATGGAGGGTTATTGAAATTGATGGACACGACCACCAGCAAATTTATAAAGCCTTGAGAGAGGCGGTAAAAGATAAAGAAAACTGCATTGCTATCCTTGCCCGAACAGTCATGGGCAAGGGGGTATCTTTCATGGAGAACAAATTTAAATATCATGGACAACCTCTCTCGGTTGATGAATGCAGGAAAGCTCTTCAGGAGCTGGGTGTTGAAGATGACCTTGAAAAGTACTTCAATTTAAGAAAAACCACTCCTCCTGCTCAAATTAAAGCAAAAGAGGAAATTCCACCTGAGTTAAACATTGACCCGGGAAAACCCATTGTTTACAGGGCAGGGGAAAAGGTAGCAAATCGCAATGCTTTTGGAAAGGCACTGAAAAGCCTTGGTGAGGTCAACAGGGGTAAGAAAACTCCCATAGCTGTCTTTGACTGTGACCTTCTTGGTTCTGTGAAAACTGATGAATTTGCAAAATCTTTACCTGAATGGTTTTTTGAGGGAGGAATCCAGGAGCACAACACCGCCGCAATTGCCGGTGCTCTCTCAACTCAGGGAGTTGTCGTATTCTTCTCAGATTTTGGCGTATTCGGGGTGGATGAGACTTACAACCAGCACAGATTAAATGACTTAAACCATACCAGTTTAAAACTTGTGTGCACTCACAATGGTATAGATGTGGGGCAGGATGGAAAAACTCACCAGTGTATTGACTATGCTGGTGTGATGAATAACCTTTTTGGCTTCAAAATAATAATTCCGGCAGATGGCAACCAGACAGACAAAGTCATAAGATATGTTGCCACCCATCCTGGCAACTTTTTTGTGGGAGTGGGAAGGTCAAAATTGCCCATTATCTTGTCTGAGGAAGGTGTGCCCTTTTTTGGAGAGGGTTATGAATTTGTTTATGGAAAAGCAGAGGTTGTAAGAGAAGGGAAGCTGGCTGTTATTATTTCTGCAGGAACTTTACTGCACAGAGCAATCCAGGCCTGGGAGATACTTAAAGAAAAAGGATACAGCGTAAGAGTTGTAAATATGTCCTGCTGGAGTGACCCTGACGCAGAAACTTTAAAGGAGGCAGCAAAAACCGGGATAATAATAACCTACGAGGACCACAATGTAAAGACAGGGCTTGGAAGTATAGTAGCCAATTTCCTTGCTGAAAACTCCTTAAACTGTTATTTTCGAAAGCTCGGTGTAAAAAGGTACGCACCTTCTGGTCCTGCTGAAGAACTCTTTAAGGCAGAGGGGCTTGAGGTGGAAAATCTTGTAGATACTGTGATAGAAGCCATTAAAAAGGCAAATTAGGCTTTTTTGCTTAAATCTCAATTTACTCGTAAGATGGCAGAGGACTTCTCAAGCTCTTAAGCCAGTCCTTTGCCATATAAGAGCTTCTCACAAAAGGGGAAGAGGCAACGTAAATAAAACCAAGAGAATAAGCAACCTCCTTATACCAGGAGAAAACCTCAGGCCTGATAAATTCCTTAACCTCAAGATGCCAGGAGGTGGGTCTTAAGTACTGGCCTATGGTTAAAATATCGCACCCTGCACTTCTCAAATCTTTCATAACCTCAACCACCTCATCCCTTTTTTCTCCCAGCCCCACCATCAGGCCTGATTTTGTGTAAACATGAGGGAAAATTTCTTTGGATTCTCTCAAAATACCAATTGAACGTTTATAATCTGCCTTTGGTCTTACCTGAGGATAAAGTCTTGGAACAGTCTCAAGATTGTGATTTAAAACAAGTGGCTTTTCTTCCAAAACTTTTTTTAGAGACAAAAGGTCTCCTTTAAAATCTGGCACTAATACTTCCACCAAAGTTTCTCCTCCACACACTTCTTTTATACACCTTATTGTCTTTGCAAACTGTTCTGCTCCCCCATCAGGAAGATCGTCCCTTGTCACTGAAGTTATGACCACATACCTTAAACCAAGTTTTTTTACAGCCTTTGCAACATTTTCTGGTTCATCAGGGTCAGGGGGTAAGGGATTTCCCTTCTTGACTGCACAGAAGCGACAATTTCTGGTGCATATATCTCCCAGAATCATAAAAGTGGCAGTTTTTTTAGAAAAACATTCGCCAATATTGGGACACCTTGCTTCCTCACAAACAGTGTGCAGGCAAAATGACTTTAAAAGATTGTGCATCCTGTCTATGTTCTCCTGCTCGGAAGAAGAAAATCTTTTTGTAAGCCAAAAAGGAAGGCTCATACTTTACTCCTTATCTTTAAATAGCATTTAATTATAGATTACCCTATATCTCTGTCAAATCACTTGACACGATCACCAGATAGAAGTTCTTGAAAATTGACAACTCCTGTAAATTTAGCATAATAAAAAGTGAAAGAGGAATTTTTAATTTAACAACAAGGTGGGGGGAGGATGATTTACACAGAGGAGTTTTTCAGCGTCAGTTTTGCAGATGAAGAAGAAAAAATAGAGGAAAATCCTGTACCCTATGGCAAACCCTGCAGAACAGATATTGAAAGAACAAGGTATGTAGGAATAGCCAGGATAAGGAGACTGGAACCTCAGATTTACAGATTAGAAGGAGTTACCATAATAATTTTGCCTGGGAAAGACAAGGTAACAGAGGAGAAAAAAAGAAAAATAACCTCCTACGCCCAGACTTTAGCTGCAAGAAGGTATGCTAAAATCTTAAGAGGAAATTTTCCCATTGAAATAGACCCAAAAATTTACTTCATGCTTCAGGACGTTGCACTCTGGGTGCCAAGTAAAGGACTTGTCCATAGCATAGAAGAGATAATTGAGGATATGCTCTCTTTTTAATTTCTGAAAGAAAGGTAAGAAGATGAGGAGAAAAAAGGTAGAGTTTATTTTTTTATTTTTGTTTATCTTTTCTATTGTGCTTTGCGCAGGATCACTTTTTTCTTACGCAAAGATGCCCGAAATAGAGACAGATAGCTGGGTAAGTATTTCCGGAGAGATAGATAAGGCAAAGGCGGATGAGGTAATATTAGCATTGATGAATCTTGATTCCAAACCAGGTTCTGCTCCAATTGGTATAAGAATCTCCTCTGCAGGAGGTTCTTTAACAGCAGTTATGGCAATATGTGATGTGATAAAGGCTCTACGCCACCCCGTGGTGACTCTTGCCTTGGGAGAGGCAACCTCTGGTGCTGCTATAATATTAAGTTGTGGTGACAAAAGGTATCTTGGAGAACATACAATCGTTATGTTGCACCAGCCCACAGTTGTTTTTGAGGGCTGGAGTTTCAATCTTGAAGAACTTCAGGAATTTTCCCTTGCTCTCAAAAAAATAGAAAATCAGATGTATCATCTTTTAGCAAAAAATACAGGAAAAACAGAAGAGGAAATAAAACAAGCTCTAAAAAAAGAACTATGGCTTACTGCAAGGGAGGCAATAGAATTTGGGCTTGCTGATGAAGTCCTGAAAAAGGGAGAATTAGGAATAAAAGTGAGGGAGGAAGATTCCTCTTTAAAGGAAGAAAAAGAGGAAAAGAAAAAGGAAAAACCAGATGCAAACTTTCCTTCTCCCCCACCCTGCCAGAATTTAAACTGAAAGTCTACCTTATCAAAAACTTAGTTTTTTTCTTTTTTATTTTGAATTTGACATAATATGCAACAAATATATAGTTATAACCTAACTTAAAGCGAGAAGGAGAAGGGAGCTTGCTTTTTTTTCTTCTAACTGTCATAGGAATATCGCTTTCAGGTGTGATGATGCCAGGACCTGTATTTGCTGCAACCATCTCCAAAAGTTTTAACTCAAAGTTTGCCGGTTCCTTTGTCGCCATCGGACACGGGATTGTAGAATTTCCCCTTATGTTTCTCATTTACTTTGGACTCTACAATTTCTTTCAAAACCAATTTGTGAGGATATTCCTGGGAATTGCAGGAGGGATAGTTCTTATCTACCTGGGAAAGGATATATTTCATCTCAAGTCAGCGGCGAAGGCTTCTTTTCAGGAAAATCCGACCTCAAGAGCCACTTTAGCAGGAGCTGTTACAAGCCTTTTAAACCCCTATTTTGTCTTGTGGTGGGTTACAGTAGGAACCACCCTCATCATAAAATCTGCAAGTTTTGGTCTTATAGGATTTTTTCTTTTCGGTGTTGTGCACTGGCTGTGTGATTTTTTCTGGTATTCAACCGTATCCTTTGTAGCTCATCACTCAGGAAAAATATGGGGAGAAAAAGCTCAACTTTTGCTAATAGGTGTCTCAAGTCTTCTTTTAATAAGTTTTGGTGTATGGTTTATCGTATCTTCTCTCAGGTGGATAGCATAAAATGATGGAATTATCATCTGTAATTCTAATTTTTACAGTTTCCTTTGTTATCCCCTTTGGTGTATTTCCAAAAGCTATAAATCAGTTAAAAAAAGCAGGAATAGTGGGAAAAGATGTTAACAAGCCCGATGAACCCAGAATTGCCGAAATGGGGGGACTTGTTACAGTTGCAGGATTTTCTGCAGGAGTAATTGTAGCCGTAGCCCTTAGAACTTTTTCTCATCAGCTTGGAGGTGTAAACCTTATTGACATCTTTGCTATTTTATCCACTGTCCTTTTAATTGCTCTTATAGGAATAATAGATGACCTTATGCTTTTACCACAAAGTGTGAAGGCTATAATTCCCATATTTGCATCTTTTCCTCTTGTAGCAATAAAAGCAGGTCACACAGTAATGAATATTCCCTTTGTGGGAACGGTAGATTTTGGAATAGTTTACTCTCTAATCCTTGTTCCTCTTGGAATAACAGGGGCAGCTAATGCAGTTAACATGCTCGCTGGATTTAACGGGCTTGAACTGGGGATGGGAGCAGTAGCTATAGGATGCCTGATGGTAATTGCTTACCTTGTAAAATCCACCACCTCTTTCATAGTTCTTGTTGCAGGATTGGGAGCACTTCTTGCAACTTTAAGGTATAACTGGTATCCTGCAAAAGTGCTTATTGGAGATGTGGGAACCTTAAGTATAGGCTCTATAATTGCCTCAGCAGTGATCCTTGGTAACTTCGAACTTGCAGGTGCTGTAATAATTATCCCTTATTTTTTTGACTTTATCCTGAAACTTTTTAACGGTTTCCCTTCAAAAGGATGGAAGGGAGAGTACAGAGAGGGAAAGCTATACTGCCCCTCTCATGGTCCTGTAAGTCTGTGCCAACTTATCATGAAAATTTCTGGAGGGATAAGTGAAAGAAGGCTTGTTTTAACTCTCATCACAGTAGAACTTATTTTTGGACTTTTTGCAATTTTTTTATATTTAAAAATTTAATAAAAACAAACTACCCTGTTATCTTATCCTGTTTTTGAGGAGGAAAAGATGCTGGAGGAATTAAAAGAACGTGTTTGCAAACTAAACAAGGAACTTCCAAAAAATAACCTGGTGAGGACAACAAGTGGCAATGTCAGTGCAAGAGACCCTGAGACAGGATATGTAGTTATCAAGCCAAGTGGAGTGGATTATTCAGAACTTGAGCCTTCTATGATGAGCATTGTCGACATGGAGGGTAACATTATAGAAGGGAAACTTAAACCATCCATTGATACAAGAACTCACCTTTACATTTATAAACACAGAAGGGATGTGAATGGAATAGTTCACACCCATTCAAACTATGCAACAAGTTTTGCTGCTCTTGGAAAGCCTATCCCTGTTTGTCTTATAGCAATAGCCTATGAGTTTGGTGGAAGAATTCCTGTAGGGGAGTATGTCCCTATAGGAGATGAGGAAATAGGAAGAGAGATCCTTCACTCTATTGGGAATTCCTGTGCTATTCTGATGAAAAAACACGGAGTATTTACAATAGGGAAAACCCCTGAGATGGCTGTCAGGAAAGCAATAGTCCTGGAGGACATAGCAAAAACTGTTCACCTTGCTTTATTAAAGGGAGAGGTGGAGGAGATGAAACCTGAGGAAATTGATAAAGTTGTCAAAATATACAGAGAAAAATATGGACAGAAAGAGGTAGAAAAATGAAAATGACGGTTGCCGAAAAAATAATCTCAAGTCACTGTAAAAAGGAGGTAAAAGCAGGTGAACTTGTAATTGCGGATGTTGACTTTGCCATAGCACAGGATGGAACAGCTCCCCTTGCAATTGAGGTTTTTAAAAAAATGGAGCAAGAAAAAGTACTTTTCCCGGAAAAAATTGCCTTTTTCATAGATCACAGCGCTCCTCCTCCAAACAGGGAAATTTCAGCTCTACATAAGTTAATGCGCGATTTCGCAAAAAAACATAAAGTCAAACTTCATGATGTGGGGGAAGGTGTCTGTCATGTGGTTACAACAGAAAAAGGTTACGTCAAACCCGGGGACCTTGTTGTGGGAGCAGACTCTCACACCTCAAGCTACGGAGCACTTAACGCATTTGCAACAGGTGTGGGATCAACTGACCTTGCAGCGGTCATGGCTTCCGGAAAAATATGGCTTAGAGTTCCTGAAAGCATAAAAATTATCCTTACTGGAAAGATACCTGAGGGAGTTTATTCCAAAGACATAATACTTTACCTTATGGGGAAAATTACCTCTCGAGGAGCAGTTTACAAATCAATTGAATTTGAAGGAGAAGTGATTGAAGAGCTCTCCATGGAAGCAAGATTCACAATATCTAACATGGCTATGGAAATGGGGGCAAAAGCAGGAATTATGAGAGCTGATGAAAAGACAGTGAAATGGCTGGAAGGTAAAGTAGAAGAAAAAATAACTCCTGTTGTTCCTGATGAGGGAGCATCTTACGACAAAATCTTTGAGTATGATATATCAAATATTTCCCCTCAGGTAGCCTGTCCTCACAGTGTGGATAATGTCTTTCCTGTTGAAAAGGTGGAAGGAACACCTATCCAGCAGGCTTTTATTGGAACCTGCACCAATGGAAGACTTGAGGACCTGCAAATAGCAGCTTCAATTTTAAAGGGGAAAAGGGTTCACCCTGATGTAAGGTTAATTGTAGCACCTGCCTCTCGCACGGTTTATCTTGAAGCTTTAAAGAAGGGGATAATTTCTCAACTTGTAGAGGCAAAAGCTGCCGTGGTAACACCCGGTTGCGGGTGCTGCGTGGGAACACACAACGGAATCCCTGCTGATGGAGAAAATGTAATTTCCACTGCAAACAGAAATTTTAAAGGAAGAATGGGTAATCCAAACTCCTTTATTTACCTTGCCTCGCCTGCAACAGTTGCAGCTTCCTGCTTAAACGGAAAAATTACCGATCCAAGGAGATACTCAAATGAGTGAAAAAATTTTAAAAGGAAAGGTTCATAAATTAGGAGATGATATAAATACCGACTACATCATCTCAGGAAGGTATAAATTTAAGACTCTTGACCCAAATGAGCTTGCAAGACACCTCCTTGAAGATATATGTCCTGATTTCTACCAAAAAATATCACCCGGGGATTTCATTGTAGCAGGTGAAAATTTCGGATGCGGTTCCTCAAGAGAACAGGCTCCCCTTGCCATAAAGTATGCAGGCATTGGAGCAGTCATTGCGAAGTCTTTTGCAAGGATATTTTATCGGAATGCAATTAACATAGGTCTTCCCATAATCATAACAGACACCGATGAAATAAACCAGGACGATACTCTTCTAATTGACCTTAAAAAAGGAGCAATAACTGTCTGCAATAGAGAAAAAACCTTATCCATTACCCCTTTTCCTTCTGAGATACTGAGCATAATTGAGGCAGGAGGTCTTGTGGAATACTTTAAAAAATACGGAGGGTGGAGGATTTAAAACCTGATAGGGGTAAAACAGGAAAAACAGAGTAGAATTGACAAAGACACTCTTTTTATTATCATTTCAGTAGTTTAAAGTAAAATGAGAGGGAAAAGATGGCATATGGTATCATTATGGCTGGAGGATTTGGCAAGAGACTCTGGCCAGAAAGTAACATCAACCACCCCAAACAATTTCTGGCTATAAAAGGAGGGGAAAGTCTTCTTCTTTTAACTTATAAAAGATGTGTCAATCTGTTCGGTAAAGAAAACGTATACATTGTAACCCGTCGCGAGCTTGTGGAAAAAACCCTCTCCCATATTCCCGGGCTTTCTTCTGAGAAAATAATAAAAGAACCAGAGGGAAGAGATACAGCTCCCTGTATAGGATTTGCTACTGTTTACATAAAAAAACAAAAAAGGGAAGATACACCTCTTGTCTTTCTTCCCTCTGACCACCTGATCGAAAACGACCAAAAGTTTAATAAAACAATTAAGGTAGCTATAAAGCTTGCAGAAAAGGGACATCTTGTGACAGTTGGCATCAAGCCCACAAGAGCTGAAACAGGATACGGATATATAAAAGTGGGAGAAAAAATAGAGGAGCTTGATGGAATTTCCTGTTATAAACTGGAAAGGTTCACTGAAAAACCATCACACAAAAAAGCAAAAAGTTTTCTTGAAAGTGGAAATTTCCTTTGGAATGCAGGGATGTTTGCCTGGCGTCCAGGTGTAATACTTGAAGAAATTAAAACACATCTTCCTCCACTTTACGAGGGGATAAAGAAAATAGAAGATGCCCTCGGGACTCCCGGAGAAGAAGAAGTTATAGAAAAAGTTTACCCCCAGCTCCCCAAAATCTCCATTGATTACGCAGTGATGGAAAAAACCAAAAAAGCTGCAGTTATCCCGGCAGAATTTGTATGGGACGATATTGGTGAGTGGCAGGCTTTATTTAGAATCTTCCCAAAAGATGAAAAAGGCAACATTGTTCGGGGAATAGTCAAAGAGATAGAAACAGGGAACTGTATATTGATAAACAAAGAAAAAAAAATCCTTGGAGTAATAGGGGTCTCTAATTTGATTGTCGTAAATTCTGAAAAGGGGACACTTATCTTAAACAGGGAATCTTCTGGAAGAATGAAGGAATTTGTGGACGAGATATTAAAGGACGAGAAGTTGAAAAAATATGTGGAGTAATAATGGATTATCGCTGGGAGAAACTGAAAAGAAAATTAGAAGAAAAAGGTCTTGATGCTTTCCTTATCACTTCCAGAGTGGATATTTTTTATTTTTCCGGAGTTTGGGTAGAAGGAGCAGCACTTTTTACTCCACATAGAAAATTTATCCTGACCTCACCCATGTACCGGGAAGAAACAGAAAGAATAAAGAATAGATGGGAAATTGCAATATATAAAAACACTCTGGAGAACACGTTAAAGAAAATAGCAGAGCTTATTAAAATAAAAAGGTGTGGATTTGAGCAAAACTCCCTAACTTTTGCAGGTTATAAAAGGATAAAGGAAAATTTTTCGTCAGAGCTTGTTCCCTGCGACTTTGTAGGAAAAATAAGGTCAGTGAAAGAAAAAGAAGAGATAGAATTTATAAAGAAGGCAGCAAAAATCACCTTAAGTGCTTTTGACTATCTGAGAGGAATTTTACACACAGGAATAAGAGAAAAAGATGTTGCAAGAGAATGCATAAATTACATATTAAAAGAAGCAGATGACCTTGCATTTGATCCCATAGTTCTTTTTGGAGAAAGGACATCTCTGCCTCATGGAGCTCCTACAGAAAGAAAATTGAAAAAAGGAGACCTTGTAACCATAGATATAGGAGCAAGGGTAAAAGGTTACTGTGCAGATATTACAAGGACATTTGTATGGGGTAGTCCTCCCTCAAAAACCTGGGAGGAGAGACTAAAACTTCTGGAAAGTGTGAAAAGAAAGGCTATTGAACGGATAAAACCAGGAGTAAAATCATCCGAGATTCATAAAATCGTTAAAGAAGAACTTACAAGAAAAGGCTATGCAGAGAATTTTCTGCACGGAACAGGTCATGGAGTGGGTCTTGAGGTGCACGAGGAGCCTTTTATCAAACAAAAATCCAACGCCTCTCTTAAAGACGGTATGGTGATTACTGTGGAACCGGGTATATATTTCAGTGGAGAAGGAGGAGCAAGATTAGAAGATACAATTTTAGTAACAAGTAAAGGAGGTAAGATTCTGCCATGATTACAGCAAATGACCTCAGGGAAGGTATGACAATAGATATAGATGGAGCTTTATACGTGGTGGAAGAATTTCAACATGTCAAGAGAGGAAGAGGAGGAGCATTTGTAAGAACCAGGCTAAAGAATCTTCAAACCTCACAGGTATTAAGAAAAGTTTTTCAACCAGAGGAAAAAATAAAAGATGCCTTTATTGAACAAAAGCCTGCCCAGTATCTTTACCGGGAAGGTGATAACTTTTATTTCATGGACCTTGAAACCTTTGAGGAGAAGGTCCTTCACAAAGACCAGCTTTCGCAAAAAGCCCATTTTTTAAAAGAAAATATGGAGGTTAACCTTCAGATATACGAGGGGAAAATAGTAGGGATTGAGCTTCCTGTTTTTGTAGAAATGGAGGTGAAAAAAGCAGAACCTGGTGTAAAAGGAGATACTGTTGGCTCTGCTACCAAGCTTGTCACTGTGGAATCCGGGTATAAGCTGCAGGTTCCTATTTTCATAAAAGAAGGAGACATAATCCGAATAGATACGCGAAGTGGAGAATATGTTGGAAAAAAATAAAAAATAAAAATGGAAAGGGAAAAATGGACCTTGAAGAGTTAAAGAAAATAGTCGGTATCTTTGAGTCGTCTTCTCTCTCTGAACTCGAGATAGAGGAAAGGGGGGTTCGTCTTCGACTGGTTAAAAAGACTGCAGAGCATACAAATGAGAAAAAAACACTCCCACAGGAGAGAGAGGAAGCAAGGCAGGTTGTGGAGGAAGAAAAAAAAGAGGGAAAGGAAGGCGGTAAAGAGTTTCTTGTCAGATCACCCCTTGTAGGAACATTTTACAGAGCTCGCTCTCCAGG
>Ga0209834_10001131_pt1 | contig 15197 bp, 14 predicted proteins | sample Mar14236cmmetaG_FD_184134 | JGI IMG/M metagenome (GOLD analysis project Ga0209834, IMG submission 184134) | Marine hydrothermal vent microbial communities from Guaymas Basin, Gulf of California to study Microbial Dark Matter (Phase II) - Marker... ...
GGGCGAGGCGGTCGGGCTTCCTGATGGACAGATGGGGAACTCTGAGGTTGGGCATCTGAATATCGGTGCCGGGAGGATTGTGTACCAGGATTTAACCCGGATAAACAGGGCTATATCTGATAAAACATTCTTTCGAAATCCAATCCTGCAAAAGGCGATCGAACACGCGAAGATGCACAACTCCTGCCTGCATCTGATGGGGCTCCTGTCGGACGGCGGCGTGCATAGCCATCTATCGCATCTCCTTGCTCTCCTGAAATTCGCGTCAGCAAACCATGTACGCACCCGGATTCATGCGTTTCTCGATGGAAGGGATGTGCCTCCGAGGAGTGCTCTCGAGTATATCAAAGCTCTTGACAGATACCAGATAGGAACTGTCGCAGGGAGGTATTATGCGATGGATCGTGATAATCGCTGGGATCGAACAGAGAAAGCCTATCGTGCTCTTGTAAATGGAGAAGGTATCTTTGCAGAGAGCGCATCCGACGCTGTGCGTAAAGGATACGCGCGCGGCGAGACCGATGAGTTCATACTCCCGACGATTGTCAGGAGCGACTATATTCCGATCTCTGATGATGATTCGGTCATCTTCTTCAACTTCAGACCGGATCGTGCCAGGCAGATCACCCGTGCATTTGTGGATTCCGATTTCAGTCACTTTGAACGTCAGAAATTGAATAATCTATACTTTGTGTGCATGACCGAATACGATTCAACCATCAACGCCCATGTCGCTTATGCGCCAGAACATCTCACAAACACGCTCGGAGAAGTCTTGTCGAAGCATGGACTGCGGCAGCTGCGCATCGCAGAGACCGAGAAATATGCGCATGTCACGTTCTTTTTTAACGGCGGCGTCGAGACTCCGAACACAGGCGAGGACCGCTTACTGATACCATCTCCGAAGGTAGCAACGTACGATCTGAAGCCAGAGATGAGCGCTTATGAACTTACCGATGCCGTTATCGAGAGAATCAAATCGTACGATGTGATTATCTTGAACTATGCAAACTGCGATATGGTCGGGCATACCGGGGTATTCGATGCTGCTGTTAAGGCAGTGGAAACGGTTGATACCTGCGTTGGCAGGGTCATTGATGCTGTCCAGAGGATCGGTGGGTCTGCGATCATCACAGCGGATCACGGCAATGCCGAGGAGATGATCGATGAGGACGGTACACCGCATACCGCACACACCACGAATCCGGTGCCGCTGATACTGGTTACGGATCAGAGCGTGGGTCTCAGGAACGGAAAACTCGCAGATATCGCGCCTACCATGCTGGAGATACTGGGTATACCGAAACCTGCGGAGATGACAGGGGAGTCTCTCATAGCGTAGCCAGCAGCCTTGCTGGTACAACATGCTTCGCGATCAGATCCCCGTAACATTCCTGCTCGCGTATCACATCCACTCCGCCATCGCTGACCAGAACCTCAGCACACCGGCACCGTCCGTTGTACTGGGAACTCATGGAAAATCCGTACGCGCCAACATCAAGTACTGCGATAACGTCGCCTGGTTCGATCAGCGGCAGTCTGCGATCCTTCGCAAGGATATCGCCTGATTCGCAGATCGGTCCCGCAATATCGTACGTCTCCTCATAAGCAAGGTCTGCCTTGTTCGCAACAACCACCTCATGGTATGCGTCATACATCGCAGGGCGGATCAGCAGATTGAGACCGGCATCCACACCCACGAAATTCTTCGCTGACCGCTTCACAGTGTTCACTCCCGCAAGAAGGATGCCTGCATCGCCAACGATGTACCTGCCAGGTTCGAGTACGAGTTTCGGGGTAATTCCTATATCCCTTGATCGCGCATCAAATACCGGAAGGATCGTATCTGCGAGATCGCGTGGTTCAGGCGTCTGCACATCCTTCTGATACGGGATGCCGAGCCCGCCTCCAAGATCAACGAATTCGAGATCAATACCGAGCGATGTTATCTGTTCTGCCAGATCCATCATCCGTTCTGCTGCCTCGCCGAAGGGAGATACATCAGTGATCTGCGATCCGATGTGGCAGTGTATCCCGACCGGATTTACTCCTGACAGTTCCTTTGCCTCTTTATAAACATTCAATACATCCTTATACCCTATTCCGAACTTTGAGGTTGCAAGACCTGTTGCAATCTTCGGATGGGTGTCAGGAGATACATCAGGATTGACTCTGAATGCGACATCCACGGTTTTACCGGATTTAACAGACAGATCTGATAGTACACGCAGTTCATCAGGCGAATCTATGGAGATGCGAACTCCGGAATCGATTGCCATCTGCAGTTCGTATACGGTCTTTGAGTTGCCATTGAAGAGAATCTTCTCAGGTGGAATGCCTGCGAGAAGCGCAACATAGAGTTCACCATCAGAGAAGACATCGGCGCCCGCGCCTTCTGACGCGAGGATTCGCAGGATCGCAAGATTCCAGTTCGCCTTTGCAGCATAGTATATATCCGCATCCGGGAACGCTTCTTTGAATGTACGAAAGTTCCTGCGTATCCGCTGCTCGCAAGTCACATACAGCGGCGTGCCATATTCATCTGCAAGCGAGACCGTATCAACGCCGCCGATTGTGAGATGATGATCCTGTATGCTGATATGATTGTCCATCTGAAACCTGGAATATACGTGGCTCTGTTTTCATAAATATGTTGTGATGATTGGCAGATGGATATGAGAGACTGGGTGCATGATGGTCTGAATTACCAAAAAAATAGATCCCCCACCGCACAGGTGGGAGGATTTTCACGCGCTTTAAATCAGTTTCTTGAACGGATGGTTCGGATCCTTCACAGTGAGGCCGAGTTCCTCTGCGTTCTCAGCGACCATGATATCGATCATAGCAGCTGCAGGCGCGACCATCGTCGAATTCTCGATCGGACCGTACAGATAGTAGTCAGCCCCAGCAATTCCCGCGATCAGGTTGTTTCCGATGTCAACAGGAGGCCACGCTTCGCGGTGCTCCTTCTTGAACTTCTTCATCCAGTCCCATGCGGACGCTGAGTTGTGATACCCTCCTCCGACCGGCAGCCCAAATCGTGCCTTTACAGCAACGCCTGTACGCACGTTTGCGCCTGCGCCCGATCCGAGCGGCATCGCAGCGATATCCACAAGCGGCTTTGTGATACCGCATTCCGCACCGATCTCAAGCATTCCTTTCTCGATGCCTGCAGCACCAATCTCAAGGATCTCAATCTTTCCTTTGACACCTGGCTCGGTTGCATTGAATGCGAGAATGATGGCGGATGAGACATCGGACTCTGTGAGCGCCACAACCTCCTCCTCCTGGATACTCGCATTGATCGAGTTGTGTATGGCGCGGTCTGCAACACCGATCTCGGTTACGTACTCAACACCATACGCTCGAACATCGCCTGCTGATGAGTCGATCAAGAACGGCTCATCATACCCGTCCACGAACCAGTCGATGTAGCTCTTCATAGCCTCGTTCGTCTCTGCAACGATCTGGTTGCAGTGCGGGTTGCCTGTTACATCGCTGATCTCTTCTGCTGCGGTCCAGAGCGTGTCGGCAGCATTCTTGTCGAATATTCCCTTGTCCTCGTCCGTCACGATCTTGTGCCTGTTATAAAACATCGAACCGAAGAGCACAGTAGGGTATTCTCCTGGCTGACCTCCTATCTTCATGTCTCCGAACTCGAAAACCTTCTGTTCCTTATCAAATCTGAGCATATCGATACCTCACTTATATTGTCATCCCTGTCAGGATTACATAAGACAACGCTATCACCAGCCCTGTCGCTATTCCGTAGAGTATGCCAATATCTCTACCAACCTTCTTTCCAATCCGCTGATATATCTCGGCGTTCACGAACTCAATCTTCTCATCGATCTCATCCAGCCTTCGTAGAACCTCTGTGTACTCAGCCCTGTCAACGACGACATGTGGAACGATGATCTGCCCTTCTTCTGTCATATTTATTCACCCCTTCATCCACAACAACGGTAACAGAGCCAGTATGAGAGCGAACAATATGCCTACTGCGACACCGAGCGGTGCGCCTGCCGTGAAACCTGAATCCAGTTTCTGGTTACGTGCAATCAGTTGTGCACGGCGCCGTACACTCTCGACAGCGATCTCAAACGGTTCCATAAATGGATCGATCACCATCGGGGTACCGACTCCATACGTGATCTCTTCTTCGGAAGTCTCTTCAGTTGCTTCTTCAGCAACTTCTGTGGTCTCCTCGACGGTCTCTTCTATCTTCTCCTCTTCCGCCATGTTCATGTACCTCCTGCCAGGAAGCTGAGAGCGCCTTCCGACATCACCGCCAATCCAAGAAGGATCAGCGTTATGGTAAGACCGATCATGATTCCCTCAATCTTTGCGGCGTAGACACCTGCTGCAAACTTGTTCATATTGCCTACGACAACCATTGCCGTTTCAAGCTCTTTGATCCGTGCGCGAACCGTTGCGACCTCGGCAGCCATCGGTCGAAATCCTGCGATCTCCTCCTCGCCGCCGCCTTCCTCTAGCTTGATTATCATTGGCTCAACATCAAGAGCGCCAGGGTCCTTTGCAGCACATGCCTTTACCGCGGCTGATATCTTGCCCTCGTCTTCGGTACCGATTAAGTCGACACATTCGACCTGTTCCTGAAACCTCGCTATGGCGTCCGCATCCAGATTCTGGATGAATGGAATCGCTCCTGTCGCTCCAATGACGCGTCCGTCTGCGTCGATTCCATTCTCATGAAAAGCGATCAACGACTGTCCTGTGATGTGACCCTTGACCTCCATTCCTGTAATGACCAAAAACCTGATGTTCGGGTTTGATATGATGTTTGCAACCAGCTTCTCAACCCCAATATTCTCAGTCTTGGTTGGTCCTGTGATCGATGCTCCGGCTGCAAGCGGGAAATCGCTCAGATGTGATCCGAGGGTGGTAACCGCGACACAGTCCTCAGGGTTTCCGACCTCAAATTCACCAGGTATAATGGGCCATGGGTCAGATGGTGCTACTTTTTTAACCATTTTATAGCCCTCCTCGCATCTTTATTATCATCATTGCTGCCATGAATGCGATTACAAGCCCGATGACTAGTCCATAGAACAGGTTTGCATAAAAACCAGCGATGCGCGATGCATCCTCTCTTCCGGCGTAGGACGAGAGCAGCGGTTTATCTGGTGTCAGCGAGTTTATCAGGTCATCAGCAACGTCCTCAAGTATGTCCAGCTGATTCTCTATCGGAACGAGCGAGAACATGATCAAGTCCTCTCTCTCCTCTGCCACGATCCCTGTTATAGGGTCAAGGGTGATGTGATACTCAGGTACTATTCGTGCAATATCCATCTACATCGCCCCTGGTGGAAGTAGTCCTGTTCCAACGTAACCAGCGCCTGCGTCGCGCTGAACCAGTCTCACGAACCCCATAAAGTTCACATACCAGATGGCAGCTGCGATAACAATTGAGAGTATTGCCGCGATCGGGTCAATAGTCGCGATCGAGCAGACCCCCCCTATTGCCATCGTAATTGCACCGCAGGAGTATGAGTGTACAAGCGTCCTGTCCTGTGTCTCATCAGGTCCGAGATTGGCATTGAACGGATGCAGAATGCCGAGCGCACCGAGAATGAAGATTGGTGCGATATATCCTGTTGTGATAACCTTTTCAATGATCACTGCAAAGTCCATGCTCCCGGCAACCATGACAGAAAATCCTGTTAGAACGAGCACGCCAGCGCCTGCAATCTCTGTCAAGCACCGCTCCATAACCGGAATGTTCAGTTTGATGACCTTGTTTGTGAGCGATCCGACGACAAATCCGATCACAAGCGCAAGCACCAGACCGACGATCGGTCCGATGAAGACTGCATTATACATCTTTCCGATTGCGAGCCCGAACATCGCTGCGATGACGCCCATTCCAAGAGCCAGCATTCCGATCGACGGGACACCTGTGCCGATACCGTAGCTGCATACTCTGCGAACAGCATCAGCACCCATCTTTGTTGCAAATATCGCACCGATTCCCGCGAGGAACGCGAGATACGGTATTCCTGAGATGCCTGCTATGTAGATCCCGACGAGTCCTACAACGACACCTTTGGTATCAATCTGGTTTGCGGTTTCAGCAGGTTCTGACATTTTAGATACCTCCAAACATGGCTGTGCCCGGGATCATTACTGCGATAATCCCGCAGAGAAGCGATGCAATAAAGCACGCAACAATCGCCTTTGGCACTCGCTTGAACTTCGGATCATGGAATCCCTCGATCGTTCCCTGGATGTTGTACGACGGTAATACCGCATTCACCAGAAAGACACCTATTGCAAAGATGCTTGAGATCGCAGGATCCCCGTTCACCCACATTAACATGCAGTAGACGAGCGATCCTCCGAGGCCTCCGAGAAGTCCACCTATCGTGCCGCTCACGAAACATACCGTTGGCATGCCCTGTCCGACGGTTCCCGGTGCAACATACGGCGCCTGCGAGTTTTTGGTGATCGGGTCATACTCGACCTTCGCTGATGCCGGTGGCACACCCACGCCATAGATGTAGACCCAATTGCCAACGATCATTGTAGTAGTTATCATGATCATCGCACCAACCGCACCTGTTGCGCATATCAGGATGACCTCTGAGATTCCCACTGCACCTGCTGCTGACAGAGTCTTATACATATATCCTGCAGCAAGCAGTCCTGTGAGTCCTGAACCAGCAGCGAGCTGCACGGTTCCCGTTCCGATACCGGTTGCCTGCGCCATAGCCGCAGGAGCGCCTCCTACCGGAACAAAGTGGACACCGACTGCGATACAGATACCGCCGATAACAATCCCGATGATCGAGATCCAGTGCGTCGCAAGCATTGTTATAATATCGATCATGCTTCTACATCTCCTGAATATTCCGGATACGGTCCGTAGTTCTTCCTGGCATACAACTCAAGATACCGGTTGTATATGATTATCAGAATGACTATTATCGTTCCTGCAACAACGGCAGTCCAGCCTTGAAATGCTGTTGATCGCCAGTTGTCCAGGAAAACGGTCATTCCAAAAGCAATACCTGTTACAGGTCCTCCGAACTTCGAGCAGAACCATGCGTTGTCTATCGATGACCTGAGTCCAGCCTCTGCATACCGGGTGATGTTTCCGGAATCAGCAGCGTTCAGTCCTGCTCCAAACTTAAAGTCCTGAAACTCTCGCTCTGCACCGTAGTGCACGTCACCGGTGGATGACCCGATCGCACCAACCGCAAGTCCCCAGATCATTGCAATCACTGGAAACGGGAACGGATGTCCGATCAGATTCTGGTTCCACATAACGTACGACAGACCGACGATACAGAACGTTGTTACATAAGCATGCCCCATGATCCCGAGGACATGGTTACGCAGCACATCAAGATACACATACTGGTTGAACCGGGTCTGACTCGCGTTTCTTCCCATATACGCAGTAGTCGAGAAGACGCCGTTTAAGAGTGCCGCAACAAATGCACCGACTGCGATAGCAAGGAGCGGCGATGTGCTCACCGAATTCAGAAGCATCATCGCAACGCCTGCACCAACAGCACAGTACATCGCATTGGACGGTGGTTCACCAGAAATAGCTTTGTTAAATATTCTGTGCGGATAGCCGACCTGTGCAGCCAGCTGGACCTGCGAATTCGGATTGCTCTGCGATCCTATATCCGATTCGAGGTCTTCGCTGCATCCTGCAACAGTGGCTGCCGCACCCATCAGGGCGACAAGCCCCATACCCATTGCGGGTTCCATTCAATTCCTCCTATGTTTTTATTGTGACGTATCACGGTTGATAAGTCCTGACCAATTGGTCGAATGGTTACGGGTTATTATCAGAAGGTACGTTATAAACCTTTCGAGCAAGCATACTTGCTTTTGGTAGGTCTGACCATAGTTAAGACGCCATTTCATCATAAAGATCGATTCGATGGTGTTAAATATTCAAATGATCATCCCACACCCACACTGACGATGTATTCAACGATCACCAGTTTATTGAAGGATATCTCACCGCTCCAGCCAGTTGTACCGTCGGCTGGATTGTCGAATGCTGCATCGAACTCGTCCTCCAGGAACCGCTCCCACGCATCCGCATACTCGCTATCGACCTTTATCTTCAGTTTTCCATTCTGGTAGACCTCTGGCGTACTGAATATGCTCTCATTGAACCGTGGATTACTGATCGTGATCCGCGCAACCCCTCCGCCGACAGAAGAGAACGAATCGTTGATCTTAACAAGCGAAAACAGGATGTTTCCCTGATCAGTGGAATTGAACATTCTTGGTTTCGAGGTCATGATCGAGCCTGATGAGTACTTCGTTAACACTGCGCCGTTTTCACATGATACCGAGCCAATTCTGCTCGCAAATTCGATATTCCCCAGCTCGATTGTATCGTTGAAGCATTCAGTTCCACTTTCGAAGACTTTGAGCGACAGTTTGCATGCGGAAGGATCAGACGAGAGCGAGCCACCCTCGGCAGTGCCCAGTTTCGTTGTCCTGACAGGCGATTGATCGAGAGCGACCTTCAAGAGATCGGTCCGGAGGATCAGAAAACCCTGTTCAACGCTCTTGAACTGGGTTGTATCCTTCGAAGATTGCAGTGCCGGAACGCCAGCCACATAAATCAGTCCGATCGCTATTACAACGATTCCGAATACGAGTGAGTATCCTATCACCTCTGAAACTGCTCTTTCTGATTGAAAAAAATTCTTGTTCATATATCCTCCTATTTACTGACAAAACACAATCTGTGTCTGCCACTGGCGCTGTGTGTCTCCCCATCGATCGGGATGGATGCACCGATGCCGTTTACAGTATATGATATATTGACATCGATATCATCCGCATCGATGATCACCTGCTGGTCAGTGGTTCCATTGGTGGACATCCTGACCGTGTATGTGTGTCTGCCAATGGCAGGTGGCATCGTAAGCGATGTGTTCAGGGTGCCGTTCTCCGGCGCAATCAGATAGAACATGATTAACTTGGTGCTGATGTCGTTTCCGATATCGTTGAACTGCTGGGTCGCCGCGATATCGGTTGGAATATCGGTTAACATCATGCCAGCAGTCAGCGCCACTGTTGAGAAGAAAAGAATCGCTATGCTCGATATCATGATATATTCGAGCGAGAAGGATACTGCGTGAGTATCTCTATGAAACACATTCCCGAACCTCCATACTAATTTCATCGTTCACTCTCCAAATGTTCAGTATATTGCGTGATTCCATCATCGAATGCAAGGGAGACCACCACCCTGGTGATATTCAGTGATCCTGTGTTGTTTGTCGTGGTGTTCACAGACACCTGTACCAGCTGCCCATGATACGCATACAACTGGGATAGAAAGTTTCCAAAGTTCATCATCGTATCATTGACCACGTCGGCATCTGCAATCGGGTCATCGCTGGGATCATTGGTATAGTTTACATTCATAGCAGCGGTATTCACTGCCAGCTCTGTCTCATCATACAACTCGCGGAGTTCATACATCGGAAACTCGATCTGTGCCTGTGAGGAATGGTATCCGGACATGAATGAGAGATTCAGCAGCACAATCAGTATTGCAAGAGATATGCTTATCGTAAATCCAGCAAGAATGATCCACTGCCCTCTCTCGTCCCGTATCATCTGTACCACATCTCCAGTCTCACTTCAACAAGGTTCCACAGGTCGATGATTGGTGCTGGCGCCATACTCGCGTCCGGTATTCGCTTCTCAGCGTCATTAATAGCCTCTGTCGAATTCGGGATATCAGTATACTGGATGGTGACCAGTTTTGTTGCCGTCACCGAGTCGGATGGCGGGACGCCATGCGTTATGATTCGCTTCTGTGTGACATGGGTCTCATTTCCGCAGATGTAGTAGTATATGCGCAGACGCGAAAGCGTGATGTTCCCTTCCGAATCCGAATGGATTGTGACCTCAATTTCAGTGGTGGCGTTCGGGTTGAGACATCTGTTCAGCACATCCGAGAAGTCGTCTGTTGTCTCTGTGCCTCGATACTCATGCCCATACAACCGGATCATCCATGTATTATCCTCATCCGGAAGATACTTGTAATCTGTCTGATTGTAGTACCAATCGTCAGAATTGCCGGTCGAGTTGGTGTAGTACCAGTCGGTGCACCCCGATGTCACATTGATGCGCACCGTGTTGCGGTTCTGACGCCAGAGGTTCTGGGGGGTTGTGATATTCTGCTCTGTCACGGTGTCGTTCGTGTAACCTGACCGCGCATACACGTCATTGACATACAGATCAAAACTCGAATTGTTTCCGCCGGCATAGATCGAGAGATTGACAGGTCCCTCGACGGTATCGTCAATGTCAAACGTCTTGGAAAGTGAGGATCCGTTGCAAAGGGGCATCTGATACTCTGTCGAAGTGTCGTTGTAGTTGATCTCTGTAATATTATATTCCCATATCTTTGTACCATTGATAACTATGTACGGCAGTCTCGGATAATGCCCGTAATTTGTCTGTGATGCTCCACTGACATACCATGTTTCATTCTTGCGCTCCCATGCGATGTGAGGATTATTGAAAGAATCCACAGCGATCGTTGGATTTTCACCATCGTCAGTGATCATGATCGGTGTACTCCAGTTTCCATCGTACACAGAATAATAAATACCATCTGACTGCTCCCATACGATATGCGTGTGATTCTTCGAGTCGATCGCAATATCAGGATTCGTCTGCCTGACTTCATCGCCAACCCGTACCGGAGCCGACCATCCTGTACGGTTGTATTCGGAGTAGTAGATGCGTTCGTTCACACCGGTTCCATGCACTCCGGCAGCAAAGACCCAGCCAGAATCGTTTACAGCGATCGTGGGTGATGACTGGTGAGCAGCGCTACTGATCTGCATTATCTGCATCGCGGGCGACCATGCGGTGCGGTTGTATTCGGAATAGTATATTTTAGAATCCTCCACCCATGCGAGGAACGCCCAGCCGGTCTCGTTCACAGCAAGTGATGGACTGGTCTGTGCATGGCTGGAAGAATTCACAGGCACTGGAAGAGACCATGCGGTGCGGTTGTATTCGGAATAGTATATCCGCCTGGTTCCGCCAGATCCCTGTGTCCATGCGAGAAAGACATGCCCTGTACTGTTAACGGCAAGCGATGGTTCTGTCTGGGTTTCGGAGGAGGCATTTACCTCAGTTCCTATCCCATTCTCTGCATAATAGATGCGGCAGTTTGCGCCATCCCCCTCTTCCCATGCAGCGAACATGTTAGAGTTGTTCACTCCAAGAGTGCCTACCTGCTGTCGATCTGATGACGCATTCACCTGAACCGCCTGTGACCAGGGCTCCGCAGAAATGCTGCGTATCGCAGAATATACCTGCTGATTGGCACCACCTCCCTGTGTCCATATAAGCATCACAGAGGAGTTGTTGACTGCTATGCACGGATCATGCTGGTGCTCTGTCGATATGTTCACGCGTTCGGCTGCAGCAGTATCATAGACCGGATCTCCGCTCACGTCCATTCTTGCGATGTATACTTCGGTTGTGTTCTCAGGAAGTAGGATATGGGCGGTGAGGTTTCCATCTTTATTCTTGATCACATCATCCGTAAAGTACAGGATATTCTCATAACTGCCATCCGAGAACGTATACACATGTCCTTTCGTGAGTGTGTCCAGATATGCGAAGATCACATTGTACTCGACGAAATCCGGAAGCAGTGCGTCAAGGTTCTCGTCCAGTGACGGTGTTGCTTTGATGTAAAGGTTCGTCATGTTGATTGCGCCTGAGGAATTTGAGTGAAGCAGGAATGGGACAGCCCATCCGGTATCATTGGTCGATAGGTTGATCCACTGGTATTTTGGGAGTCCGGTCAGGAGATAGGTGGTGGCATTATTGAGCGGATGCGTGTCCATCCAGTCATTGATCGCATCAGCAAAGTCAGAGGTGGTTTCTGTTGTCTTCAATGGCTGGGTGATCGGAAGGATGACACGGATCATTGATTTATTAAATTTATCCTTACCAATCTCCAGCGTGCCAGATGTGACATTGATCGTGATGTTGTTATCTCCGATCCTCCATTCGGTGATATCCCCGGGAAGTGTGATATTGTGCCATGCCCAGTTTCCGCTCGTATCGATGGCAGGACTGCTGGCATTGACCTCGACACCGTTCACCGATATTGTGACATTGGTTGGGGCAGTGGTGCTGACATTCATCGAAAGAAAGGTATCGCTTGTAATCTCCCGATAGATCGGAAGAGTCTTGTTTATGGAATTACCAGCAGGGATCGTGATGCCGCTACCCGAAAGGTTGCCGTCGTCTGTCTTTATCACAGTCGTGTACTCCCACACCTTTGTTCCGTTCCCGTTAGCGAGATCAGTCTCATTCCCGACAGCAAGCCACGGCTCCTCAGGAAACCTCGGCGTGTAGACGTATACCCTACCGTCATCGGGCGCACCGACCGCGATATCAGGAATCCCATCAGCGTCCACATCACCGATGTCCGAAACGACGCTACCGAAACCAGCATCGCTTTCTGATAGGTTGAACGGACTGACATCAAGATCAACATCATAAAATACCCCTGCCAGATCATCTGACGTTCCAACGATCACGCCAGCGTATCCATCGTTATCGACATCACCAGACGCGGATACCGATCTTCCGAAACCGGACCCTGATTCTCCGGTCAGGTTGATATCAGCACACTCATCCAGCAGTGAGCCACCATAGAATATGTGTGCGGTGTCGTTTGCTGATGCGCCCACGATCAGGTCATCTGCGCCATCGTTGTTCACATCGCCTGCTCGCGAGACTGAGATTCCGAATTCGGAGTTAGATTCGTCATCATAAAGCGTGAGATTCATCTCGTTTCCACCGGTGTTGATCTTGTGAGGTAATGATGCATCCCCAAACCTGACGTATGTCCGATTGGTCGCGTTTGCGCCGATTACGATATCTGAAGTACCATCTCCACTGATATCAAAGCATGCAACAGAGATTCCAAAGAAATCGCTGCTGTTGTATGGATTGTACAGTTTGACGCTTTCATTATCCCTGCCATAATCCCCGGATGATATTGGTCCATAGTATACGAAGGCATTGCCTCTATTGGACGTCATATTTTCCTCCACCCCGGGAGCACCTATGAGCAAGTCTGTACAGGTATCATCATTCACATCACCACATGCGAGCGAGTAACCGAACCATCCGCTGGACTTTCCGGTGCCTCTCGGGTTATCGATGGTAACATCCGGGTGGGTCGAAGGTGTTGCACCCCCATAGTATACATACACAACACCGGTATCGGTTGTGTCATTCTCATGCGCACAAACGATCACATCACTGATACTGTCATTATTCACATCTCCACATGCCACTGCCCAGCCAAAACGGTCGCCGGATGCGCCCGGGTTTGTGATCGTGACATTCGGTTCGTCCTCCCATCCCCCAATGCCGCTCTCGTTGCCGTAGTAGATATAGGCCACTCCAGAACTGGAATTGTTTGCGCAAGCGCCCACGATCAGGTCAGACACACCATCGGCGTTCACATCACCGTGTGCGATCGAGCAGCCGAAACGATCAGATGATGGGTTACCAGGGTCATCCAGTTCATATTTGGTCTCCGGGTCTGTTGTTGAGCCGTCGCTCATATTCAGCAGCGGCATCCCGGTGAGTGTGACATAAGCGTGACTGATTCTGGTGTTGTTCGGAATGTACACATGAAATGTTTTATTGGTGTCCAGCTCCGGTCCTGCAAACTCGAATCTATGTGACGTATACCTTGTCGATGAATTCTCTATCATCCGGAATTCCTCTGTCTCAAAACTCGTTGCGCCCGCAACCCCGTTCACCCAGTCAACAACCGAATTCTTGAGCAAACTCGTATAATAATCACCATCCTTCTCCGGCGGCAGGGGTGCATCCAGTATCGCAAGCGCATCCCGCCCGTAGGTCTTGAGCTGTGCATCGACGTGCAGTTCGGTCTGGGGCACGCTCATCGTCACCGCAGTGACCACGAGATAGACCGTTCCGACCATCAACAGGGCAGCAGCGAATCCTTCGAGTGTCTGGAGCTGGGCATGCTCACCATGCAACCAATCCCCACCCGAATGGCATTTCTTACTCGCAAACTTTTCACAAAAGTTTGACCAAAAACCGATCACCATATACACACCACCAGTTTTGCAGACGGCATCGACATACCGCCGATACGATCGCCCCAGTCTGATCGATTGACCCACATATATGATACGTTGCACCACGAGACGTTCACGGTGATGTTGTTGGAATCGCAGAGATAATCATCAATCACCGTCCTGTTGAACGTATGCCAGCCTCCGGCAAACAGACCAGACTTGTTGATGACCGAGACATTGTTATAATTCGTATTATTCAAGGTCACATTCAGTCGAGCATCCGCTGTTCGATTCTTCTCGGAAAAATTTTCAAATTTAACAGTGAATGAATCGAGATGCGGCAGACCCATGGTGATATTCGATGTGTTGGTATCGCCGATATTCAGATATCCGACTCCGCAATCACCTTCGATGGCTACCAGACGTTCCATCTTTTCGATCTCTGCCGTTTCAGGAACCTGGTTACCGATACAGAGTGCAGGATGTGTGTTGTTCGGGACATATATTGGGTGTGCGGTCGTGCCGTTCAGATACTGTAGCGAGATGTTGTACGAGTATGTTCTGATGATGTCCAGTCCGAGCAGGTATCTGATCCAGCTGTGCATCGTGTAACTCTTGTTGCTGTGATCGATGATCCTATTGGAGTTATACGTCCTGTTCAGTTCTTTTATCTTATTTTCACTCAAAATACAGATTTTTCCGCGATTCATCAGTTTTGAGAAGTCGTTGGGATTGTGTTTATTCGCAGCAAGTCCGATCCTGCAGACATCATTCAACGGAGCGTTCTCCCAGTCTGCACCACTCTGGTTTGTGCTCTCATTGCGCCACCATCCGGTATCCTCAGCGAGAATCATGCATGTCCGGTAAGCAACTGGCTGAAGATCGGCGCTCTGAGACTCAAATGGCGCGAAGATCGCTGGGATCTGCAGTACGAGATACGCCATCGTGAGCAGAAATATGGAAATCGCAGTCAGAAAATCCAGGCTGCCCTGTGCGTTATCATCCGAATGTATACCCAACTCCTCTGCCTCCCAGCAATCGTGAAATGCAATTTGGCTGGCAGGTTATTAAATGTTGTGCGGAATGGGG
>Ga0209834_10001133_pt1 | contig 15194 bp, 9 predicted proteins | sample Mar14236cmmetaG_FD_184134 | JGI IMG/M metagenome (GOLD analysis project Ga0209834, IMG submission 184134) | Marine hydrothermal vent microbial communities from Guaymas Basin, Gulf of California to study Microbial Dark Matter (Phase II) - Marker... ...
ATGATAAATGTAGATCAGTTATGAGTTATGCTGCTAAACAAATGAGGCACCTGGTGGGGAAAGCTATCCACTCTCACAATATGATCAGAGATGGTGAGCATGTATTGGTGGCTGTGTCTGGTGGAAAAGATAGCTTAGCACTTTTATGGTTGTTGAGGGAGCGGCTCAGGCGTATCCCCATATCATATGAGATAACCGCCGTACACGTTGACCTGGGATTTGGCGCAGATACGGCGGGGCAACTGGAGGAGTTTTTCAAAACCCATGGATTTCGGTACAAGATCCTCAGAACCAAAATCGGTCCCAAGGCACATGGGCCAGAAAACCGCGAGAATCCTTGCTTCCTTTGCTCAAGGCTTCGAAAGAAAGTCTTGTTTGAATTGGCTGATGAGATGGGCATCAGCAAGATAGCCGTTGGTCATCACAAGGACGATCTGATAGAGACCTTTTTCATCAATATATTATACGGTGCTTCAATAAGCACTTTGATGCCGGTTCAAGAGTTCTTTGGGGGAAAAATCAAAATAATTAGGCCACTTTATTTGACTGATGAGGCCTGGATTGAGCGGTATGCGGGGGACATGAACTGGCCCACGATAGATTCTGGATGCCCCACTGCAGGTTCATCCAAGAGACAGCAGGTAAAGGAAATACTTTCCGGGCTGTATCGATCCAACAAGAAGATAAAGGGCAATATCTTTCATGCCATGCGTAATGTGAAAATGGAGTACTTGCCCTAGGGAGTGATGAGCCAGGAGGCCGATTATTGGCATTCCCGCGAGCCCTGGTAGCTTTATTTTCCTGAACACATAGTCAGCACCCAGTCCCAATCAGAACATCTTCTGCCCGGACTTCTGCTTACAAACAGAAGTCATCAGCCACTGGCACGTCATTTCGCGTGGCGGTTCGGGCAGACTTCATTGCCTTGTCTAAGTCTAAAGTAGAAGGGAAAATACATAAACGGAGTATTCATGTCAAGGGCTTACGAAAGCCACTGGGCCATTAACTGAGTAAAGGTGCCATCAATTATGGATGAGCGAATCTGCGCCATAAGCCTTTCCATGAAGGAGAGGTTGTGTATGGTGGCCAAGGCCATGGCCAGGGGTTCTCTTGCTGCAAAAAGATGCCTGAGATAGGCCCTGGAAAAGTTGAGGCAGGTATAACACCGACATGACGGTTGAATGGGTTCATGCTCCTGCCTGAACCGACTGTTCAGGATGTGAATGCGATGGGTGGGTGCGTTTTTTACAAGCAAGGTGCCTGTCCTGGCCAGACGCGTGGGAGTCACGCAGTCAAAGGTATCTATGCCCCTTTTTACCGCCTGGAAGATGTTATCAACTTCACCTATCCCCAGGAGGTGGCGGGGCTTGTGGTCCGGCAAGCATGGAAGTGTCCATTCCAGCACCTTGTGCATGTCATCTTTTGATTTGCCCAATGAGCCGCCAATTGCTAATCCCCTGAAACCAAGCTGAGAAATAAACTCTACACTCTTTTTCCTCAAGCCTTCAAATGCCCCTCCCTGCACGATTCCAAACAAAGACTGATGAGATTTCCCGTATCTTGAGAAAGCTTCCAGTGCCCTTACAGCCCAGCGGTGGGTACGTTCCATGGCTGAGCGGGTGTATTGTTCGTCATGAAGTGGGGAAGTGCATTCATCCAGAGGAAGGATGATATCAGCTCCAATCTTGGCCTGTACCTCGATTACGTTCTCAGGCGTGAACCGGTGTTTTGACCCGTCCAGGTAAGAGATAAAATCGACTCCCTCTTCGTCAACTGTGACCAAGGATTTGCCCGGCTTTTTCCTGAGGTGGCCTCCCCTAGTGGATTCTTCAGGAAAAATAGAAGCAATTTTTCCAACCCCGTGTTCCTTGCCGGCGCCATGACTGAAGATCTGGAAACCTCCTGAGTCAGTCATAAGGGGGCCATCCCATCCCATGAACCTGTGGAGCCCTCCAGCCTCTGCTATTATATCTTCGCCCGGTTGGAGGTGCAGGTGGTAGGTGTTTGCGATGATAATTTGGGTGCCTATGTTTTCAAGATCCCTTGGTGCGAGGCTCTTCACCGATGCCAGGGTCCCCACGGTGACAAACGCGGGGGTCAATACTGTGCCGTGGCGAGTAACAATCTCCCCGGCCCTGGCATTCCCGTCCCTTGCTGTAACTCGAAAGTCAAGCATCAGTAAAAGATGGTGGGTGTCATGTGATAAGGTTTCTTTCGGTAAGTATCCTTTTGTCCCATGTGCCAGAGAATGCAGTCTATTTCAAATGCCGGGATGTCATTGCCCATCCGCCTAAGCTCGTCTCGCAACAGTTCCACTGCCCATATGGTGTGGGCGCGTATTTCAACTTCTTCAGGGCTCCCGTGTGGGATCAGTTCTTTCCCATCCACCTTTCTGGTTAGTTCCGAGTCATATTGGAGTACTCCCACATGCCTGAGCACTTGAGGCAGTTTGTAGTCGGCAAAGGCAGTGAGTTGCTCGATATCGTGAAACTCCCCCCACTTTTTGCCGGCAAAGCTGGCATGGATATCTGCCGCAAGTATCTGCGCCCGTTTGTAGAAATAGACTTTCCTTCCCTTGTAGGTGGAAAAATCGGCAAAAGACGTTAGATCCCTCCCTAGGGTTAAGGCCAATTGCACTGCAGATCCTTTGCAGGCATCGACCAGGAGGGCAGGGCTGCCCTGCCATTTGGCCAGGAGGTAGTTCCCTAATTCTCTGATAGCCTCCAGCCTTTTTTCCATTAACTGCAGTTGGCCGTTGCCAGAGAGGATCTCTTGGAGTTCCTGCATTTTCATGGAGGCAAGCCGCTCTACTTCATGAAGTGGGTGTCCTTTTTCAAATGCCCGCTTTAGGGCAGCGGCAAGACCGTAATATCCTGACAGCTCTTTTCCATGATACGTGATGGTCCACCTTTCGTGTCCAGGAGGGGGCCAGAAGCAGAAGTTTATGGTGTCCAGCACAAAGAGATAAAAAAGAGTTTTTTCGGTTTCGTTAAAGTAATGGTAAGTATAATCCCAGCCGGGGATATTGGGGATTTCCTTTGCTATATGGGCTGCCAGGGTTTTTATGGATTGAGTATTTATACTCACATGGCGGGCGTTTTCAACAACATAGCGGATTGATTCTATCACCTGCTTCATGGCCTATGATCATTCGGCACCAATAAGGGAAACTGCCTCATCAACAATGCGGGCCGAGGTGATACCGAATTTTTCATACAGGATCTTATAAGGGGCTGATGCTCCGAACCGATCGATGCCGATAATTTTCCCTTTACCGCCTATGTATTTATGCCAGCCGTGAGTTGCCCCTGCCTCGATAGCAATCTTTGCCGCGGGCCTTGGGATAACCTCTTCTTTGTATTCTTGAGGTTGCTCATCAAACAGCTCCCACGAGGGCATACTCACCACGCGGGTTCCAACCCCTCTTTCTGCAAGGTCTTCAGCCGCTTCAAGGGCTATGGGTACCTCTGAGCCCGTGGCGATCAGCACGAGTTGCGGTTCGCCATCGCCCCATTGCTTCAAGACATAGGCACCCTTCTCAAGCCCTTGCGCAGGGCCATACTCGGTTCGATCTAATATTGGAACGGCCTGGCGGGTTAGAGCAAGTGCCACAGGTCCCTCGCTTTTTATGGCCACCTTCCATGCCACGGCAGTCTCATTGGCATCGGCGGGTCGTATCACCGTCAGGTTGGGTATGGCCCTGAGGGCACTAAGCTGCTCAATGGGCTGATGCGTGGGACCGTCTTCTCCAAGACCAATGCTGTCGTGGGTGAAAACGTAAATGACTTTAAGCCCCATGAGAGCGGCAAGGCGAATAGCTGGCCTCATGTAGTCTGAAAAGACCAGGAACGTTCCTCCATATGGTATGAGGCCACCATGGAGCGCCATGCCGTTCAAAATACCACCCATGGCGTGCTCCCTCACGCCGAACCTCAAATTCCTCCCTTCATAGGCCTCTGCCTGGAAGTCTTTGGAGGATTTGATTAGGGTCTTGTTGGAGGGGCCAAGATCGGCGGAACCACCCATGAGGTTCTCTATGCTATCAGCCAATGCGTTTAGCACAGTGCCAGATGCGGCCCTCGTGGCGATCCCTTTGGTGTCAGGTTCAAAGGATGGTATCACCTTATCCCAGTCACCATCTGGTTCGTCTTGTATCCAGAGAGTGAATTTCTTGGCCAAATTGGGGTGGGCCTTTTGATAGCTATCGAACCTTTCTTGCCATTTCTTTTCCAGTTCAGCACCCTTTGATCGTGCCTCTCTAAAGTGATCCAAAACTTCCTGAGGTACATAGAAGGATGGCTCCTTTGGCCAACCGAGATTTTCTTTTGTTCTTAAGATTTCTTCGGCCCCAAGAGGCTCACCATGTGACGATGGGTCATCCTGCTTGCCCGGGCTGCCAAAGCCAATGTGGGTGCGTATGGCGATAAGTGAAGGCCTATCGGTTTCAGCCCTTGCATTCATAATTGCGTTTCCGATGGCATCCAGGTCATTGCCATTATCCACTGTTTGGACATGCCAGCCGTACGCCTCAAACCTGGCGCAGCGGTCTTCCGTAAATGTAATATCAGTTGGTCCCTCTATGGATATGTGGTTGTCATCGTATAAATAAATAAGTTTTCCAAGACGCAAGTGCGCTGCCAGGGATGCAGCTTCATGGGATATACCCTCCATGAGATCCCCGTCACTCACTATCGCATAGGTATAATGATCAACGATTTCGGCCCCTGGGCGATTGAACACAGCAGCAAGGTGCCTCTCTGCTATTGCCATACCAACACCGTTGGCAAAGCCCTGCCCCAATGGTCCAGTAGTGGTCTCTACTCCGGGCGTAATGCCATATTCCGGGTGTCCGGGTGTCTTGCTTCCCCACTGGCGAAAGTTCTTCAGGTCTTCCAGGGAAAGATCATAGCCGGTAAGGTACAGGAGGCTATAAAGCAGCATGGAGCCGTGTCCGGCAGAGAGTACGAAACGGTCCCTGTCAGGCCATGAGGGATTTCGGGGGTTGTGTCGCAAGAATTTGGTCCAGAGCACATAAGCCATGGGGGCGGCCCCCATGGGCATGCCTGGATGGCCCGAATTGGCCTTTTGGACAGAGTCGGCAGAAAGCATCCGTATGGTGTTAATGCAGAGTTCGTCTAGACTTGTGGCCATCGGCTGTGTGTGTCTCCTTTCTCAATGTTTTTCCGCAGTCCGTAAGATTCGATCTGGGCACACCTTTACATCAACTTTCCTCCGGTTTCAAGGACGATTTATAGGTAGAGGCAGGCAGCCTGCGCCCAGCGAGCAGAAGCGCTCCTCGAAATTGTGGGCCTGAATTTGGGCGATTGCTTGGCGGATTCTCTGAACTATTTGACGATAATCTATGGGTGGGGGAGCAATGGATGGGAGGCCGAAATTCTGCCCGTTTTTCATCATATGATAAACCCGAGCTGAAGTGCTTGCCTTGTCTCATGGGCAGGGCAAGCATTCAGCCCGGTTACAAGCCATTTTTTCTAAGGAATAGAGGTGGGCCTAAAGCTTTTCAACCCTGGTTTTTATATATTTCAGCAGTGGAGTGCCCCCAATTTTCTCTGTATAATTGGGTTTCATGATGCCCGCAGCGTTGACCCCTCCAAATTGGGGGTATCTAGGATCACCCTCCAGTCCACGGATATGTCCAAAGCCTCCGGCAGCTCCCAGGACCCCTCGCATAATGTCCCAGGTAACATGAGCTCTCATCTCCACTTCGCCCCATGGGGATTTAAGCCTAACTTTATCTCCCCCTTTGATTCCCAGCTCTTGGGCATCCAGCGTATTAATCCACAGTGGATTAGTGCTCTCGCCTTTCATCAACTGATAATTGTTAAAGGTAGAAGAGTGCTCATGTAAAAACAGTCTGAAGTTCCCAAAAACAAAGGGGTATTCTTCGTCAGGTAATAAATCAGGGTCGGGTTCTTTGTAATCAGGAAGGGGATCTACGCCCTTTTCCTTGGCCACAGGATTCAGGAAGTTGTACTTACCTGTCACTGTCTTCCCTGAGGAACCATAACCATCAGGCACGTTTAAAGACCCCCATTTCTTGTATTTATAATATTCTGCTTCGTCTGTGATAATAAATCCTTTGTTTTTGAGCTCTTCAAAAGACCAAGGAGTGCCCGCCAATTGATTTCGTTCCACCTCCTCCACATCCTTCCAAGGGAAATATTTGCCAAGGCCAAGCCTCTTTGCCAGTTCCACTATGATCCAAAATATTGGTCTTGAATCATACATGGGTTTTACTACTTCTGCATAATATGCTATGAATGCTTCATATAACCAATCCGCCTTGACCTGGCTCTGCTCGAGCCACGTGGCGTCAGGAAGAACCACATCACTGAGCAACGCTGTATTACACATGTATGCATCAATGGTGGCAACAAATTCCATTTTTTGAATAGCCTTGGTGATAGCTTCCTGGTTCCCCCAGGAAAGAATAGGATCACCGAAATAATTGATCATCCCTTTAAGTTTTCCTGCTTTTACATCAGCCAAAAGGTGTGCAGGTGCCCATCCCGACCAGATGCCAAATTTATTTAACTTTGGAGCGCCAGCGGCAGGTGGCTTTTCCTGGCCTTCGCCCCAGGGAGATTTGAGTTTGCGCTTGAAAGGCAGAGAAGGCCCACCAGGTGCGTCAAAGGTTCCACATAGGCCATTGAGGGCCTGAATGGCTGCGGTACCATACATGCCGTTATCAACCTGGGCAAGACCGGTCCAGGATATGCATCCCTTGTTTTTGGCCATAGCAAATTCCTTCGCTATACGCTCAATGGTCTCTGGAGGCACCCCACTGATTTTGCCTGCCCACTCAGGATCCCTTACAATGCCGTCCTCTTCACCCATGACCCTTTTTTTGAACTCCTCAAAGCCTGTAGTCCAGTTCTCAACAAAATCTTTGTCATAAAGCTCGTTTTTGATGATTACATAAGCCATTGCCAAGGCCACTGCGGCATCGGTTCCGGGCTTGACAGGGATCCACTCAGTTGCCACACTTGCGGTCTCTGATCTCCGTGGGTCAAAGACCACCAGCTTGGCCCCGCGCTTGATTGCTGCCCTCAACTGAGCGGTTTTACGCTGTCCATAAGAGGTAGCCAACTCATTCATGCCAAAGTGCAGAATATAATCCGACTCTTCGTAGTTGATCCACGGCCTTTTATCATTCAAATTGTGTTCATTGGCCATGCGATTGGAATTATCGCACATGGGCCGATGGGTTGTTTTGGGACAGCCAAGGTGATCAAAGAGTGCTTCAGTTATGTTGTTGAGCCAATCATTCCCTCTCATAAAACCGAATTTACTATGTTCTATATTAGTTAGGGCCTCAGCCACCCTGTCGAGCGCCTCATCCCATGTGGCCTTGCGGAAGCGATTCCCTTCCCTAATCAGGGGAGCCTTGAGCCTGTAAGCAGAGTAGAGGTGTTTGGAGGCAGCGGCACCCTTAGGGCAAAGCCTCCCACCGCTCTTGGGGTCGCCTTGGAGTCCGCTGGTACCTATCAAGATTCCGTCCTCGAGTTTTGCAGTCATGCCGCATAACGCCCCACAGGTATAGCAATGGGTTGGCACGGTCTTTGATGGCTCTGGATCTTGTGCTCCTTGGCTAAGGGTTTTGTATTCTGGTGGCAAATTTAGGAATTCGAAGGCTGGAAGCATTTTGTTCGTTACCTCTTGAGCTTTGGTATCTCCTCCAATAGTGGAGCTCTCGCACGTCACGACTCCCCTAGTGAAATGCCCCAAGCCTTGATAAAAATTCGAGGTGAGCTCTGAAGGAGTATTCAAGATGTCTCGGGATGAGCTGCCATTGGAAGGTGTAGCTGCAATAAGTTGATCACAAAGACTTGGGACCCATTTTGAAAATTTATTCTGAAAGAAATCTAGGTACAAATCGCTGTCACCGTTTTCAAGCACGTACCGAAGAAATTCCATTTGAACTGCAATATGCTCTTCCAGATCCTTGTATTCGGGTGACTTGTGAACACCGGCCTTGCGGAAATATTCCCTCAGCTCGAAGACAGGTTTTTGCATGACGATTGGTTCGCCGCTCCTGATGGGGGATTCGTAAGGAAATATAGGATTTGGCCCGGCGTTAAGAAAAAGATCCGCGTAATCGAAGCGGAGCTCTTTATAAAGCTTCTCAGCCGGTCCACTTCTTAGATATGCGGTTATCATCTCTGACCCGCATATGAGCTCCTCAAATTCACATCCTTTTACGGCTTTATCAAGGGTGTTCAGGAACTCGTCCTTCTGCATGGCAGCGATCAGGTCGAGGGATATTTCATCGCGATAAAGAATTGAGAGAAACTGATACCTCTTGGCCACAGATTTTATCAATTCTTGATTCATAGAACAGCTACCTCCGTTATCTTTAGTTAGGGTATGTGGCTGAATTCCGATCGCATATTGGATCGGTCGCCACAGGTAATTCCACTTAGAAGCAAAAGTGTATAAGGCCAGCTAAACCGAACTATGTGAAATCTTGCCCAAAATCCAATTTCAATTACGGCCAGGAGAATATCTGCTTGCCCAAGGCCGAAGCATGGCAAATGGAATAAACCGTTTCCCTGCGCCGGGGTCTCAAAAGGCAATCTGAATCAACAAACAGCTTTTTTGCTTCGCCAGAAGAATGCCACGGTCTTGCCGGTTGGGCTCTATGACATGCATAATAGTATCAACTAATTACCAAATAGTTTAACCGTTTAATTTAGCCCCCATTGGCCCGAAGGTCAAGGTAAAAGCCTGCTTTTGAGGGCAATTGCATTGATCTCTTCCTTTTCGGCCCATAACATTTGTGCTGATCCAGGCTGAAGGCGTTCTTCCTGGCAAAGGTCTGGGTTTTTCTTGACTTTTGGCACCATAAGGGTAGGTTAACGCTGAGAGATCAATTAAAAAGGCTGACATCTGATTCAAATGGGGGGAGAGAGATGAACAGAATTATTTTTAGAAATTTTGGCATATGGGTTTTGTGGGTGTTGGGCTTTGTCATTGCCTCCTGCGCTTCGGTCTACGAAGTTCAAATTCTTTATAAGCTGCCAGGGCCTAGCGGATTACTGCAGGGGAAGAGCCTGAAGTTTACTGTGATTGATGAGAGGCAGATTAAGGAATTCCTAAAAGCGGGGGCAAAAAGGGAGCTGAAACACTTTTCCAATAATGTCTCATTTGCCGTGGCGAAATACAATGAGGCAGGATTCAAGATCGGGCCATTAGCTCCCATGGCTGCTTTGAAGAAGGCTTTTGAGAGGCGGATTGAAAACGAGGGTATAAACCTGGCCAAAGGAGTTGGTCCCGGGATTCCTGAGCTGGAAATAGGGGTAAAAGATTTTTCCTTGGATTTTGCTGAGAGAAGATGGGTGGCCTCCATTAGCTATGAGGCCAGGTTGAAGGTTGATGGCCAAGTTCGCGCCACGCAATTCATATCCGGTAGTGCTGAAAGATTTAAGGTGCTGCGTAAGAAGGGGGCTGATATGGCAGTGGGGGATATATTTACAGATACGCTTAACAGACTGGACCTAGTTAGGCTTTTCCAAGATGCCCGGCTTATGTGAGGTGATGAGCGACGGAATGCCTGCCCACCGCAGTAAGGTGGGCCTGCCAACTGCTCACCCACAGATATCCAGTTGCTTTTTCTCAAGCAATTTGCAATGACCCTTCTTAATCGCCTCGAAAAGAGTAATCAACAAAAGCCTTGATCAAATCTTCAACAAGCGGTTAAATATGAACTTGATGGGTGGCTGCTCGCACTAGTTCATATTTTTCATATTTTGGAAGGAGACCCTTTCCAAGTTGGGTTTGATTCCGGGAAGGCGACCCATCGAAGCGAGTCCCAAATTAAAATGAGGAGTCAGCGTCGGACTTCATATGGCTGCTGTAAAGAGCCTATACGCAGTAAGCCTTGGGTGCCCCAAGAACCTTGTTGACACGGAGCATATGCTTGGGCTCTTGGCAAAGGCGGGTTATGTTGTGACCGAAACGCCTGAAGAGGCAGATGTGGCCCTTGTTAACACGTGTGGCTTTATTGAGGATGCAGTAAAGGAGAGCATTGACACCATTGTTGAGCTTGCGGACCTTAGGGCGGAGGGTAAGATATCACGGCTTGTGGTTACTGGTTGTTTTGTTCAGCGCTATGGGTACAAATTGGGAAAAGAGATACCTGAGGTGGACATCTGGTTTGGCACCGGCCAAGTGGCCAGCGTCGTCAGATGCTTGGAGATTCCACGGAGGAATTTTTACTTGAGGAGGCCCACCGAGCTGCTAGGACATGACAGCCCGAGGTTACGGTGCACGCCCTTTTACACGGCATACCTGAGAATTTCCGAAGGATGCTCTCATGGTTGTTCCTTTTGCATGATTCCAAAGCTCAGAGGGAGACTGCGAAGCAGACCAATAGAATCCATCTTGCTGGAGGCAGAAAGCCTGGCGGCAGATGGCGTGAAGGAAATTAACATAGTTGCCCAAGATATTACCTCCTACGGCTCTGATCTCGGGATTAAGTGGGGGATTGAGACTCTTGTAGAAGGCCTGGCTCAGGTCAATGGGATTGAGTGGATAAGGCTATTGTACGGTCACCCTCTAGGAATTTCAGAGCGGCTGCTGGATATAGTGGAGCGATTTGATAAGGTGTGCCCGTATCTGGATATTCCTTTCCAGCATGTGAATGAACGAATCTTGGGTGCAATGGGACGTAAGGGCCTTGAGTCACCCAGATCTCTGGTGGAGAGAATCAGAAAGAGGACTCGAGATATAGCTATCAGGACGACCCTAATGGTGGGATTTCCGGGGGAGGGTGAGCGAGAATTTGCAGAGCTAAAGGAATTTGTAAGGTGGGCCAAGTTGGACCACGTGGGCGTGTTCACCTACTGCAAGGAGAAGGGAACAAAAGCGGCGAGGCTACGAGGCGGCGTGCCAAGAGGAATCGCCAACAGGCGTCGCACGGAAATTATGGAACTCCAGGCCGAGATATCTCTAAGCAAGAATCAGGAAAAAATTGCAAGCGTTCTGCCTGTCCTGATAGAGGGGGTGAGCGAAGAGACTGATCTCTTGCTCAAAGGCAGGACACAACAAATGGCGCCTGACATTGATGGGCAGGTATATATTAACCAAGGAGAAGGGATGGAAGGAGAAATAATGAAAGTCAAAATTACAGACGCATATCATTACGATCTTGTGGGGGAGATAATCCAGTAGCCCGAAAGAGATTTTGAATAGACGAGTCAGATTAATTCGTATAATATGGTTCGCCTTTTATGGCAATCTTGCTGGTAAATTACAAAGCTTACTAGGCATCATGGAGCAAATAGGAAGTCAACCAATAAAAATAAAAGACCAAGAGGTGCTGTCTAAGTATGCCCACCATTTTGAGAGAATAGAGCAAGAGTTGGCACAGGCTCTGTCCTCTAAGGTGGGAGCAATAGAAGAGATGGGAAGGCATTCCCTTTTGGGGCAGGGAAAACGATTAAGGCCCCTTCTCTTTATTCTGTGCTGTCGCTTGTTTGATAACAACAGCGAAGAGCTGTACAAGCTCTCCATAGTTTTTGAACATATCCACACTGCCTCACTTCTGCATGATGACGTATTGGACAATGCACAGCTTAGGCGGAAAAAACCTTCTGCCAATACACTTTGGGGCAATCATGCCGCAGTTCTTGAAGGAGATTTCCTTTATTCTAAGGCATTTTCCACGGCAGTTAATTATGCTGGATTGGATTTCTTCAAGAAACTAACAGAAACCACAACAATTATGGCCGAAGGCCAGGTCCTAGAACTATTGCATGAGAGGGATTGGCGACTGGCTCCAGAGACCTATTTCGACATTATCTATGCGAAGACCGCGGTTTTGATATCTGCAGCGTGTGCGTGCGGAGGAATAATTTCAGGAGCACGCCCTGATGAAGTTGGCCAATTAGAAGGCTTTGGTACCAATATGGGAATCGCCTTTCAATTGATGGATGACATTCTTGACTATACCTCCACCGAGAAGGTCTTTGGCAAGCCTGTAGGAAAGGATCTAAGGGAAGGAAAGGTGACACTGCCCTTGATTTACACCCTTTCAACTATGACGCCTTCTGAGAGAGATGAAATCACTTTTTTACTTAATAGACCGGATAGGAATGAAGATGTCTACACTGAGATTATGGCCCTCGTAAGGAGCAACGGGGCACTCGCTCGCGTTCGGAATGAGGCGGAGGCGTATGTAAGAAAGGCGGCAGAGCAGTTAGATAGCTTTCCCCACTCAAAGGCCAAGGATAATTTATTGGAGCTTAATGCGTATATAGTAAATCGATCGTTCTGATCAGATTCTCAGGGCAAGATGATCTGAAGCTATAATGATTTGCCCATCGAAATTTTGTCTGCATGCCTTACCAATATCTGTTGCCAGGCATTCAGGGTAAAAATGGGTGAGTACCAGGTTTTTTACTCCAGCCTCTTTAGCTATAATTCCCGCCTCTGAGGGAGTGAGATGGCCTTGGACTTTTTGGCCCTCGGGAAATGAAGCCTCCAGTATGAGTACGTCAGATCCCTTTGATAATTCAATCAGATCTTCGCACAAGTCTGTATCGCTCGAATAAACGATGCTTTTACCCCCAGTGGTTTCCATTTTGATAGCAATACTTTCTTGTGTATGGGCTGTAGAGCATACCTTGAATTGGAGGTTCCTCCATGTGAAGATATTCTGTTCGCCTGGGTCCAGTTCCTTGATGTGGTATAGATTGGCGGGAAGGTCAAGATATGGGGCATATGCTTCCTGCACTTTGTTAATAAAGTTTTCTAACCCAGGAGGCCCGGCCAATAGGAAGGGCTTACGTCTATTTAATATCTTCGGGTACTTAGTAGCGAAGATAAAATGTACCAAATCCGCTGTATGATCGGGATGGAAGTGGGTAATCCATATGGCCTCCAGAAGGTGAAAATTTACCCCCAGCTGTGCTAGTGCCCTAAGGCTGCCGGGTCCTATGTCAAATATGAACGAGTGACCCTGGAAGCGTATAGCTATACAAGGGCTGCCTCTATGGGGTAAAGGCATGCCAGTCCCGGTGCCTACTAGAACAAGATATATTTCATCATTTAAACCCATTGATTTTTTCTCCTGCTATAATTTTGATAAACTAAATTTAACTAATTTGCCTATAATAAGCAGATAGAAGGTATCAGCTCAATATCCCGGGGCAAAGTGTCAGTCCGCAAAGCACCGCCAAATCCCCCCCCTTGCAAAGGGGGGGACGCCAAAAACTTCCCCCTTTGAAAAAGGGGGGTTGAGGCCTGCCCTGGCGCGACGGGGGATGCATTTTGCAAAAGAGCGCCATTGATACTACCAATGTGCGTGTTATGCAACACCTCGTTTTAGCCAGGTCTGGGCCAGGGGGGATTTTTCTAAACGGCCCCTGAATATTGAGCTATTACAGTATACCATGAATTTACAGAATCTAGCCATATTAGATTCTGTAAAAGCATAAGATATCGGCATCTTAACCCCTGGGAACAAGAATTATTTCAATTTTAGAAAACGGTAATGATGTTAACGGGTTAGCCTTCTAAATTTAAAAACAAAAAAAAGCCACTAGTTAATATTTTCTATATCTTTTTTCTTGACACGTACGTGAAATTCGATATAGAAATGCTTGTTCAAAAAAGCACAAAGTTATCGTGGTTGGGGGGAAAACAAAATAATTTTAGTTGGGTTCAAGCCCAACACCCATGATCCGTTTAAAGTTCCCTCGATACTTATCGGGGACAGGATTATGGAAACCCATTACTGTAAAAAGGAGGACTGCGTATGTCGAATCTTATCCCACCTCATGGCAAAGAAGAAAAATTGATGCCGCTCCTGCTCAAGGGAGATGAGCTTCAAGCCGAGATCAAAAAGGCCGAAGGGCTCAAATCCATTAGAATCACATCAAGAGAAACTTCGGACCTAATTATGATGGGTATTGGGGCGTTTACACCCCTTACCGGGTTCATGGGTAAGGCAGACTGGAAGGGTGTGTGCGATAACTTCACAATGGCAGACGGAACCTTCTGGCCCATTCCCATAACAGTATCCACCGACGATGAAGAGATAAAAGAGAGCGATGAAATTGCACTTATCGACGATGAAACCGGTACCCTTATGGCCACCATGCAAGTGGCTGAAAAGTATACCATTGATAAAGAGTACGAATGCAAAGCCGTATTCAAGACAACTGATACTGAGCACCCGGGTGTGCAGAAGGTCATGGCCCAGGCCAAATACAATCTTGCTGGCCCAGTAAAGGTTCTAAGTGAGAGCTATTATCCTGAAAAGTTCAAGGGGATCTACCACAGGCCTGAGGATAGCCGGAAGATTTTTGAGGAAAAGGGCTGGAAGCGGGTTGCCGCACTTCAGCTTCGTAACCCTATGCATCGATCCCATGAGTACCTTGCAAAAATCGCCGTAGAAATCATGGACGGAGTATACATCCACCAACTGGTGGGCAAACTGAAACCAGGGGATATTCCGGCAGACGTGAGGGTTCGCGCCATTCAAACCCTGGTGGATAATTATTTCGTCAAGGATACTGTGGTGCAAGGTGGCTATCCCATGGAGATGCGCTATGCTGGCCCACGTGAGGCCTTGCTCCATGCCACCTTCAGGCAAAATTACGGATGCAGCCACATGATAATCGGTAGGGATCACGCTGGTGTGGGTGATTATTATGGGCCGTTTGACGCTCAAAAGATTTTCGATGAGATTCCCAAAGGTGCACTCAAGTGCCAAAACCTTAACATTGACTGGACCTTCTATTGTTTCAAATGTGAGGGTATGGCATCAATGAGGACTTGCCCCCATGGAAAAGAGGACAGGCTACTGTTATCAGGAACCATGGTTCGTAAGACCCTATCAGAGGGCGGCGAGCTTCCTCCTCAATTCTCCCGCCCCGAGGTGCTCGAGATTCTAAAAGAGTACTATCAGAGTTTGGAAGAGAAGGTGGAGATCAAGCTGCATGGTGCAGCTACCGGTGAGGTAAAGAAGGACTAATGATGTTGGGCCTCACAGGCGTGAGGCCCTTTGTTGATGAAGAAGATCATAAAAGCCCAAATTAGAAAGGAGGTGTTGGTAAGAAGGAATCTGGGTGATTAACCATCAGAGGCACAAGAACTGTAAATCTGTTGAAATCAGGAGGTGTAATAATGCCAAGTTTTGTAATGGTAGAGAAGTGCGATGGTTGTAA
>Ga0209834_10001136_pt1 | contig 15156 bp, 19 predicted proteins | sample Mar14236cmmetaG_FD_184134 | JGI IMG/M metagenome (GOLD analysis project Ga0209834, IMG submission 184134) | Marine hydrothermal vent microbial communities from Guaymas Basin, Gulf of California to study Microbial Dark Matter (Phase II) - Marker... ...
TGAGAGCCTATATTTACTTCTTTGCCGATTTTTACTCGAGTGTCAACTATTACCCAATCGCCGATTTTCGTGTAATTATCAATCATTACCCAATTACTGATTATCGTATTTTCACCGATTTTTACATTTCTGCCGATTCTTGCTCGCTCCTTGATTGTTGTTCCGTTACGAATTATTGTTCCCTCACCAACTATCACTCCATCACCGATTTTTGCCTCTTCTTCTATTATCACACCCTCGCCAATCTTTATTCCCTCGCCGATTTTTGCGGTCGGGTGGTAATAATAGCCATTAGGATGTTCGAGTAAGTCCATCATATCTCCTTAGGATTTAATACTTGTAAACATTTTGTTATATCTTTCTATATTCTTTAGGTGGCATAACCGCTTTTCGCAACCCAAAAAACATTTCTAAATGCGCTCTTAATATCCAATGCCAACCTTCCCAATTGCAAATTTTCTTTGCCTCTTTCTTGCTTATCATTTTACGATAATCATCCCAACACAAATTTATGTCAAGTATTTTATCTTTCCACTTTTTTAAAGGGGACATCTCTGCCCAAAAATGTCTTCTATAAGGTAATTTATTTGTAATTAGACATTTTGCTCTAATATCATAAGCATAAGAATATACATAATCACCAGCTTTAACATAATCTTCTGCTCTAATATTATCACATACAATAAAACTTCCAACCTCAATTAATCCTTCGGTCATTATACTCCCTTTTGGCACATCAATATATTCCTTAGCTCGTATACTTCCTCTCGCTACCATAAAACCAGAATTACAAACAGAACATCCACAATTAATACTCCTGCAAGCTCCAATGTAATACTTAGACATAATCATTGTATCCACATTTATGTAACCACCCGATACAATATGTTTTGCTTCAATTGAACCACTGATATTAATATTCTTCTTAACTTTTACAAAACCATCTACAATAATCCAATTTCTGTTATAGGATATTAAATTTCCATCAACTTCAAGTAAAAAACCATCATTTATATAAATGTCGTTAGAAGAAATAAAAATAAGATTACCCGGAATATGATATTGTTTGCCATCAAAATATTTTTTTAATTCTTCTGGATTTTCAATTTCAATTGTTTTCATTTTTTTCCTTTGTGTCTATTATTTCGTATTATCTATAATTTCGACTAATTCAGTTAATAACCTAAAATTTTAACTATGGCGAGCGCAATTAACACCAGCCCACAAATAGTGTAAGTTATTTGTTTAAGCATTTTTGCTCCTTCGGTTTTTCATTTGTAAAAAATATATCCCCTTTTTTAATCCCCAATTCTTCTATATCCCTATTACAAATTTTCTTATATCCCGGTTTACATTCCGTTAGTGAAGGATATTCACAGGGGAATAAATCACCTATTCCACAACCACATTCATCACCAACTAAACCGTCATAGTTATTTTCTTTTAGCCAGTCTTCTACGATTTCTCTTAGATCCATTTTCAACCTCGTTAGTTTTATTTAATAAATACCTATAATTGGCTTATCCATTATTTTTCCCTGTGCTGGAGATTAAGAAGTTCATAAAACATAATGGACAATTTATCTGACACACTATCAATGTCGTTAACCTCCATTAATCCACTATCTTTTTCTATTACATTTTTTGTTTTATTAGTTATATAGTAAGCGTTGTATTCATCGGGATTTAAGATAAATTCTTCACCCCCTATAATTTTTATTATATCATACCTCTTGTCAGGATTTGATTTAACAATAATACCAGCATACAAGAGATTATTCAAAGTTGTTAAAGAATAAGGTGATAGCGAAGTGTGTATTAGCCTGTAATCACCATCACATTTTACGTTATTGAACTTTTCTACCAAAAGTTTGGTAGAATTATACACATCCAATGGGTGCATCGCATGCGTATGTCTTATCAAAACTTTATTCGAAATTACCTTTAGCCCCAAAAGCCTTTCAAAATCTTCAGGTTCTGGATTTGTGGAATGAAGCAAAAGGTCATCCCGCCCCGTAATAAATATAAATTCCTTCATTTTAATTCCCCGTTATCATTTTCTTCCTTTGTTTGTGGTTCGTTTACGTCTACAATATCCTCATTGCATTTACAATAAATTAAATGAATACCACAAAATTTATCGTACTCAGGAATTTCTTCACAAAACGGACAAGGTTTTAGTTCCATTTTATTCTCCTATAGTGCATCACCACAAATTATTTTATTTAGAATATTACTAATCATTATTGTATCCTTTTTCTTTAAATTAATTCCGATAGACTGGGGGGAAGACTATCCAATCGCTTCTTAGCTATATTTATATAGTCTGGATTGATTTCAATACCAATATAATCACGATTGAGTTGTTTGGCTACAACGCCGGTCGTTCCGCTTCCAAAGAAGGGGTCTAATACAAGAGGTCGGGCAATTTTAGCGTTACAATCACAGGTTGGTCGCCAGCTAATAGTATTATATGTCTGATAACTTCCTGTTTCTATTACGGAAGTTTTACCGTGCCTGCCTTTTGCTATTTTGGCTTTTGTTTGTTCTGTGTTTTCCCAATGGGCTTGAACTCTAACTCCCTTTTCCAGTACCCTTTCCCATTGTGCGCCACAAGCACTACATACACCGTATTCACTCGTTCCTGCCATTATCATCGGCTTGACTAAATCCGGGGGAAAGGTCGCAAAATGCGCTTCCTTGAATGGTTTTGGATTTATCGTCCACACATCTCGCAAGTTACGTTTTAAATAGATTTGTCCACTTCGCATCGTCCCGTCTTTTTTTATAGAACCAGAAAATCTATAGTTTTTTCTATCATAATTACCCATTTGCGATACATTTCGTTTTCTTCTCCCAACATAACTTTCTGGATCTACACTTCTTTCTTTAATCGCTTCTATATCATAATAATACTTTGATGACTTGGTTAGTAGATATACAAATTCGTGTGCCCGAGTTACCCTATCTTGACAACTTTCGGGCATTACACTACCGCTATATGTTTTGCAAAATGACACTCCCTTCGCCCAGATAATTTCCGATCTTACCCACCAGCCGTTCGCCTGCAGAGCAATAGCGACACGAGCGGGAATAAGACAAAGATCTTTGGGTTTTATGTTTTTTCCTACTCTATTGTAGGATCTACAATACACATCTCCACCTTTACCATTCCGAAAATCTCCACCCGGCGAAACAGAACCTGCATAACTATCTCCTATATTTAACCAGCAAGTTCCATCCTTTCGTAATACTCGCCGGATTTCCCGGAATATCTGAACAGTATGATCAATATACATTTCCATTGAAGGCTCAAACCCATAACTACCCCACCAAGCACCACATTTACGGCAAAATTGTATATCTCCCCATTCGTGTTCACAATTATCATCACCATCCCATATTATAGGTTCAATACCATAATCACGCAAACCCCAGTAAGGTGGAGATGTTATCACGCAATGCACACTCTCGTCCGGGAACGAGCGTAATACATCCAAACAATTACCTTGATATATATGATTTTTAATCATCATACTTCTTCTTCCCATAGGAAACTATTTTTTTTATGAGGTTTGATCCATAAAACTTCAGTTCTGGAAACATGCTTTAAAGCACTACCTTCTCCACGTAATTTTGAAGTGCGAGTTCTACCTGCCAAATGACAGGCGGTTTTCCATTCAAGTCGTTGCCACTTAGCGTCATCTAACTGACGATAAATTTCATTATCATATCCACTAATGGCGACTTTCCCTTTCAATAATATAATTCTATCAATGAGTTTCTTATGCTCTTCATCTGTCATTTCAGCAATATACAATAAATCTCGCTGTCTGGTTGATAATACATAGGGAGGATCAAGATAAAATAAGGTATCCTCTGTATCATAAGTATCGAGAATAAATTCCCAATCTCTGCATTCTATTTGCACTCTCTGCAAACGAGCATGGATTTCTGGAAGACCTTCTATAACAGTAAGCCAATTCGAAACCATTTGCGCTTTGTTTTTCCTCGATGATGTCACAACAAATCCCCAACTATTATTATAAAAAGTACCAGCAAACGATTGTCTTGCTATCACAAACCATTGGGATACTCTCTTAATTAAATCTTTTTCTTTTTTCCAATTATTACAACAATCGTAAAATAATTGTCTATGATGGGGCAAAACAGAAACACGCCGATAAAATCGTTTAAATAATTCGGGATCGGAAATTACTTTGAAAAAATCATAAAGCCCAGAATCAATATCATTATAAACTTCCACTGATACCGGTTTTTTTCCGAGTAGAATAGAAGCGCCTCCCCCAAAAGGCTCACAATAGATTTTATGAGGAATGGATTCTAAAATCGGAATAATCTTCTTTCGCATATTTCCCTTTCCCCCTGCCCAAACAATAGGACTTCGTAATTTATTCATATTGTGTTTCTTTCATCTTATTAATTTTTGAACCAAAGTTTAATTTTCGAGGATCAGTCTTCTTGTTAAAGTAAGTCATATCCTTAAATTTATAGGGTAATTCATCAATTTTTTTCTGATAATCAATCAACGATTGTTGTTTTTTGCTTATCTCCCATTTTGCGTTTATAGTTATGTCTTTTGATAAATCATCAAATCGTTTTGTAATAAAATCTTGAAAATCTGTATTGAGCTCGTAGCCAATAGAGTTTCTATTTAGAAGCATAGCCATTATTGAAGTAGTGCCACTACCTAAAAAAGGATCTAATACAGTTTCACCTATAAAGCTAAACATTTTTATCAGTCTTCGAGGTAATTCTTCGGGGAACATAGCTAAGTGTTTATCCTGCTTTACCCCGGGAAAATTCCAATGTCCGGTGAAATATTGATTCCATTCTTTATTCGATAGTTTTGATCGCTCCTTTATCTCCCGGCTAATTTTAGGCGGTGTTCCCAGCTTTTTGAAGATTAGTATGAATTCATAATCCAACTTAAGAATTCCGTTTCTGGGATAAGGATAAGAACCCATTACGGAAGCCCCGCCAGTGGTGTTGGTAGTGGTTACTTTTTGCCAAATAATTGCCCCCATATAATCATAACCAATAGTTTCCAAGAATTTAATTATCTCAGTTCTAATAGGAACCACTTTATAGCGTCCGTAATATACCGAGCGAGCGAATTGGTCGCCAATATTGATACAGATTTTACAACCGGGATGCAAAACTCTATGACATTCACTCCAAACCAAATTCAGATTATTGATGTAATCTTCGTAGGTGTCATCGAAACCGATCTGTTCTTCAACGCCATAATCCTTTAACTGCCAGTAAGGCGGCGAGGTGATTATGAGGTGAACCGACTTGTCGGCGATCTCACTCATATCACGGGAATCGCCGAAAATTATTTTATGTTGTGTGGTTTCCATTTATTTAACCTAAAAATATGATTAAGAAATTATAAAATAGGAAATCCCCCTTGCGGTCTTGTCAACGGGCTTACCCCCTACAATCCTACGGGAGATTTCCTATTTGCGCTTGACCATGCTAGACCCGCCATGTTCAATACCGGCAATCAATTTTTGATCGAAAATTTTATAAAGCAATAATGTCGCTATAGCGTCCAAAGCGCCTCGCTTACCAATGACTTCAAGAGGAAATTTATACATATCCACTTCCTTCCCCCCAACAGTGGTTTCTCCCTTATAAGGTTCTAACCAAGGAAGAAACTTTTTAGTCAAGAAAGCAAGATTCGCTTCTAACGGAGAACCATCCATTTTTGTATCTGCTAAAGATCCCCACATTAATAGAGTATCATGACATTCCCCCAAAGGAATTTTCCAATCTCTCCATAAAATCCTAGTATCGTAAGTAGCGTTATGCCAAACAATATTTGGATATTGTTTCAAAAATACATCTCTTAAGGCGCTAATTATATCTTCCTGATGTTCCCAAAATGGTTCTAAGAAAACACCATTATAAGCTTGAAGGGGAATATAAATGCCAGTATAGTCTTCCCAAGAAAAACCAATTCCAATTATTTTTCCTAAAAAGTGTGTAGTTTCTAAATCTGCGCTAAGAAAATTTGCTTTTTGTAGTTTGTTAATTGCTTTTTCAAAAGCTATTTCCGTCTTCACAATATAGTATTGTGGTTTTTTAGGTGTCTCTTTAATTATCTGTTCAGCATAATAAAAAGCGTCTAAAACTTCCTCAAACGCAAAGAGATTTCCTCGAAGCAAATAAGCAGGATGCCAAGTGGGAACTACCGGAATGCCTTTATAATCATAGCGCATATTAAATAATTTGGAAGCTTTTTTTCTTACAATTTGATTTCCCACAAAAAATTTAGTAGCGGTTAAACCAACAGGAACAATAACTTTTGGTTTTAAAGTGGATATTTCTCTCTCAAGATAGGGGGAACAAGCGTCAATTTCTTCCGGAAGTGGGGTACGATTAGTCTGTTTTATTATACCGAATTCTTGTGTGGTGGCGACTGGGCGACATTTTACTATATTAGTCAAAGTAATTTCCTGTAAGTTGGATTTATTTAATAAGTGTCTAAGGATCTTACCTGCTCTTCCAACAAAAGGCGTTCCAGTCATATCTTCCTCTCTCCCCGGAGCCTCCCCGCAAATTAAAACATTAGGATGTTTTGAACCATAAGCGAAAACTATTTTTGTTCTGGTCTTGCAAAGCGGGCATAGCTTACAATTTGCAGGAACTATAGATTCAAAAGAAGTCATATAATTCTATCTTTTTTTAGTCTTTTTTCTGTTTTGATAAATATTTCCTAAATTATTCTTTCTATATTTTTCCGGAACATAGCGCACTGAGTAATAATTATCCATTTCCAAAATCCCATCTGTGACTTTTTGAGTTAGAAATTCCATCAGTTTCTCAAAATTCCGTATTTTCAAATGATTTGCGATGATGGGGGGAGAATAATAACCCGGATAATTTTTAATCGCTCGTAATACCTTTTCTGTGTCAAAAGGATAATTTTTCGTTATTCCCATAAAATATAATCCCCTTCTAATTTAATATTAGGAATTTCATGATTACGAATTTGAGTTAAAATTCTGTAAAAAGCTCGAATAATATAAATACCTTCAAAGGGACTATCATTGAGCAAAAGATGAAGCATTTGTATCCTGGATATTTTCCGGTGCTCTTTAACCTTCTGAATTATAAAACTTTTATAGTTCGTTTTATGGGAATATTTTCCCCGAGATATTGCTGGGGTTACGTATTTCTTCATTTTTTTCATAAACTTATCGTAAGCGTCAGCCATCCAAGAATCCAAATATTGAGGATCTTCTCGGGCTTTGGATAAATTCAAAGGAAAGTCAAGAAAGTTAACAAGACATTCCTGTAAAAACAGTGTTTTGTTTTTTTCAACACTCTTCTTAATATAAGAAAAAAAAGTGTCTTTATCAAGTTTTTTCTGGATCGGCGTTAAAAAAAGTCTCATTTCAAATCGCCCGATATTGTAAAATAAAACCAACACCTATAGTAGTCTTATTCTCTTCTTCAAGAAAATTCACCGCCACCAGCCCATATCTGCCGGATATGGTGGGAAGAAAGAACAAGCGAATATGATTGGAAATCTTGAACAAATCATTTAATTGTCGGGGATTTATAATAAGTTCAAAAGTCTCTTTCGCTTCAGTTTCCACTGTTAAAAGTTCTTGAAAATTTGGTCCCTTCACTTGAACAGTTTCCTGATTTACTTGTTTTAAGGTAACTGTCTCTTCCACCAAATGCCCCACTCGCTTAAAAACATCAAACCACGTATCCTTATTCAAGCATATTTTTATCGCTTCCGGGTTCTTTTTGACTTTACTAATCAATTCAACATATTGATTTTGGAAAACACCTAACAGAGTTCTTCCATCCAAAAGAACTTTAATATCAGGAAATTCTGGAAACATTTCCGGATCGAGAAATCCGAAAAGAACTACACTATCTTCTTGAGCCAATAATTCCACCTGCGAACCAAGCGGTATCGTAGTAAGCATTTTCGCCCAAGAAACTTCCACTGAAATTTCCTCTTTAATTAATTGCCCAGAAGGGAAAACAACACCAATCCAAGGGGAATGGGCAGTAATATAATTCTGAGAAATAAATATCCCCTTGTCCGCCGGATTATAGTCTTCTTTAGAAGCAAAATCAGGAAGAACTTTAAAGTAATTCCGTATAGTTGGAAAATCAATATCATATCTATTATAACCTTCGGTCTCAATTTCAAATAAATCAAAATCTTCTTTATTGAAAATGTCATAACGATATTCCCCCTCCGCCATCAAAACAACTTGAGTGGTTTCTAAAGAAATATCGATCATTTCTTTCCTACTGGCTCGTATTGTTCTCGTAAATTGAGAGGTATTGAAACCAACCCAAATATCTTGCGCTTCTTCATCTTCACCCAAAGCGAAAGGAATTCCCAAAACATTTAAACGAAGTTTTTCACTAACAAAGTAGAAATCCGCTTGGGGATTATCATCTTTCGCTTTGAAATGACAAAGAACAGACGAATATAACGCCAAATAAGAATCTGGCACTGATATTTGATTTCCTAATTGAAAAATTTTGGCTAAGAGTTCTCGATTAAATCTCATTTTTTTTACCCTTTCTGTAATAATTTTTCTTCTATTAATTGGTTTAGTAAATCCTTAAATTTAATTCCTTTAGATTTGTAAATTATCGCCAAAGCTTTTCCTACCCCATCGATGTCCATATAATACTTCCCTTTTTCTAAAGGAAAAGACGCTCCGGGAGGATAAATATGCACCTGAGTACCGCATAAGATACGATCCAAGATTACATATCCCCTGCGGGGTAGAATATTTGCTTTGATAACTTCAGCAAATTTAGCGATAAGTGTTTCTTGTCCTTCATTAAAAGATTTTACTTTTTCTTTGGCTGAAGGAACTCCTCGATTATAAAGACACCAAAAAGTATGAATCCATGGTTTTAATCGTTTTCCTTGAGAAATTAAATAAGGTCTATCAAAAAGAAGCATATTTCGTAATAAAATAGTATCCCCGGGATTTCTTCCCTCTTTAATTTCATATTCCATAATATTTTCCACAATCTCATCAATCAAAGCGTCCGCTGAAGGCGCTTTTTGTAAAAGAGATCCCAACAAAGACTTAGCTTTTTCAAAATCAGTCTTTAAGATTGTGATTTTAATTAGAGTTTTTAGGTCATGGGAAGAAGCATTCGGGGGAAGAAATTCCAAAGCCTTTTCATAGGTAAAAATTTTATTGTCATAAAGAATTTCTAAATTCTTCATTATACCCCGAAGTCCTAAATCTTCCCCTCGTGAAATCAACAATTTAATATAGGAATCATCCGGCGGAGTTTCCCACAAATCCACAAAGATTTTAGATAAATAACTTTTTATCTCTTCAAAATTTAATGGATTTAATTTGAGATGAAAGCTTCTGCCCAATAAAGTTTGAGGAAATTTATGGGGTTGTGTAGTGCAAAAAAGGAAAAAATTATGCTCAATGGGATTTTCTAAATATTTCAATAGAGATTCTTTAGCGGTGTTACTCATCGAATGTGCTTCATCGAAAATAAAGACCCTGTTTCCCCCGCTTCTGGGTATATAGTTCTGTATATGCATAATTTCTTCTATATCACCCACTGAACGCAATTGTCCAATATCTAATTCTATAATATCATGATGTTTTCCTTCCAAATGCAATTTGCAGGATCGACATTTGTTACAAGGCTCACCTCGCTGCGGATTCTCACAGCAAATTGCTCGAGCCAGTATACGAACCATTGTGGTTTTACCTACCCCAGTCGGTCCGCTAAGAAAATAAAAACCACTTTTTTCCTTCTTTTCAAGCTGTTGTTTCAGAAAATTAATAATTTTTTCGTGTCCCACCATTTCGCTAAATAATTGTGGACGGTATTTTTCTGTTAGCATCCCTATTTCCTTCCCGGTTTAATAATTAATGGTTCACTTTTTGCTAATTTAATTCGTTCTTGTGTGTATTCAATCACTCTTTGTATCCAATTCGCCCTTTCTTCCTTATCAATACGAAATTTTTTCCATTTAGCAATCACATCATTAAAGAGCATAAGATCGTTTCCATTTCGATTTAAGATTAACTCTGTAATATCTCCCAAAGTATCAGGATTATAATGAAGCAATCCCTGCGTGCTTTTATTTTCGTGAAACGCAATCGGCAAGAATTTCCAATTAAATTCTCGGAAAAGAAGATACAAAGTATCCCAATAAAATTCCTGTAATCCCACAAAACGAAAATTTTGCAAATGCTTTCGAGCTATTCTTATTCCCTCTTCCGTTTGTCCCTTATTGAAAATCTCCCGGGAAATATTATCATCCAAAGATTGTGTGCCACCATCTTGTAGAAAACAAGTGATATTGTTAGGATAACTATAGGCGTTTTGCGCAAAATCCCGAAGTTCCATTAAATTGTATTTCTCCAAATCCTTTCTCAAACTATCCTGTGATAAAGCGTAATTGTAATAGGAAACGGTTCTTCCAATAGGACTACGAAAAATACTTATATATTCACATTCTTGGGGAAAAATTTTGTGGATGCCATAATACATATGTCCCTGAAGCACTTGGATTTTTCTTAAAAAATCTTTCGGTTTTGCGACTAATTCCTCCATAGTCAAATACTTTACATCAGGGTTCGTTTTTCGAACAATTTTTACTGTTTGTTCCGTAACCAAAGTGTAAACTTCATCAAATAAATTCATAAAAATGGTTTTTAGCGTGGTACCACCACATCTGGGAACATGTAAAAAGATTATAGTTTTATCGAGTTGATAACTCATTTTCACGCTTCCTGTTTAAGCACATCGCTCTTCTAAATAAATTATTAATCGCTTAAGCAACGCTAATTTTATAAAATAACTCTCATCTCGCTTAGTTTCGGTAATCGCTTCCTGAAATATTTTTGTCCAAAATTCCTTATATTTAAGAGGATCTTTTATTTCCTTAGTTTTATTAGGAAAAGGTTCTGCCCGACAACACATATCCATCAGAATCTTTTCTTTTTTCTTCCATTCAAGAAGAGGATAAATATCCTTCAGAGTTTGCCGAGCACTAACCATATCCACCAAATCTCCCAAAGGGGGCATAATAGAATGGTTATCTAAAAGAAGTTGATCAAAATAATTGACAAATAAGCGAATAGCCATAGAAACTAATTTGTTTCTGGAATATTCTCTTCTTAAAGCCACTGACACTTTTCCTTTACCGTCATCAGTTAAAAAAATACTAATCATTTCCAAGCGAAGCAAATCCATTACAAAATCCTGATTAATCGCCAAACGAAAATCCGTGCGCATTGTTTTCGTATAAAGCTTTTCTTTCAGGGTTTTAATAATATCCCCCACAAAACGCTCACGGCGAGGAATTTTCACTCTGGGCTCGAGTAAATCAAGCATCAATCAAGTCTCCACTTTATCAAATGATTCACAATAAACTCTTATTGAGAGTTTTTCCTCAGGCAAATCTTCCGCAAACCAATAATCCTTATACCAAGAGGGATTTCCGGCTTTTTCGTGAAGTTCCTTTGCGGTCTTGGGTGAAATTATAACCCAACAACCTTTATCTCGAACTTCTCGCATACAGAAAACCACAGCATCTCGCTCTTCTTTGTTTTTAAACCTGCTCACAACTGTTCCGGTGTCTAAATAGTAATAATCTTGCATTTTTTACCTTTCTTTTATTTCAACTGTTACAATAGTGTCATTATGAATTCCCCCATGAGGAACAAGCAATATACGAGTGATTGTAAAACCATTACTTTTTCCAATACCACCACTATTCCATCCAAAAGAAATTACTTTTCCCCCAGGCTCCACTATTCTGGCTATTTCTTTTTTATGTCTTGTCCACCAATCGCTTCTTGTGGTTTCTTGTGTCGCTTTCTTGCCGACAGACCTATAGCATTCCGTAATTTGCCTTACGGAATAGGGAGGATCAAATAAAACGCCATGAATGCTTTCAAAATCAAACATTTGTAAAAAATCAAAAGCTTCCAAGTGATAATCGGTATCAAATTCCGGATTAAGATCATTAGTGACATCCGCCAATTTGCTTATATTGGCAAAGGGATCAATCCAAGGAAAGCCTTTTATTTCTTCCTTCAATAATTTGGCTATCGGCTTGATTTTAAATGTGTTTTTATTGGGCATTGCCCATTTGCGTTCAATTAACATCAAAATTTCCTCCTTGTGTGATCGTCTTTCAAAAGCACAAACACCACCATTCCTAACGATATTATCACCAGCCAAAAAATTACCATAACAACCATAAACTAACCCCCAAACATAACCACAAGCCAACCCAGAATATTATTCGAAGCGCATTGTGAAAGCGATCTTGGTATTTCCCACCACAATATTCCATCGCCACCACCATTATTTTCAAAAACACCACTAAAAAAACCGTAAAAATAAGTAATTTTACCATAATGATTTCCTTTTAAAAATAATTAATTGAAAATCCCAATTCCTTATAGGTTTTAATACGTTCTCGGCTATGATTTTTTAAATATTGAGCGTTATCAACAAAATCGTAAATAATAGCGACTTTCTTTCCCGTCTCAGTGCGTAACGCTCTTCCCACCCGCTGGCAAACCGCTCTGGTGGATTTCTTACCACCGGCTATAATCACCACCTCCAAACCTCGCATATCAAAACCTTCGCTAAGTAAGGTGCTAATTAAAATCTTTTGCTTTTTGTTCTTGAAATCCTGGATTTGCTTTTGGCGTTCTTTCTTATCAGAAGATCCCACTAAAATCTTCGCTTCTGGGATCATCTTGCTCAAAATCATCGTTTGACTTTCCACTTCATCAGTAATGATCAAAACAGATCTGCCTTTATTGGCTTCTTCTTGCGCTATCATAGCGATAGATCGATTTCGTATTTCATTTTCCAAAATTCCCACTTCATAGGCGTCTCGCCAATTCCGAAACTTGCCTTCGATTTTAGGCATTTCCTTCATCATAATCATAGCGTTCGTTAGATAGCCCTTATCAATCAATTCCTGCAAGGGAACTTCGTGAATAATTCCGGCGGTGACACCTTCTAAGAGTTTTCTTTGCAATGTTTTTTTTTCCCCGGGGGTAGCGGTTAAGCCAAATCGATAATAAGCGTTTCCAAAACGCATAGCCAACTTGAAGAAAGTATTAGGACGGGCTTCCTCCCCTTTATTTATCTTATGTGATTCATCAAAGCAAAGAACTTGTGTTTGTGCAATCAGGGCTTTACAGGCGGTTGTGTTAACCCGGCTCCATAAAGTTTGCGCAGTGGCTACGGTGATAGTACGAGGAGTCCATTCGCTTTTGCCCACAATACCAATCAAATCCTTACCAAACACTTCCCGGAGCACATCAGCGGTTTGATCCAATAAGGTTAGATTAGGAACAATTATCAAACTATGTAATCCCAATTCGCCTATTATCTTGGACATCACAAAAGTTTTACCAGATCCAGTGGGAAGTTTAATAATTCCCCTGCCTTTTTCAATCGCTCGCTTTACGCTTTCCTCTTGATAATAACGCAAAGCCGGAAGATTTGTTTTGAATTTTCTTCCAAGAGGTTTTATTCGCTTATCAACTAAACTTACCTGTTTCTTAGCACGCTTAAGAAGTTGATAAATAGGTCCGCACCAACCACTAGGAAAGGAATTCCATTTGTAGTAACAATATTCCACTGGTTCAAATTTAGATTCTAAATGGAACATTTGCTGGCGAGTATAGGAAAGCTTTTTATACTCACCTGCCGAAATGGCAGTTCCCAGATCGTTATGAACATATTTAGAAATGTAGCGATCAATGCCATGTGTGCAGTACTGGATGATAGTATCTAAAGATTCACCAGTAGTTTTCGGATAAGTATATGAATTAGTTAGATTTAATGTAATCATAGAGTATTTCTTTTTTTGTCTTTTTCAAAGATTTCATACAATTTATTAGTAAATTCGATTGAGTTAGTTCCATAAATTTTCAAAAAAGCATCTCGATTGGTTCTAATTATCCCCTTACTATAGAAAAACATTAGACTTAGTTTCAATGCACGAAGTAGTTTTTTATCCCATTTTTCTGATATATAGTTTGGATTCAAACTATCTATAGGGCGGTATTTCATCGGATAGGATAATGCTCCCAGTTTGTTTATTTCATTGATCCTATAATAGAAATAATCAGGATCGTCATTGGACAAATCAGAATTATAAAGAACATAGACACTAATATCTTTTATCCCATACCGATGCGCAAGCTCAATTGCCTTTTGAATATAACCGTCTTCTGATGGATTATCAAATGCTAAGCGTAAAGGTTTTATTGGAAGACTACTTATAGCTTTAATATTTTTCTCGTTAATTAATCTGCAATCAAGTCCTTGATTGAAATCAATTTCCAAGATTTTCGCATTGTTTACTAAGGTTTTCATTCTTATAATATCTTTCACGAAATTTGGGGACGCAAGCCAATTATTATCCCAGAAAATTATCTTTCTCTTCGTTATATCAATATCCTGTAACCAATTATCTTTGGTGAAAAAAATTGGTTCATGCTTTTTTACAGCGCAATATTTGCAACTTCTGGGACATCCTCTTGAAGTAAAACTTATAGAACAATCCCAATTAGGAAACAAGGTATAATCAGGAGGAAAATATTCAGCTTCATTTAATAAACCAACAAAAGGCTTTATTCCGGTCTTGGTTTCAATATAGTCGGGCATCAGTGAAGCAAAAATACCCCCTATTTTGATTTTAGCATCCGGGTATTTGACTTTAAAATAATTGACGGTTTTTATAACATAAAAAGCCTGATAGGTAAATAAGCTAGTTATATAGATTAAATCATAATGGTCATCTAAGATCTTATAGTAATTATGAGGATAATTCTCAATTATACTATGATAGGACGTATCTTTGAAAATCTGTACTTTATCCCCATTAGCTTTATGCATACTGGATATTTTCATTAATCCTAATGGAGGATAAGGATTATTGTATGCCGGCTCAACTAATAAAATATTTCTCATAGTATTGAATCTTATCACTTTAAAAAGTTTTAAGTTGAATTTAGAGTTTTAGAGAGAATTTAGTAAAATTTAGAGAATTTAGAGTTTTAAGTTGAATTTAGAGAGAATTTAGTAAAATTTAGAGTTTTGAGTAAAATTTAGAGTTTTAGAG
>Ga0209834_10001140_pt1 | contig 15134 bp, 12 predicted proteins | sample Mar14236cmmetaG_FD_184134 | JGI IMG/M metagenome (GOLD analysis project Ga0209834, IMG submission 184134) | Marine hydrothermal vent microbial communities from Guaymas Basin, Gulf of California to study Microbial Dark Matter (Phase II) - Marker... ...
CTCGTCCTCGTCTGTGACGAGGATGCTCTCCACTGGCATTTGCAATACCCCTTTTCTGACGCTTCCAGGTTCTATGAACTCTGGAAGGTCTACAAAACCTCCGCGTTCCTTTGCGGTTCTTTGCGCAACTTTGCGTAACAGCTATAACGCAGAGCTACGCTAAGGTGGCGCAAAGTGTCGCTAAGGTCTCTTTTTATGATTCGTTAAGATTGTATTTTAATTTGCTGTGTTATTTCCTTTTATATTTGCCGTCTTTACAAACTAAAATTGCATAACATGGCACAGATAACATTAAAAGGAAACCCGATTAACACGATAGGCAACTTGCCTGAAACAGGAACCAAGGCTCCGGAATTTACCCTCGTAAAAGACGATTTATCCATAAAATCACTATCCGATTATAAAGGACAGAAAGTTGTTTTAAATATTTTTCCCAGTTTGGACACCCCGACTTGTGCGGCTTCGGTAAGGCGCTTTAACGCCGAAGCTTCTGCACTGGAGAATACGGTTGTTCTTTGTATTTCCAAAGATCTTCCTTTTGCCCAGGCACGTTTTTGTGGCGCCGAGGGATTGGAAGACGTGCATAATCTTTCCGACTTCCGCGGTGGACAGTTTGGCAAGGACTATGGCGTAGAAATTATTGACGGACCACTGGCAGGACTTGAGTCGAGAGCGGTAGTTGTTTTAGACGAAAACGGAACCGTTTTGTACACGCAGCAGGTAGCTGAAATTGTGGACGAACCGGATTATGAGGCAGCACTTGCTGTTTTATAAAACACGAAATATTTTTTTAAAAAGGGTAGCGTGTTTTACGTTACCCTTTTTTTATGTCTTTTTTTAAAACGATGCCCGTTAATAGATTGACAACGATACGAAACCTCCAATAAAGTATATTACGTAGTTTTGTTACAGATAAACTGCGGTAATGATCAAAGACAAACAATATGTTAAGTTTTGTTCTTACGGTTTTCTAAAAAACCTGCGTTTTTTTGATGCTTTTTTTATTTTATTCCTGGTAGAAAAAGGCCTGCCTTACACGCAGATCGGGATATTATATGCCGTACGCGAAATCGCTATCAACATCCTTGAAGTACCCTCGGGTATTGTGGCCGACACCTGGGGAAGGAAGAGCGCCTTAACCGGATCTTTCATAGCCTACATACTTTCTTTCCTTGTCTTTTATTTCTCAGCTGATTTCTGGTGGTTTTTTCTGGCTTTTATTCTCTATGGTATCGGAGAAGCGTTTCGTTCGGGTACCCACAAGGGGATGATCATGGATTACCTGAAAATAAATCATTGGGAAGATCAGAAAATTTATTATTACGGGCATACCCGCGCCTGGTCGCAAAAGGGTTCGGCTATATCTTCGCTTGTTGCGGGATTGATTGTTTTCTATACCGGCATGTACCGCGATATTTTTCTTTATTCCGTAATTCCCTATTTCATCAACCTGCTGCTGATCCTGTCTTATCCCAAAGAACTGAATCATTCGATAAAGCCTTCCGAAAGAACGGAACCGGGTGTGGGGGCTACCCTGCGATCGTTCTGGCAGATCATCCGTAAACCGCATGTGCTGCAAATCATCAACACCTCGGCTTTGCATACGGCTTACCTGAAAGCGGTGAAAGATTACATCCAGCCGCTGATGATCCATGTGTCGCTGCTGCTGCCCGTATTGCTGCATGTGGAACAGGAGAAGAAAAACGGGATTGTTGTCGGAGCACTGTATTTTTTTATCTATCTGCTCACCTCACGGGCTTCACAAATTTCGTCCAGGGTGGCTGATAAAAGTAAACGGAATATTTCGTACACCACCCTGCTGTGGGGATTTAGCTTCGGAATATTTTCAGGCGTTTGTTTCTATTATGGACTTTGGGTTGTTTCGTTTGTGGCGTTTGTGGGTATCTACATTGTCGAAAATATCCGTAAACCTATTTTAACGGGTTTTGTGGCCGACCGCGTGCCTAACGAAATACTGGCGTCGGTCATTTCAGCCCAGTCTTTATTAAAAACCGTAATGACAGCCGGTATTGCGCTTGTTTTCGGCATCCTGGCCGATCATTACGGGATAGGTGTGGCTTTTGTGCTTGTTTCGGCTTTTTTGATTGTTTCTACGGTGACTATCAATTTATACAGGGCACAAAACCGGAAACAATTATAATCATAACAACGTAATACGCTCTTATTTTTCATTCTTTTACTACGGTAGTAATTAAAACTGCATTATTTTTATTTGTTCATTAATTATCAGCTTAAAAAATACCGAATGGAAAACCAAATTATGATACTGGCAATTATGGCTACTTACATTACAGGGCTTATGCTTTGGGGTGTTTATCAGGGCCGTAAAGTAAAAACCGAACAAGATTACGCCATTGCCGGGCGTAAATTACCGGGTTGGGTAGCCGCTTTAAGTGAGCGGGCTACAGGCGAAAGCTCATGGGCGTTGCTGGGTTTGCCCGGGGCGGCTTATGCATTTGGTCTCACCGAAATATGGACTGCTGTAGGCTGTGTTACCGGTATTGTGACCGCCTGGGCCTTACTTGCCTGGCGCCTGAGCGACGAAGCAGATAAACTGGACGCGCACACGTTTACCTCCTTCATAGCACGTTCGCACCCCAACGACGCCCGCTGGATCCGTATGGTCGCTTCGTCGGCTATTGTGTTCTTTTTCTTCTTTTATGTAGGGGCTCAGTTTCTGGGAGGCGGAAAAACATTACACGCCCTGTTTAACATCAACCCCATAACGGGGATGATCATTACTGCTGTTATCATTGTTCCTTATACGATTTACGGAGGTTTTCGCTCGGTAGTTTATACCGATGTGGTCCAGGCTATTGTAATGATCATAGCGCTGATCATCGGACCCATTATGGGTTTTATTTACCTGTCGCAAACACCCGGCCTTTATGCCTCTTCCGTATCACAGGCACTTGAACAGGCGGGTCCTTCTTTTACTTCGTTTACGGGAGCTGTATCGGGTTTTAGTATAGGAATTGTTATTGTAGGAGGCTTCTCCTGGTTTTTCGGATATCTGGGCGGGCAGCCGCAGTTAAGCACCCGATTTATGGCCATTCGCGACAGGAAACAGGCAAAACAAGCCCGGAATATTGGTATCGGTTGGACGCTGATAGCCTATATAGGTGCACTCAGCATCGGGTGGATTGGCCTGGCTATTTTTGGCCCCGAAGGCAGCGCCACGGGTTTAACCGACAGGGAGTTTGTGATGCCGAAAGTGCTGTTAACGATCTTTCCTGCGCCGCTGGCTGCTGTTTTGATCACCGGAGCCATTGCCGCCATGATCTCTACAGCCGACTCCTTGCTGATCCTTTCATCAACAGAACTGACGGAAAATTTACTGAAACCCGCATCAAAAAAAATGCAAAATATCAGTAACAAACAACAATTATTCATTTCAAGGGGCATTACTGCCCTGCTGGCTGTTATAGCCCTTACTTTAGCCCTGATATCGGGCGATAACACTTTTATCTTTAGCCTGGTAAGCTACGTATGGGCCGGCATAGGCGGCACGTTTTCGGTGGTTGTGCTGCTGACGTTGTTCTGGAAAAAATACCATGGACGAGCCGTTTTGGCGACCATTGTTACCGGGATTACGTTCACTATTATCTGGATCAATACGGGCATGGAGGAGGTGATCACTTCGCGCCTGCTTACTTTTTTTGTTGCCCTGGCGACAGCGATCATTACTACTTATGTGTGGCCGGCACCAAAAAAACAAGTAACAAATATTTAAAACCAGTTAGATTATGTAGGGGCGTGTATTAAAAGAGATAAAACACAGCAGGCCGGCAAAAAACTCCTGTTATCCGGGGAATTTGACGAATAATAAATAAGTTTGTTGAAGATATGACAAGTTATTGGCCATTAATAGTCCGATAGACACGCTTCTGGATGAGGCAAAAGTAGAGCAGATGCTACTGGATAAAAACAATAAAACATGAACATATCCCGGATAATTTTCCGATAATAATTATATTTGATGAACATATAACAAGTTGGGGCCAATGTGGAAGTCACTAGCTATATTTCTATCGGCCGATAAAAATTTATATCTTTGAGCATGACAATAAAAGTAGAAAATAAAAGTCCACTTGGTGAAGTTTTTGGCTTCCCTATTGAGAATGATAGCTCAAAAGCACAACGATATCGTAAGCAAAAACTTTGTCCCTACAACAACAAGGTACCAAACTGCACGAAGGACAAAGCAAACAATCCTCTTGGTGTTTGTAGTGTTTGGCATAATGGTACATCAGTAATAACCTGTCCAACGAGATTTAGAGAAGACTGGGTAATTATTGAAAAGGCTGCTGAATTTGCATTTGGTAAAAAAGCAACTTGGACTTCCTTGTCCGAAATCAAGCTTGTTGACAAGAATGGACAATCTGCAGGTAACATAGATTTTGTGATTGTTCAGTACAACGATAAGGGTCAGCTTATAGATTTTGCGTCGCTTGAAGTTCAAGGTGTTTATATATCAGGAAACCTTAGAAATCCATTTGAAGAGTACATCAAAAAGCCATCTAAAAACTTTGAGTGGCCAACAGGATACAATTACCCAAAACCCGATTACTTATCATCATCTCGTAAACGACTTATTCCACAAATGCTTTATAAGGGTGGGATTTTCCAATCATGGAAAAAGAAGCAAACTGTAGCTCTACAAAAATCATTTTTTGAAACTCTGCCTTCACTTCCGACAACCACAAAATCAAAGGCTAACATTGCTTGGTTTCTCTACGACCTTGTGTTTGATAAGGAGCAAAAGAAAAATAATCTTGTCTTAATCGACACAGTTTATACTGAATTTAAACCTGCTCTTTTAAGGGTAACCACTCCCGAACCTGGGGATATTTCAGGCTTTATAAATATTTTACAAAACCGTCTTAACGAACATTTGGACAAGAACCCGCCAGATGCACCTTCATTAACAGACATAATAAGTAGTTAAGCATGGAGGGACAATTATCAATATTCGATACTAAACAAAAAAAAACAACACCAAAGGTCGTTAATGTGGCATCAGTTCCGCAGAGAAGTCCATTCAGGTATCCAGGTGGAAAGACTTGGTTAATTCCTGTCGTTAGAAAATGGCTTAAACAATCAAAAGAACAAAAAAAATTAATTGAACCTTTTGTAGGTGGCGGAATTGTAAGTCTTACCACAGCATTTGAGAATTTAGCTGAAAGAATAATAATGGTTGAACTTGACCATGAAGTAGCCGCTGTTTGGGAAGTGATAATTAACGGTGATCATAATTGGTTAGCAGACAAAATCTATTCATTTGACTTAACCCCTGAAAATGCAAATTCAATACTACAAAAGGAAAGTAAAACCCTAAAGGAACAAGCTTTTAGCACAATTCTGAAAAACAGAATCTTTCATGGGGGAATCATTACAAAAGGTTCTGGACTAATTAAAAAAGGAGAGAACGGAAAAGGAATTAAATCTCGTTGGTATCCAAAAACCTTGCGCGATAGAATCTTGGCAATTGGACATGTTAAATCTAAAATGGAATTTGTTACAGGAGATGCATTTACTGAATTGGAGAAAATTAAGGATGATGCAAATTATTATTCATTCATTGACCCTCCATACACAGTAGCCGGAAAACGACTTTATACTCATTTTAAAATTGACCATGATGCTTTGTTTGCTTTGACTGCTCAATTGAAAGGAAAATTTATGCTCACGTATGATGATACCGAAGAAATAAGGGCATTAGCTAAAAAATACAACCTTGACTTTAGGATAATTCCAATGAAAACGACACATCATATTCAAAAAAATGAAATAATCATATCGGACAATTTTGAATGGTGGAAATAAAAAACACTGGCCCCAACATTGTATAAGCGTAATGCGGATTAAACGGTAATAATCGATTTATTACTATTAATAAATTTTATGACGGGTTGATTGTGAATTACTGCCAAACCCGCACTACGCTTATACTTGACCGTTAGATGAGTTTTAAAAAGGTTTCCATTCAAATAGAAGGAATTAAGGAAAATATAATTTCGACAGAACAAGTAACGATACCGCTATTTATCCTTGCTAAAATAAGTCACTAAAAACCCCACTACCGGGCTAAACAGAAAGCTGATAAAAAAGGACCATTCAACGCCTATTTTCTTTCTTTTTCCCATGGTTTCGGAAATGATCATGGCCAGCGTGTACCATACAATAAAAAGCGCTATGACAAGATATTCATTCATGCTAGTAGAAATAAATGAATAAATAAATCAACGGAATAACCACGCTCAGGGCAACCAGCCACAGGCCTCTTTTTGTTATTCCCTTTTCTCCGCGAGGTATGAGTATTCCGGTTACGGCGAGTAAAATAAGGGCGCCGGCATAAATATCCGAATACCAGGTCCAGTATTTAATCGGGTTGTAATGCAAATAATTTACTTCACGAAATACCCTGCGCCGCTTGGTTTTTTCAATAATCCCGTTTCCCGTTTTCAGGTTGATGTAAACGCTTCCGTCTTTGATGAATACTTTTAAAATATTGTTCTGCGGAAAATAGTGATTTTTGTAGGAAGCGGCTTCTTCAAAAGGAGCGAGCATGTTTTTTATAGCTGCTTTGTCCGGCTTGCCGTCGTAAGGTGCTACCTGAATATTTTCGGTATAGACAATATAATTTGGGTTCCAGTCGTCGAGGTGGTTGATGGCTATACCCGATAAAGCATATATCAATGTAATGCCAAAGAAAAGGTAGCCGAAATCGCGATGTACGGCCCTGTTCCACTTCCTCCATTTAAACGCCATAAAATCTCAGGATTTTGTTATTCTTCCCCTTCGGTTTCTTCTGTGTCCTCTGTTTCCTCTGTGTCCGTATCGATCACTTTATAATCCGTGCAAAGAATCGAGAAAAACGAAAGATAGCCTTTTTCTGTTTCGGCAATCTGCTGACGCAGGTTGTTCACTTTTTCCATTTCCTCGGCTTTGTCGGCATCACTGCCGCCTTTTTCCATATTCCCGCCTAAATGTTTTCCTTCGCCTTTATCATCGCCCATATCGGCATCCGCCATTATTTCCTCTTCCCATTCTTTCAGATAATCTTCATCAATCCGCTGTTCTTCAACAATGCCGGTTAATTCAATGTTTTGTCCTTCCCATTCGGATTTAAAAGCCGCCACCTGCTCGTCAGGTGTTACTTTAACACGGGCATCGGAACCTGTTTCTATAACAAACATTTTCTGTCCTCCGTGTTTACACACATGGTCGACTGTTCCTGTGATCACCACTTTTTTACCTACCAGGTCTTCTGCCTGTTCTTCAAATGTAATAACGTTTACAGGTACTATTTCTTCCACCATAACCGTTTCTTCATTTGTGTTTTTCGATTCTTTTTTTTCTGCGTTGTTCGTACACGCCGAAAGCAGAAAAACTATTGCTGTCAATGTAACTATTCCCTTTTTCATAAATATTGAGTGTGTTTATTAAGTGAGGCGAATATATAAATTATTCTGTGTCGTTCACCGGAATTCCGTCATATTTAACTTCTCTTCCGGACTTATAATTAATGGTGATAATAAGCATGCCGTTTTCATCAAATTTTTTCCAGTCGCCATTTTTGCGGCCCATCACATATTTTCCCTGTTTTTTTAGTTTTCCGTTGGGCCAGTACCACGAATGTTCGCCGTTGGGCAGGTCATCTATAAATTTACCTTCGAAGATAACCGTGCCGTCTGTATGATATGTTTTCCAGAGACCGTTGCGCATGCCTTCGGCATAATTTCCCTCTTCACGGGCATCGCCAATCTGATAGATCCATTTTCCGTCTTTCTTTCCTTCCAGGTAATCCCCCTGCGTGATAATATTCCCTTCTTCGTCATATTCCGTCATAATGCCATCCTGTAAGCCGTTATAGAAATTTTCAACGCGAAGTACTTTGCCGCTTTTATAAAACCACCTCCAGATGCTGTCGGGCTGGCCTGCTACATATTTTCCTATTTCTTCGAGCTGCCCCGATTTAAAATAGAACTTCCATTCACCCACACGCTCATCGGCCTGGTAAGATCCGACAGCTTTTAAGGTACCATCAGGATAGTATTCTTTCCAAAATCCTTCTTTTTTGCCTTCATCGGTAAATATTCCTTCGCCAATAATTTTTCCGTGCCGGAATATATACGATTTCACTACTTCTCCTTCTTCATCATATTCTCTGCGCACACCTTCCGGTATTCCGTCTTTATAGGTTCCTACCACTTTTATACTTCCATCAGGATAATAGTCTGTTCGTACTTCCAGTTTAACCAACTCTTCTGCTTTTTCAATTTTTTCTCCGTCCACATATTTAGTCGCCGAAATCAAATTTCCTTCGTGATCATATTCTTTAAAATAGCCGTTTTTTAAACCATGTTTGAAAGTACCTTCAATATGCAAAACTTCGTCTTCATAAAACCATTTCCATTTGCCATGCGGTAAGCTGTCTGCATCATATCTGTTGATACGTTCCCGTTCGACAATATATCCTTTTTTGTAAGTAATTAACTGGATGATGTTTTGTGAAAGATCATATTCTTTGGCCACACCCTCTTCCAGACCGTCTGTGAAAGGTATTTTCATTTTAACCGAGCCTTCCGGATAAAGTATGTAGGAATAATCCTGCTTTACATCATTTTCAAAATATTCTTTGGTTATTTCATCTCCCTGGTAAGTAATTCTGAAGCCGTTTTTCTTCCCTTCTTTATAATTGATCTCCAAAACTATTTTACCTTCTTCATCATAAAATTTCCATATACTGTCGAGTAAATAATTTTTTCTGTTTCCTTCTGATTTCAATATACCGTCTTCGTAATAATTTTTCCAGTACCCGTCAGGCTTACCATCACGCATAACTCCTTCACTTGAAACGCTGCCGTTTTCGTAATAAAATTTATTATACCCATCCGGATTAACCTGTGTTGTATCCTGCGCCTGAAGAGCAACGGATAAACCTGCCATCATCCAAATAACTACACTGTATATTCTGACAATCTTTTTAACTGACATAAATAATCCGTTTAAATTAATCCTGCCTTTTTGGAAATTTCCAGCATACGTTCTATCGGTTTTTTAGCACGTTCGATAATATCTTTGCTTAAAGTAATTTCCGGTACTTCGTTTTTCAATGCAAGATAAAGTTTTTCCATCGTATTTAGTTTCATGTACGGACAATCGTTACACGAACATGTTTCATCAGTAGGAACTACTATAAATTCTTTATCAGGCGACAACAACTGCATCTGGTGCAGAATACCTGTTTCGGTAGCTACGATAAATTTTTGGGAGATGCTTTTCCCGGTATATGTTAACATACCCGTTGTAGATCCTATGTAATCGGCCAACTCCAGTACAGCCGCATTACACTCCGGATGAGCAATTAGTTCTGCATCAGGATTTTCTTCTTTTAATTTTATAATGGCATCTGTTGTCAGCACATCATGCACTTCACAGGTTCCGTCCCACAGCACCATATTACGGCCCGTAATGTTGTTTATATATCCGCCCAGGTTTTTATCCGGAGCAAAAATGATTTTTTGTGATTTAGGAAATGACGCCACAATCTGCACTGCATTACCCGAAGTACAAACCACATCAGTAACTGTTTTAATGGCCGCTGTTGTATTTATATACGAAATAACTATATGATCCGGGTACTGTTCTTTAAACGCCACAAATTTGTCCAGAGGGCATGAGTCGGCCAGCGAACACCCTGCTTCCATATCAGGCAGCAATACTTTAGCATCAGGATTGAGCATTTTAGCTGTTTCGGCCATAAAGTGTACACCGGCAAAAACAATTATCTTTGCTTTTGCTTCTGAAGCTTTTTGTGCCAGCCCCAAACTGTCGCCAATAAAATCAGCTATATCCTGTATTTCCGGGATCTGATAATAATGCGCCAGAATTACGGCATCTTTTTCTTTTTTAAGCTTGTTTATTTTATCAACTAAATTCATTATTAACAATTTCCTTTATATATATTTTATATTAATTAAATAGTAATATAATAATGTTATTCTGTTAGTTTGTTTGAATAAATTGTTCCAATAAATTTTGAATTATGAGAAACACTGATTTATCAACAAGTTAGTGACATGTTATAACTGCATATGATTTTAATAATTAGTTATTTAGTTCATTCGCTAACACAATACATATGTCATGATCGGTGGAAAAGTACTGTTGTATTTACCCTGCAAAAATTGTTCATTTCCGGTAATAACTATTCGTAAAAATCGCAAAATAAAAGAACATATGATGTAGCTGCAAACGAGCTGTTCATAACCTCGTACTTATCACCAAAATCTGAACAAACTTACGCAGATATTAACAAAAATTTATGTATAAGTTTTAAAAAACTGGTAATTAACTGAATATATAAAAATCAAATAAGCCTGATATGAATCAAAACACTCTGAATCAATCATAAGTAATTGGACAACAAATTTGACTAATTTTGTTTTTTTATAATTATCAACAATGAATGAACGTGGCAGGATTATAGCAATGGCTTCCGATCATGGTGGCTATGAGATGAAAGAATACATTAAAGAAAAACTTTTGGAGGAAGCTTATGAAATTAAAGATTTCGGAACATTTTCTACCGAAAGCGTTGATTATCCTGATTACATTCATCCCCTGGCACATGCCATAAACGAAGGAACATATTCAACGGGAATTATCATGTGCGGCAGCGGAAACGGAGCACAAATTACCGCCAATAAATATCAGTATGTTCGTGCGGCTTTATGCTGGAATGAAGAACAAGCCAGGTTGGCGCGGGAACATAACGATGCCAATGTTATGTCGTTACCCGGAAGATTTGTTCCTTTTGAACAGGCGTGGCAAATGGTACAGATATTTCTTACTACGCAATTTGAAGGCGGAAGACATGAACGCAGGGTTAAAAAAATTGCACAACTTCTAAAATAAAAATCTGTGAAAGCTTCTGCTGAGACAAAATTATTTTTGAGCACTTCCGAAAAAGTGGGTTTTGACAAAACACACAGAAAAAAAATTAATTTCAATATTTCCAAATACGATACTGCGGTAGCAGAGGGTAAAAAATTGTATGCAAATCTTGATCTGGCAAGGGAAAGAGCAGGATATTTAAAATACAAAGTTGTTAATGATCTGGATAAATACCTGATTGAGTTCGAAGATAATTTTCTGAAAAACGGAGGAAAAATCATTTGGGCCAGAAACGCGGAAGAAGCTGTTCTGGAAATTACAAAGATCATTGAACGGAAGAATTCCAAGCTGGTTGTAAAATCCAAATCGATGACTACAGAGGAGATTGAACTGAACGAAGCGTTGGGAAAAAAAGAGGTCGAAGTGGTAGAAACGGATTTGGGTGAATTTATTGTGCAGCAAGCGGGTCAGAAGCCATATCATATTGTAACACCGGCCATGCATTTATCGAAAGAAGATGTAGCGGCTTTATACCACGGAAAATTTCAAACAGAGGAAAATCTTACCCCTGAAGACTTGACTTTATATACCAGAAAAATTCTCCGGGAAAAATTCATTCATGCCGATGTCGGAATTACCGGAGCTAACTTTTTAATTGCCGACCTGGGAGGAATTGCACTGACTGAAAATGAAGGAAACGCCTTTTTGTCGGTATCCTTTCCAAAAACACATATTGCCATTGCCGGCATCGAGAAAATTATTCCCTCTGTAAAAGATATAGATTTGTTTTGGCCGCTATTAGCTACACATGGCACCGGACAACATATGACGGTTTATAATTCGATTTTAACAGGTCCGAAGAAAAACGACGAAAAAGACGGACCCGAAGAAATGTATCTGGTGCTGTTGGACAACGGAAGAAGCAATTTACTGGCGAAAGAACGGCAAAGACAGGCTTTGACCTGTATTCGCTGCGGCGCCTGTTTAAATGTATGTCCTGTTTACAAGACAATTGGGGGGCATACATACAACACAACCTACAGCGGGCCCATTGGCGCTGTAATCACCCCTTACCTGAAAGATTTTAAAACATACAAACACCTGAGTTTTGCATCATCGCTTTGTGGTAAATGCACCACTGTTTGTCCGGTTAAAATACCGCTGCACGAATTGTTATTGGTTAACCGTAACGAAGCTGTTAAAAACGGTTATGTAGCATGGAACGAAAAAAAGGGTATGAAATGGGCCACCAGGGCATTTAAATCCAGAAAAATGATCAACATGCTGCCCGGAAAGACAAAAAACAGGTTTGCCGGCATACTGGCCACAAAAAGCTGGGGGAGCAGAAGGGTATTTCCTAAAATAGCAGATAAATCATTTAACGAACAGTGGAAAGAAAATAACACTGAAAAATAAAAAAGAGGACCTAAGCCCTCTTTTTTAGTTCGAAAATAATATGCTAGTTCACTAATATTTTTTTGTAAACGACAGATGTGTTTCCGGTTTTATCTGATACGGTTGCCCGTACAAAATAAACACCTCTTTCAATATCCGTATCAATAACGATATTGTATGTGTTAAACACATTTACATAAATAATTTGTCCCATCTGATTAACCAGTTCAACTTTACCGATCAGCAGATCGCTTGCTAAAGTAAACCGGCCTGTATTCGGGTTCGGATAAATATTCAGCGAAGCGTCAGTTGCGTTTTCATTAAAAATTCCCACACAATTATCAATAAAAATAGAATCGGTAACTGTATTTTCACAACCGTTTTCATCGGTATATGTATAGGAAATAACATTCCAGCCCAAAGGCGCTTCTTCAGCTGAGAAAATACCGTCTTCGGTTACAGCGGTTCCGCTGTATATACCACCATCTGGTGTTGCCGTTAACTGAACCGGAGGTTCCTGCTGGTTACAAAGTTCTTCCGGCCAGTCGCCCAGTGTGATTTCGGGCAACGGATTTACGAAGATTGTTGTTTCTCCGTTCACAATTTGTTCCCCATCACTTACTTCAACCATATAAATAGTTGTTTCGTCAGGTGTAACCACAGGATTTTGAATATCCGAAGAAAAGCCTTCCGGGTCGGACGTCCAGCTATACGTATAAGTACCGCTACCACCCGAAGCTTCAGCATTTAACTGGCTCGTTTCACCGAAACAAATCGTTTCAGGTATAGCAGTAACCTCAGCACTTAAAAGGTTTAAGGTGTTGATAAAATCATCTTTAGTGATAGTATTGGTTCCACCCGGTCCTGTGACGGTAAGGGTGACATCAAAATAATCTTCATCAGTATATATATGTTCCGGATTTTGATCAGTCGAGGTTTCCCCGTCACCAAAGTCCCAAAGCCATGTATCGGTAGTTCCATTAGTCATATCGGAGAAATTAACCGTCAAAGGAACAGCTCCATAGGTTTGGTCGGCCGTGAAGTCGGGTTCAGGAACGGGTTCTGTAACGGTAATGTAATCAACTTTTGTTTCTGTATCGGTTCCTCCTGGTCCTGTTACCGTAAGAGTTATGGTGTATGTTCCGGGGCTTGAAAACAAATATGTTGGGTTTTCCAATCCCGACCATCCCCCTTCAAAATCCCATTCCCATGTATCAATAACACTGGACGAAAGATCGGTAAAGTGAACATTCAGCGGCGCAGGGCCTTCGGTCACATCGGCTGTAAAATCAGCTTCCGGTGCCGGTGGAAGAGGAATAACCTCAATATAATCTGTTCTTGTGTAAGTGTCTGTTCCGTAAGGACCGTTTACCGTTAGGCTTACGGTATATGTACCTGTAACATCATATATATGTGTTGGATTTTGCTCCGTAGAGCTTTCGCCATCACCAAAATTCCAGTTCCATGTGTCGATAACACCCACGGACTGATCGGTAAAACTAACTGTAAGCGGTACATAACCGGAAGTGGGCGTTCCTGTAAAACCAGCTGTCGGCTCACCGTAAGGAATTTCAGGAACACTTATAGTTACAGCATTATGATTTTCCTTTGTACCATCATCCTGGATAAAAGCTACTAATTCACAGTTATCGATATCCCAGGAATTATCAAAAGTAAAGGTTAAAGGAACATCAATAGTCTGGCCTACACTGCTAAAACTTACAGACGTTCCGGTTGCGTTAGGAACCATCAGACGATTAACAAAATTAAGCTCCGTCATTCCCTGCCAGTTGAATTGTATATCAGATTCGGTAAGCGCTAATTGTACTTTCAGGTTATTAGAGGCGTCATCCGCAACTTTTGTAACAGAAACGGTCATATTATATACATCTCCATCATGATAACCGTCAATGGCAATATCATACGATGTTTGAATAGCCATGCGTTGATTTACTTTGGCAACGTATTGACTATATTTTGTACCCGTATGGCCGCCACCAGATACAGAACTCCATTCTCCGTCAAATTGTGCGTCAGGGTATGAAGTGTTACCGTAATACGAATTTCGTGCAACAGAATAAGCATTCGCGTAAGGATCCGACCCTGAAGGTCCGTGGTTCTCAATAATAGCCGCCGGATCACCATTTGCGTGTAAATCATCAGCACCTTGTGCAGCTGCCGGACAGTAGTAACACCAGGTACCTGTGGTTATTTCCAGAAGTACCAAATGCCGGTCAATCTGCTGGGCAGACGAGCTGATTGTTAAAAGAAATAATGCTAAAACAAGGTAAAACTTTTTCATAATAAAAATTAAATAAATTAATAAGTAGCTTTAAAACTAAAATAACCAAAAGTAATACTTAATGAATACATTCAGAAACCCACTAATGAAAATTAATTTCAGAATAGTATTTTAAACACACGATTTTTAGACAACTTTTATGGTATTAAAGTTGCTCAGAATTAAAAAACGATCAATGATTTTGTGATAACTCGCTCACCATTTTGTTTGTCGGCAACAAAAACCCGCACAAGGTATCTGCCTTTGAACATCACATTCAATGGTATATTTTTATCAGAAAACGATTTCTCGAATACTGTTTTACCTGTCATATCCCGGATAACAATTTTGGTAATGGTAAGATTACTATTAACGGAAAAAGTTCCGGTATTCGGATTCGGGTAAATAACAACCGGATCGCCGGTTTGATCTTTTTCCGCAATACCCACACAATCGTCTACATAAATAGAATCCTGAGCAGATGCTGTACACCCATCGGCATTTGTATAAGTGTAGGTAATTACATTCCATCCCA
>Ga0209834_10001141_pt1 | contig 15132 bp, 15 predicted proteins | sample Mar14236cmmetaG_FD_184134 | JGI IMG/M metagenome (GOLD analysis project Ga0209834, IMG submission 184134) | Marine hydrothermal vent microbial communities from Guaymas Basin, Gulf of California to study Microbial Dark Matter (Phase II) - Marker... ...
AGGTTGCCCTTTAACGAATAGCTGTTAGCCATCTTTTGATCAAATAAGTCCCCATCAGGGCTCATGTAGATAAGCTCATCATATTTTCTTTCCGCTGTCAGCGCATCAATACAGCGTGCTATGGGTTCTATCATCATGACCATCCCGGCACCGCCCGAAAAAGCATAGTCATCGGTTTTCCGGTGTTTATCCGTCGTGTAATCCCGGAGCTGGTGTAAGTGGATTTCCACCAGACCTTTATTTTGAGCTCTTTTAATAATGGACTCTGAAAAAGGGCCTTCAAACATTTCAGGGAATATCGTAATGATGTCAATGCGCATATAAATCAATTTATGTTATTTCTCCTGTTCTCTTATGTATCGTGCACCGGTAGATATCCATAAAAAAGCACGATGAAGATTGTTGACATTTACGTTTTATGTAACCGTGCATCGTGGCGCCCAGCTTCTGTCCGAGAAAAAACGCGCCAACCAGAAAAACGTAGGTGTACCAGGCAAAACCGATACTTGTCAGCAACCGTAAGGCAATAATGAAGGGAACGGGAATATGAATGGCCAGAACCCACGGCCACGAGAATTTCTTTACGTTGTTGCGCCAATATCCGAAAGGGAGGTTGAACAACAAAACAAACAGCGTAACATAAATAAGTACAGAAGTCATATTGCCTTTTTCACAGTATTGCGGCAAAGTTCGGCATTTTTGGTAAAAGTAAGTATGAAGTAATCCTTTTGGCTAAATTTTATTTTAATGTGTTGATCTCAGTTTATTATTCTCTTTATTCCGTTTTTAAGTATTGTGGTTTGGAAATTAAGAAGTAAACCAAGTTTGTATTTGCCCAATTTTAAATAAGTGAGAACCTGAGCAGTGTGAACATCATTAAAAGTTTCAACGGTTTTGATTTCTATGACTACTTTTTCCTCTACCAATAAATCAATCCTATAGCCATGATCAAGCTTTATATCTTTATATACAATAGGCATGGATTTTTCTTTTTGAACATACAAACCTGCCTGCTTTAACTCATAATACAAACATTCCTGATAAGCTGACTCCAGTAATCCCGGCCCCAATTGTTTATGTACCTCAATAGCACAACCGATAATCTTTTTTGAAATTTCATTTTCGATCATAATACCTGCTTTTCTCTGTGAAACTTTGCGTCTTCTCTGTGGCTCTTTGTGTAATAGCCTTGTCCGATAAAAATGACGGATATACCACAAAGTTACGCAAAGAAGTCACAGAGGTACACAAAGAGATAATACATTTTAATTCAAATTAATTCAAACAAAAATTACCCGTACACTAAAATATAATTTAGCCGTCCTGTTGGTCAGTAATTTGAACAGAATTTAATTTAAATGGATTCACGTACGCCTGATTCAATTACATTTGCCGGATAAAACTTAATTAATATGACCAGATTTACTTTGTTGATTGTACTAGTATTCTTTGCTGCGAATATGTACCCGCAGGAGAAAACAAAAGCCCCAAATAAGATTAAAAAAACGCTGACAGAAAGGTATCCTGATGCCGAAATCGTTAAATCGAAGGGAGATTGGGAAATGAAAGGCAAATCCAAACAGAATAAGTTCTGGAAAGTTCTGTTTAAGCATGACGGGATATTGAGTTCGGCCGATTTTGACAGCAAAGGGAACTGGCTGCAGACAAAAACCAAGATCAGTGAGGAGGAACTGCCCGAAGCAGTTATGAAAACTATTGAAGAGTATTATTACATGTATAAGATCGTTATAGCTGCCCGTTTTGAAAATCTGAAAACGGAAGGCTATGAAGTGTTCCTTGATAACGGAAACGACGGCTTTGATATCCAGTTTTCCAAAGAAGGCGAAGTCCTCAGCAGGGAAATAACCTCAAAAGGGTACCGGCCGATTGACGACGATGGGAATTTTGTAGATTAAACCAGCCTGCTGAAAATTAGTTAAGATCCCGTAACCGCATCTTTTTTAAAATATTTTTTCTGGAATTTCAGGGCAACGCTGACCAGTGCGATAAGTACCGGAACCTCAACTAAAGGTCCGATCACCGCAGCAAAAGCCTCACCCGAGTTAATGCCGAATACAGCAATAGCAACAGCAATGGCCAGTTCGAAGTTGTTGCTGGCTGCCGTAAAAGCAATGGTGGTCGTTTTGCTATAGTCTGCCCCAATCTTCCGTGCCATGAAAAACGAAACCAGAAACATGACCAGGAAATAAATGACAAGCGGTATGGCAATACGCACCACATCCAGCGGCAGCTGAATGATGATCTCACCTTTCAGCGAAAACATGACAAAAATGGTAAACAGCAGGGCTATGAGTGTGAGCGGGCTTATTTTGGGGATAAACTTTTTTTCGTACCAGGCTTTGTTTTTCACCCTGATCAATGCGAAGCGTGTGATCATCCCGGCCAGGAAAGGGATGCCGAGATAAATGAATACACTTTTGGCAATCTCGCCCATGGTAATGTTCACTTCGTACGAGTCGAGCCCAAACCATGCCGGCATGATCGTTATAAACACATAGGCGTACACCGAAAAGAATAAAACCTGAAAAATGCTGTTGAAAGCTACCAGCCCTGCAGCATATTCGGTGTCTCCTTTGGCCAGTTCGTTCCACACAATAACCATGGCAATGCAGCGCGCCAGCCCGATCAGGATCAGCCCGGTCATGTAGTGCGGGTAATCCTGTAAAAAGATAATCGCCAGAAAGAACATCAGCAGCGGACCGATAAACCAGTTCTGAAATAGCGACAGCAATAAGACTTTCCAGTTACGAAATACATCTCCCAACTCTTCATATTTTACTTTTGCCAGGGGTGGATACATCATGACAATCAGACCGATAGCTATGGGAATATTGGTGGTTCCTACGCTGAACTGATCCCAGAAACCGGCTATACCGGGAAGAAAATAACCGGATCCGACACCTACAAGCATGGCAAGAAAAATCCACAGAGTCAGGTAACGGTCGAGAAATGATAACTGTCTGGTTAGTTTCGTCATATGCGTATTAACTTATTATGTTTGAGATACGTTTCTTTATAAATGATCCTGGTAAAATTTACTGAAATCTCTCTGAATCTCATTCCTGATCCTCCGAAAAACTTCCAGTACTTCTTCTTCGGTTCCGGTAGCGATGGCAGGGTCTTCAAAACCGATGTGCAGCTGGTATCCGACTTTTCCGGTAAAAACAGGGCAGGCTTCTCTGGCATCGTCACAAACGGTTATTACGTAATCAAATTTTTGTCCCGTAAATTTGTCAACGTTTTTAGGTTTACCCTTACTAATATCAATATTTAATTCCTGCATCACCTGGATGGCCTTCGGATGTACTGCCTGTGAAGGCGCCGTACCAGCCGAATAAACTTCCAGTCCGTGATCGAAAAATTTCAGAAATCCTTCGGCCATCTGGCTGCGGCAACTGTTACCGGTACATAAGATCAATATCTTACTCATCGGGTATAATTTACATGGTAAACTTACAATGTAATTTTAAAATGGCATAAAAAAAACTAAAAATTTCAAATGGTACTTAACACTGGCACCCTGTTGATTGTTGAATGGGAGGACAGGGTACGCTGCCATACGAACAATAAACGCAGCAGTCTCCTTTGTTCGGTTTTAATAATTTGCCACACTTTTCACAGCTGTAAAAATACTGGCAGGCGTCAGTTGGCATTGTTTCTTCCTTTTGATAGCCACACACAGGGCAGGTAATGACTGATTGCAGAATGATGGTGTTATTGCTCATATCTAAATATTGTAAGCATGGAATATACTTGTTGGACGGTTATTTATAAAAAAGCTTACAGTGTAGTAAGACTTATTCCTGATTAAAAAATTAAAGTTCGCCTGATTTTACAAACTGGTTAAAAAAGAGAAGCAGTTTAACATAGTTTTAACATATCATCAGGAAAAAAACAGTGGGAAGTCTGTGTTTTGCATAAACTCCCCTGTAATTTCGTTGTATTTTTGTAGAAAACAAAAACAATATGGAGTTTTACGAATTGATAAAAACCCGCGAAAGCATCAGGGATTACGACCCGGAGAAACCGGTAAGTAAAGAGTTGTTGATGCACATACTGGAAGCCGGAAGGCTGGCGCCGTCGGCAGGTAACCGGCAGCCGTGGACATTTGTTATTGTTTCGTCACAGGAAAAACTTGCGGAAGTAAGAGAGTGTTACCACAAAGACTGGTTTAAACAGGCGCCACACGTTTTGGTCGTAGTGGGGGATAAAACAAAGTCGTGGGTGCGCCCTTACGATGGTTATAATTCCATAGAAACAGATCTGGCCATTGCTATGGACCACATGATCCTGGCTGCTGCCAACGAAGGGGTGGGCACCTGCTGGATAATTGCTTTCGACTATGATAAACTGGCGAAAGCCGTTGGTTTAAAAGAAAATGAAGTCATTTATTGCATCACCCCACTGGGCTATCCGCACGATGGTTTTCAGAAGAAAGGGCAGAAGATAAGGAAGTCGCTGGAAAAAGTTGTGCGGTGGATTTGAGGAAGGAAAACACCTGCCCCTTGTAAAGAGTAATAAAACCTTTTTAATCAGGAGATTAGCGCCTTGTTTTGCGTAGTCTCCTGACTACGCAGAGGAGAAGTTAAAAATAAAATAGAGTTTCCTCAGCATAGTCTCCTGACTATGCTGAGCGAAGTGATAATCTTCAGATTATCTAAGGCAAAAACACGTTTCCAGGAGCTATACACGCTGGAAGGTGTTTTATCCTTCTAAAATTCAACATTCGATATTCCTTATTCAATATTCGATTCATAAATGTCCTTCTTTTTTCAAAACACGCTTCCAGGAGCTTCGCACGCTAGAAGGTGTTTTATCCTTCTAAAATTCAACATTCGATATTCCTTATTCGATATTCAGTATTCCAACCTTCCACCCGTCCATCCTTCCCCTCACTTAACCCACACCGTCTTAATATTCACAAACTCCCGGATGCCAAAATGGGAAAGTTCCCGGCCGTAGCCAGACCGTTTTGTGCCGCCGAAAGGCAGGCGCGGGTCGGATTTGGTCATGCCGTTGATAAATACGGCACCTGCTTCCAGTTGTGCGGCCATTTTTTCAGCCAGTTCCATATCCTGTGTCCAGATGCTGGCACCCAGCCCGTATTCAGTATCATTGGCGATGCGTACGGCGTCTTCTGCATCTTTGGCAGGAATAACTACCGACACCGGCCCGAAAGTCTCCTCATCGTAAGCAGGCATCCCTTTCCGGGCATTGGCCAGCAGGGTGGGGGCGTAAAATTTTTCATCAATCCGGTGACCGCCTGTGATCAGTTCTGCCCCCATTTTCACCGAGTCATTCACCTGTTTTTCGATCTGTTCCAGCAGGTCGGGACGGGCCATCGGCCCCATTTCTGTCTCTTTTCGCATCGGATCACCCAACACCAAATTTTCCAGCAATACTTTTTGCTCGTCTACAAAATCATCGAAAATACTTTCTTCCACAATGAAGCGTTTGGCCGAGATGCATACCTGTCCGGCGTTCAGCATGCGCGAGCACATCCCCGTTTTACAGGCATTGTTGATCTCGGCATCTTTCAGAACGATGTACGGATCGGAGCCTCCCAGTTCCATCACGCTCTTTTTCAGGTGTTTTCCAGCTATAGAGGCTACTGCCCTTCCTGCTTTTTGGCTTCCCGTAAGGGTGACTCCCTGAACCAGAGGATGAGCGATCACTCTGTCTGATTGCTCTACTGAAATAATCAGGTTACTTAAAATTCCTTGCGGAAAACCGGCTTCAATAAATAACTGTTCAATAGTTTTGGCACATCCGAATACATTAGGTGCGTGTTTTAACACAATTGTATTTCCCGCCATAACCGTGGGTACGGCGAACCGGAATACCTGCCAGAATGGAAAATTCCACGGCATAATTGCATATACAACACCAATCGGATCGAAGCGGACATAGCTGACCGTACCATCCGAAACCATGCCTTCATCTTCGAGCATGGAGGCCGCATGCTCAGCATAATAGTGGCAAAGCCAGGCACATTTTTCAATTTCGGCAACGGACTCAGTAATTATTTTTCCCATTTCTGCCGTGATTATCAGGGCAAGTTCTTCCTTCTTCTCCAGAAGCTTATCAGCCAGTGCATGCATCATGCGTGAACGCTCCGGGAATGGTACTGTTTTCCAGTAAAGGAAAGACTGATGGGTTTTATCGATGATTTTGCTCACTTTTTCATCTGAAAGTTTCTGATAAGCAGCAATTACTTCACCGGTGTATGGATTGATGCTTTGGAACATGGTAATTGTTTATAACAAAGATAAGTTTATTCGGTCAGTTTCTTTATTTTTACCGACTCTAAATAAATAAGTTGTCATTTAAAAGCATTTTATGAAACGGTTATTCGTCATCATTTTGGTAGTTACCAATAGTTTTATACTGTTAAGTCAGAATCCGGTGAACAGCATGCTTCCTGTCGAAGTTAAAAAAGCTTATCAGAATGGAACGCGCACTCTTTCAGGTGTTCCGGGGCCGAATTACTGGCAGAATCATGCCAGGTATCAAATAAATGTTGAGTTGAAGGTAGAAGAAGATCTGCTGATTGGGGAGGAAAAAGTAACTTATTTTAATAACAGCCCGGATACATTAAAGCGATTAGTGATCCGGCTTTATCCGAATATTTATAAAAAGGGAAATCCGAGGCAATGGCCGATAGGCGATGGCATAAATGATGGAATGGTTATCAACAGTCTGTCTATAAACGGCGACAGTATTGATTGGAATAACAGGGAGGCAGTTTATCTGTTTTCTACCAATTTAAGTGTTTTCTTACCGGAACCTCTTGCTCCCGGCGATTCGCTGGAAATGGAGGCGGGATGGCAGTTTGAAGTTTCTGATCGAACGATCAGGATGGGAAAATATGGCAGCAATGCGTACTTTATCGCTTACTGGTACCCGCAAATAGCAGTTTACGATGACATTGATGGCTGGGACGAAATAGAATATCTGGGAGCGGTAGAGTTTTACAACGATTTTAACGACTATGATGTACATATATCCACACCTCCCGGCTATGTTGTCTGGGCAACGGGAGAGCTGGTGAATGAACGTGATATGTTTTCGGATTATGTCTTAAAAAACCTGATGACAGCCCGGGTGAGCAGTAAGATTACCCGTATTTTCAGTGTCGAAGACTTTAAAAAAACAAGGAAAATTATCAGACACGATGGAATTAATGCATTTCATACAAATACCTGGTATTTTACTGCTGTTCATGTACCTGACTTCACTTTTGCCGTCAGGCGGGATGTTAACTGGGACGGATCTTCATTGGTGGTAGATGAAACTACGCAGAGGAGGGTTTTTGTTGATGCCGTTTACGCTGATTCGGCCCGAACATACCAGAATGCAGCAAGATGGGCCAGGGCCAGCGTGGAATATATGTCGTTTGAACTTCCGGGAGTTCCTTTTCCCTATGAGCATATGACCACTGTTAGTAATGACAGAATGGGTGGCGGTATGGAAAGCCCTATGATGGCTAATAACGGCGACCCAAAAGATTCGACGGATGCTGCTCTGACAATATTCCACGAGATTTCACACACCTATTTCCCGTTTTTTATGGGAACAAACGAGCGGAAGTATGCCTGGATGGACGAGGGATGGGCTGCTTTTCTGCCGATGGGATTTGGAGAAAAATATTTTCCGGAATATCCTTACAGGAAACGGTTTGTGGAAAGATTTGAAGGAACTAACGGAACAGAAAGAGAAGCTACATTAATAACGTTGTCATATAATTTAGGCGATTACGACAGTTATCGTGTACACGCTTATGTACGGTCGGCACTGGCCTATTATTTTCTCCGGAATGCGCTTGGCGACAGTGTGTTTAAAGTGGCTTTACACACTTATATGAAGCGCTGGTATGGTAAGCATCCAGTTCCATACGACTTCTTTAACTCTTTTAATGAGGCAACAGGAATGGAGCTGAGCTGGTTTTTTAAACCGTGGTTTTTCGAGCGTGCTTATGCTGATCTGGGTATTAAGAAAGTAACTAACAACAACATTATTGTTGTACAGAATTATGGCGGATTACCTTTGCCGGTTGTTGTTTTCTGCGAATTTACCGATGGGACTTCGGAAATAATCAGTAGAAGAACTTCCGTCTGGAGTGCAGGTGAGCAAGCTGTAGCTCTGCAGGTTGACAAGGACAAGATGATTAAAAAAGTAGTTCTTGGCTCAGAACTTATTCCGGACATTGATGAAACCAACAACATACTGGAAATAGGGAATAATTAAATGAAAAAATAATAATCTTAAATACGTACATAATTAAAAATACAGATATGCGTAAAACACTACTAATCATTATATTACTGATTTTTTTTAAGGGATATTCTCAGATCGCTCCGGATAAATATTTTGTCCGGTTCACGGATAAAAATGATTCACCTTACTCAGTTAATCATCCCGAAGAGTTTTTAACCCAGCGGGCTATTGATCGCCGGATACGGCAGGGAATAGCGGTTGTTGAGAATGATATACCCGTGAATCCCCAGTATCTGCAAGGGGTAGCTGATGAAGGAGCCGTACTGCTCAATGTAACAAAATGGCTTAACGGAGTAACCATTTTCACCGAAAGCCAATCAGTGTTGGATAGTGTTTTAGCTCTGCCCTATGTGGAGCATGTATTAAAGCTGGTTGACAGGGGAATTCCATCGCATAAAAAGAGCTTTTTTGAAAACGAAACATATAAAGAATTTATTCCGGACGGTCAGCTGACCCCAAATGGTGTGGATGAGCTGGCATACGGGATGTCGCGGCATCAGATTGACCAGATCAACGGGATTCCTTTGCATAACCTTGGATACCAGGGGCAGGGAATGGTAATTGCCGTTCTGGATGGTGGATTTGATGGTGTGCCGGAACATCCTGTTTTTGACAGCTTATGGGAGAAAAACCAGATTTTGGGTACCAAAGACTTTGTTCATCCGCATGATCAGGACGTATTTACGGAAAGTGAGCACGGTAAATCGGTGTTATCTACTATGGGAGCTAACTTGCCGGGACAAATGATAGGGACAGCACCTGAAGCTTCTTACTGGCTGTTGCGCTCGGAGGATGTGAACTCTGAGAATATTATAGAAGAGTACAACTGGGTGTCGGCGGCGGAATATGCTGATAGCGTGGGTGCTGACGTGATCAACAGCTCGCTGAGTTATCGGGATTTCGACCTGCCTCAGTGGGATCATTCATACGAAGATCTTGACGGAAATACTGCCGTTGCTACACGCGGAGCTGATTATGCCGCGAGTAAAGGCATACTTGTGTGTAATAGTGCTGGTAATTCTGCCGGCGGGGATTTTCCCTGGAATGCAGCTCCTGCTGATGCAGACAGTGTTCTTTCGATCGGGGCGGTAACTTCAGGAGGTAGCTGGGCAAGTTTTAGCTCGGTAGGCCCGACAGTGGACGGCCGGATAAAGCCTGCTGTTGCAGCAATGGGGCAGGGAACAACTGTTGCCAGGGGAACCAGTTCGGTGGGAACAGGGAACGGTACTTCTTATTCTTCTCCTATTATTACTGGGATGAGCGCCTGCTTGTGGCAGGCAAATCCAAGTATGAAAGTTATGGAAATACAGGCTGCCATAAAAGCAAGCGCTTCCCATGCTGAAACCCCAAATGACACCATCGGATGGGGAATACCCGATTATATGAGAGCCCATACAATCATGACAGAGATTGAAAATCAAGCAGGTAACCTGCAGGAACTTGTGGTTAGCCTGAGTCCAAACCCGTTCAAAGATGTGCTATATCTGCGATTTGCACAATCAAAAGAAAAGCAGGCAGAAATCGAATTATACAATATTCTGGGTGTTCTGTTGTTCAGAGAGGAAATTTCCATTAACGGAACGGGAACTATAGAAATATTTAAAAATAAACTTTCCTGGATAAAAAGCGGGATTTATTTTTTGCGGATAAGTTCAGGAAAACAGCTGATCACAAAAAAGGTCGTCAGGCAGTAGTAAAAAAAATATAAGTTAAAAGAGCATTGTTCAGATAATGCTCTTTTTTTTTGCCCTTAATTGACACCCTCAGAAAGGGGAGGAGGGAAGTGAAAAATTGATTTATAAAATGAAACGGAGACTTGTAAAATGATACAATTTTTATATCTGAAAAAACGATAATTATTTCTCTGATTAGAATTGTTTACAAAATAAACAGCGATTATATATGTGAACAGTATGTGTAATAAAAGGAAGATATACAGTAAGATACGACACTTTCAGTATCAAATTGGCAGGATATGACAACAGCATTCATTTTTAATAAATTTTAGAATAGATTCTAACAGACGGAAGACCAGGCGTATAGAGTATTTAAAATATAAAATACATTAAATAATATTTGTTCATAATTGCATTTCTGAAAAATATTACAAAATTGTATAAAAAGCAGTAATAAAGATATATAGAAGGTGTGAAATATAAAATACTTTAAAAAAGATTTTATTAACATCCGGGTATGTATAAAATTTAGAACAGTTTTACATCTATCAACAAAAATTTAGTACATTTGCCTTAGCTACATTTGAATAATGCTGAACAGAATAAAGCAGATAATAGACAAAGAAAAATTATCATCAACGCAATTTGCAACGGAAATTGGTGTGCAGCGTTCAGCCCTTTCTCATGTTCTTTCCGGTAGAAATAAGCCTAGCCTCGATTTTATGATGAAAATAAAGAACAGGTATCCGGAAATTAACCTTGACTGGCTGCTTCTGGGTAAAGGCAGGATGGTTGGGGGTAAGGAAACAAGGGAAGTGCGTGCTACTGCTGTTGTTGCTAAAGACAAAGTGCAGGAACCAAAAGAGGTACAGTTCAGAATAAAAAAGGATGAGGTAGATGAAATAACGGAAGATCAGAAGATTGGCATAAAAATAACGGAGCAAAAGCAAAAGGAAACAAAAGCCGGTTCACCTAAGAAAATAATTCTGCTTTATCCAGATGATACGTACGAAACTTACGATCCGCGGTAATAAAAAAAGGCTAAAGTAATTAAACTTCAGCCTTTTAAATATCAAAAAGATCTTTTTAATAATCCCATTCTCTTGCCGTGAAAAAGAAATTACTCTCAATAACGGCATTATCATCGCTATCTGAGCCGTGTACGGCATTGGCTTCAATGTTGGTACCATATAATTTCCTGATGGTTCCTTCCTCGGCATCTTCCGGGTTCGTGGCTCCTATATAGTTTCTATAAGCTTCAACTGCATTGTCTTTCTCCAGTACTGCAGCAATAATGTAACCCGAAGACATAAAATCAGTTAATCCTTCATAAAAAGGTCTCTCTTTATGTACTGCGTAAAACCTCTTAGCTTCTTCTTTTGATAATTTAGTGTATTTCAGAGCTTTAATCTGAAAACCTCCGTCAATTATCTTGTCAATTATTTTTCCCATATTCCCGTTTGCAACGGCTTTGGGTTTGATCATTGTAAATGTTATGCTTCCTGCCATTTGAATAAGTTTAAAATTTTGCGCAAAAATAGCAGAATAATACTACAATCCCTTATAAAACAAAGAACAATTCAATGTGAGGCCCTGCTTTGTCCAGACAAAGGTTTGAGGTAGATATTTTTTATCTTTGCTCCTTAATACGTAACCAGAATGAGTGAGATACTGCGCACTGTCGAAGAGATTAATGACCTTTTATCAGAAAAGAGAAAAATAGTTATTACTACGCATAATAATCCCGATGGTGATGCTATTGGCTCTTCGCTGGCAATGTATCATTACCTGAAAAGGAAAGGACACCGGGTGGATGTTGTGATTCCCAATATGTTTCCGGAGTTCCTTGCCTGGATACCCGGAAGTAAGGAAATGCTTGTGTACGATCGCCAATCGGCTCTGGTAAAGAAAACATTGACCGAGGCTGAAGTTGTCTTTTGTCTTGATTATAATGCGATAAACAGGCTGGGAAGCGTTGCCGATATTATCACGCGTTCTCAGGGTAAAAGAGTTTTGATAGATCATCATATTGACCCGGATACGGAAAGCTTTGATTACTGTATTTCCACAGTGAACACTTCTTCAACATCAGAACTTGTTTATAATTTTATTGACTATTCGGGTGACAAAGATTTGATAAACAAAGAAATAGCAGAGGCTCTGTATGCTGGGATTGTCACTGACACGGGTTCTTTCAGCTTTTCCTGTAACAGAAAAGAAACGTACGAAGTAACTGCAGACCTGGTGAGTAAAGGAGTAGACGTTCAGAAATTGCACCAACTGATCTATGACACGTTTTCAGAGAATCGCCTACGTCTGCTTGGTTATGCTATTCATAAAAGGATGATCGTCTGGGAAGAGTTTCATACAGCGCTGATCTACCTGACACGGGCAGATTTGAAAAGGTTTAATTTTCAGGTGGGAGATACCGAAGGTATTGTGAATTTCCCGCTGTCCATGGAAAAGATCAACCAGTCGATCCTGCTAACCGAAAAAGACAAAATGATCAGAATGTCCTTCAGGTCGAAAGGAGAATTTTCCGTTAACGATCTGGTAAAGAAGCACTTTAATGGAGGGGGGCATAGGAATGCTGCAGGGGGGAAGTCGTTTACCAGCATTGAGAAAACAATTGAAGAAGTGAAGAAGATCTTACCACTTTATAAAAACAAACTTGATTATATACTCAGTTACGACTCATAAAACGAAGCGGATGCGAAATAGCTTCATTATATTATTTCTGCTCATATTAGCTTCCTGTAACTCAGAAAACCAGGGGAACAGGCAAGCGAAAAACGAACACAAGCAGCTTAATTCGGAAAAGGCATTGGAGAAAGCTAACAGGTATCTTGTTCGCACTGAAAAGGAAAATATTGCCAATTATATTAGAAGGCATGGGTTAGACATGAAAGAAACGGGTAGCGGCCTGCGCTATCATATTTATGAGAAAGGAACCGGAGAAAAAGTGGTATCGGGAAAAACTGCTGTATTGAATTACACGCTCAGATTATTAACCGGAGATGTGATTTATTCATCAGAGAAAGACGGACAGAAGATTTTTCAGGTTGGAGGGGGAAATGTAGAGAGTGGTTTGGAAGAAGCTATCCTGTTGATGCGTGTTGGTGACAAGGCAATACTAATTTTACCGGCTCACCTTGGGTATGGTCTGCTGGGTGACAGTAATAAAATACCCCCAAAGTGCACACTGGTATATGACGTGGAACTAGCTGACTTAAAGTAGCTTATAATATTACATTTGTGTACCTCAAATATTGTGTATCAACAACAGAAAGAAACTTATTAACAAAAGTGATGTTGTTTCGGCAAGGTGTGTTATTTTTATAAACAATTTAATGAGACTTCTGAAAACTAAAATTAATGTGAATTTATTGCCTTTAAAACCATGAACGACCAAACCAAAATGAATGAGCTGACATATCATAATCCGGAAGATTATGTTGAAAGTGGTAATGCTAAAAGAGACTTGTCAGATTACAAAGGAGCTATCCAGGAGTACGACAAAGCAATAGAAATAGATCCTAACCGAAACAGTGCCTATTACAACCGCGGTATTGCCAAAAGAAATGCAGGTTTTGCGGAAGAAGCTATTGCTGACTATGATATTGCTATTCAACTTAACCCGGACGACTATTTCTCGTACAACAACAGGGGAATTGCGAAGGCTGATTTAGGACAAAATACAGAAGCTGTTAAAGATTATGACAAAGCGATTGTGCTGAACCCTGAATTTGCCCGGGCATATAATAACAGGGGGATTGCCAAAGCTGAACTGAAGTTGTTTGAAGAGGCTGTGGAAGATTATACGAAGGCTATTGAACTGGATACGCAATACGCAAAGGCTTATTACAACAGGGGAAATGCCAAGTTCAACCTGTTGCTGACAGAAGAAGCCATTTCCGACTATTCGAAAGCAATTGAGTTGAATCCTATTGATAGCAACGCATATAATAACAGAGGTATTGCAAAAGCCCATTTGGATAGAAATGAGGATGCCATTGAAGATTTTAACGAAGCCATTGAATTAAATCCTGATGACCTGGTTGCTTACTACAACCGTGCTTTAGCTAAAGCCAAACTTAACAGGAATAAGGAAGCTGTTGAAGATTATGATGCTGCTTTGAAAATAGCACCGGAGGATATTTCTGCTTATTATAACAGGGGACTGGCAAAAACCGGGATGGGAGATTATGAAGCAGCTGTGGAAGATTTCGATGAAGCCATAAAGCGGAATCCCGAATATACGCAGGCGTTTAACAACAGGGGCAGATCCAAAGCAAGCCTTAATTTGAATGAAGAGGCGATCAAAGATTTTGACAGGGCTATTGAATTAGACCCTGAATACACCATTGCATTCAACAACAGGGGAATGGCGAAATCCGAACTGAAAAAGTTTGAGGAGGCTATCAGCGATTTTGACAGAGCTATTGAGCTAAACCCCGATTTCGAAAACGCCTGGTTCAACAGGGGGATGGCCAAAGCGAGTCTCGGTTTGTTTGAAGAGGCCATTATAGATTTTGATGAAGCTGTCAGGTTGGATCCTGACGATGTGCAGGCTTTTCATAACAGAGGACTGGCCAAAGCAAACCTGAAAAAACACGCTGAGGCTATAGAGGATTACAATCAGACCATCGAGTTGGATTCCGGTTACGTTAAAGCATATAACAATCGCGGAATTGCCAAAGCTGAACTGAAAAAGTATGAGGAAGCCATAATTGATTATGATGAAGCTGTCCGGCTTGATCCTTCCGATTCCAAGGCATACTATAACCGCGGACTTTCCAAGGCAGCCTTAGGATTGCACGAAGAAGCCATTACTGATTTTGACAAATCGATAGAGTTGGATCCTGATTACGCAAAAGCAGTTACCGGGAGCAATTTAAAGGATGCCGTAAAGGATACGAAAAAGGAAAAAGAAGAAGGACAACCAGTTGCTGTTGATGAAAAGATTGATTACTTTTTACGAGGGAAAACAAAAGCTGAACTGGGTATGAATGAGAGTGCGGTTAAAGATTTTACAAAAGCCATTGAAGTCAACCCAAATGCACATAAAGCGTACTATCAGCGGGGTTTACTGTATATTGAACTGAATGATGAAATAAAGGCTCTGGCGGATTTTAAAGAAGCTATTTCCCTTAACCCT
>Ga0209834_10001142_pt1 | contig 15131 bp, 10 predicted proteins | sample Mar14236cmmetaG_FD_184134 | JGI IMG/M metagenome (GOLD analysis project Ga0209834, IMG submission 184134) | Marine hydrothermal vent microbial communities from Guaymas Basin, Gulf of California to study Microbial Dark Matter (Phase II) - Marker... ...
TTCTTGGCATCTTTTCCAGCAACCGCGATGAATTCTTCAGGGTCAGGGTTGCCACCATTAAGCGGCTCGCCCTTCTCCAAAAATCAAAAAGCGAGAAATTCAGTTACAATCCGGTAAAATTGCTGAAAGAGATCGGAAAAATCGTTGAAGAACAGGAAAAAAAGTTTACCGACACTTATATCAATATAAAGCAAGAACTGGAAAGAAAGAATATTGTTTTCCTTGATGAACACACACTAAATAAAGAACAGGGACAATTCGTCAGGCAATTATTTCACGATGAAGTACGGCCTTTTCTTTTTCCCATTATGCTCAATAATCTGAAAAGTCCCGATTTTCTGAGAGACAACACTATTTATCTGGCGCTTGAATTAAAGGACTCGACACAACAACGAAAAGATGATTATGCCATTATCATCGTGCCAACGGAGCAAATCTCGCGCTTCGTACAATTACCGGGTAACCACGAAAAGAAATATATTATTTTACTTGATGATGTGATCCGTTTCGCGATTGGCAGTATTTTCAACCCTTTCGGATATGATATCATTAAAGGATATACCGTTAAGTTTACCCGCGATGCCGAACTGGACATCGACAACGATGTTTCAAAAAGTTTTATCGAACTGATCAGCGAAAGTATCAAACGCAGAAAAAAAGGATTACCGGTACGTTTCGTTTATGATAAAGAGATGCCGGAGCCTTTATTTAAAAAACTTATTAAAAAACTCCAGATCAGTGAAATAGACAACCTTAGGGGCGGGGGCAAATACCACAACTTCAAAGATTTTATGAACTTCCCAAAAATTGGCTCTAAAGAACTTCATTACCCGAAAACCAGACCCCTGAATCATAAACTCCTCCCGCAAAAAGAAAGCATTTTTAAGGCCATCAGCAAGCAGGACATACTGGTTCATTACCCCTATCAATCATTTCAATACATCGTTGACCTGTTGCGAGAGGCTGCGATCGACCCCAAAGTGAGGGCTATTAAAATGACCTTTTACAGAGCTGCACGGAATTCGAATGTTATCAATGCACTAATCAATGCAGCCCGGAACGGTAAAAACGTAACCGTATTTCTGGAAATCCAGGCAAGGTTTGACGAAGAAGCTAACATTTACTGGATCAGAAAACTGACTGAAGAGGGTGTAAAACTTATAAAAACCTTACCCGGGTTTAAAGTACACAGCAAACTGATGGTGATCAGAAGAAAAGAAAACGGAGAAAATGTTTATTATGCCAATATAAGCACCGGAAATTTCAACGAGTCAACAGCAAAGGTTTATGCCGATGACAGCCTGTTAACAGCACATCAGGGCATAGCCAAAGAAGTAAATACAATGTTTCATTTGTTTGAATCGCCCTACAATCCGCCAAAATTCAAGCATCTTCTTGTAGCTCCCTATTATATAAGGAACAGCTTTATCCGCTTGCTCAACAATGAAATAAAAAATGCCAGGGAAGGCAAGGAAGCCTGGGCTATTATTAAATTAAACAACCTGACCGATCAGAAGATCGTGCGCAAACTTTACACAGCATCGAAAGAAGGCGTTAAAATTAAGATCATATGTCGTGGCATTTGTATCCTTGTACCGCAGATTAAAGGCCTGAGCGAAAATATTGAGGTGATCAGCATTGTGGACAAATTCCTTGAGCATTCACGTTTGTTCGTGTTTAATAACGGGGGAAGTCCTAAATATTACCTGGCTTCTGCCGACTGGATGGTGCGTAATTTTGATCACCGCTTTGAGGTTGCCTGCCCGGTTTATGATAAAGATCTGCAGCAGGAAATATTGGATACACTGCAAATACAATTAGCCGACAATGTAAAAGCACGTTATGTAAATCTAAAACACAACAACATATACAAAACAAGAGAATCGGACGAAGAACCGCTGGTACGTGCACAGATCAGCATCTACGATTACCTTAAAAAAAGAAAGTACAATATCGAATAATGTACAACCAGAATATAAGCGAAATATTTCTTTTAAAGCATATTAACTAACTTTGTACCTGCACTTAATGAGCACAGAAATGAACCGCATATGTTTCTATATTATAACTTTCTTCATAATGTTCTCAGGCAGTGTATTAAACGGGCAGTCAAGCCTGGAAATAACCACTGAGATTTCCGATGATAAAAGTGACCTCGAGAAGCTTCAGATCTTTCTCAATCTGGCAGAAGAAACCAAATACGTTGATCTTGAGAATGCAATTTCTTATGCACGTCAGGCCGTTCAACTGGCTAACACTACTCAGTCGGAAGAGGGAAGAGCAAAAGCCACAGAAGCTTTGGGTGATTTATTTCAAATGAATAATAATTTTCAGCCCGCCATCAACTACTATCTGATCAGTGCCAAATTATACAACAGCCTTGGTAACACAAAAAAACTTGCAGAGGTTTACGGCAAACTTGGCAGGTTATCGTATATAGATAACTACAATCTGGAAAGTGCTATGCAGTATTATGAAAAAGCATTGAGTCTCGGTATCGAACTGAACGATCAGGATTTAATTGCAAATACATACAACCGGATTGGCGGCATTTTCTTCCGCCAGAAAAATTATGAAGAGGCCCATTATTATTATAAAGAAGCGCTATCAATCTGGGAGCGCTCAGGATCGGAAAAAGGAATGGCCATCGCCCTGAACAACATTGGGGAAATCTATCGCATGCAGGAAAAATACGACTCTGCACTTAACTATTATGAGCAAAGCCAATCTCTCAACGAAAAGATCAATTATAAAATTCTAATGGCAACCACACTCGAAAACATCGGACTTATCAAAAGTGAGAAAGGTAAAAAGGAAGAGGCATTTGTATATTTTGCTAAAGCATATAAAATAATCGAAGAAATCAATAATAAGGAAAGAAAAGTCGAACTGCTTCTCACAATGGCCGGGCAACACAATAGATACGGCAACTTTGATGAAGCACTTAAATATTACAAAACCGCTTATGCCATCGCCACTTCATCAAGTCATTGGCCACATATAGCCGAGGCCGCTCAGGGATTAGCAAACACTTACGAAAAAACGGGAAATTACAAGGACTCATATTCCTATTTTAAAATCTCTTCTTCATACGGAGACTCAATTGATCAACGGCAAAAGAATAATCGGATAACCGAGCTACAGTCGCGGTTTAAAAGTGATCTCCAGGAGAAAGAACTTCAAATTGCCAAAAATGAAATCGTTCTCTTTGAAAACGAAAGGAAATTAAATACACTAAAACTCAATTTACTTATTTTAAGTGTCTTTTTCTTAGTTATTATTTCCTTTCTTATAATAAACAGATACCGTTCTAAAATCGTTAAAGAAAGGTTAATCCGGCAGAAAGATGCAGAAATACATGCTGCTCAAAAAGAACTAATGGAAACCGAGATACATAGCAAAGACAACGATTTAATGAATTTCGCACTTCATCTGGTTCAAAAAAATGAAATACTGCAACATCTTCAAAAAGAATTGAAAAAACTGCCTTGTGGATCAGATGAAGAAACAAGCAGGACATTGTCAGAGTTGAATACTGCCATCCAGCAAAACCTGAGCCTGAAAGAAGATATGGAAGAATTTCAACATAAACTTGACAGTTCGTATGATGATTTCTTCAACAGGTTAAGAGCCAGGTTTCCAAACCTGACAAAAAATGAAGAGCGGCTTTGTGCTTTCTTACGTTTAAACCTCACATCCAAGGAGATAGCGGTTATTAATTACACTTCTGTTAAAGCCGTTGAGATGAGCAGATATCGCCTTCGGAAAAAGATGGAATTAGCCAACAGCGAACTATTGCCTGAGTACCTTCAAAATATTTAGCATTACTAATGTAGTATTCAAAGCAATTCTATCTATCTGATTTTTCGTATTTTATATTTTTTATGTAGAATTTATTTTATTTAGAATCATTATTTATTATACTTTTGTAGAAGTCATGTAGAAGTAATTTAACATTATTTTCCAATTGCAAAATTTACTTTTGATTCATTATAAGATTAACTAAATAGTAAATGGGCCCGTATGATGAACATGTAAGCGATGCTGTTTTACTTGAGGAATGTTTTAAGAACAACAGACAAGCACAAAACAAACTTTACAAAAAGTATGCGCCAAAGCTTTTTGGAACCTGCCTGAGATATGCTAAAAGCAATACCGATGCGGAAGATATCCTTCAGGAAGGATTTATCAAAATTTTTAAATACCTGAAAGATTTCAGAAATGAAGGGTATTTGGAAGGGTGGATGAGGAAGATTATGGTTACAACCGCCCTGAATTTTTATAAAAAGAAAAACTTATTGAACAAAAATATTGATCTGGAGAACGTGCATGTAGCTTCCATTGCTGAACCCGATGCTGTTTCCAGAATGTCGAATAAAGAGCTATTATCCTTAGTTCAAAAACTACCTGACGGATACAGAATGGTATTTAACTTATATTCCATTGAGGGGTATTCACATAAGAAAATCGGGGAAATGCTGGATATTTCGATAAACACCTCCAAATCTCAATTAGCCAGGGCGAGAATCTCATTGCAGCATAAATTATATAATTTATCAGAGCATGAGAGAATAAGCCAAATGGTTGGCTAGAAGACCTTTTAAATTTCATTTAGTTATTTAAACAAATAATAATTTTTGACCTTATGAAAAAAATCTACTTTTTATTAATTGTATTGCTTTGCTCATCGTTTATCGTAAACGGGCAAACATATCTTACGGAAGATTTTAGCGCTGATCAGATGCCACCTACGGGCTGGACCATTGATGGTTATAGCAACCAGTGGAGCACTTCAGGCTCCGATGAAGCCGGTGGAATTCCTCCGGAAGCTAAATTTACCTGGACTAACGGAACCGGTGTTTCACGCCTTATTTCTCCCGAAGTTGATCTTACAGGAGTGAGTGATGTGAATATTTCGTTTAACCACTTCTTAGATAATTACTCGAGCGGGCCAAAGATCGGTGTTGCTACAAGATCAGGCGGAGGCGACTGGCATATTGTTTGGGAAGTTAATACAACCAGTAATATCGGACCTGAAGAAAGAATTATAGCAGTAACAAATGACGATGTAGGGCAATCCGATTTTCAGTTTTGTATTTATCTGGATGGAAACTTTTACAATCTTGACTATTGGTACATTGATAATATTGAATTATACACGCCATATCCTCTCGATGCTAAACTGACAGTAATTAACACCCCCTGGTACCTTTACGGTGTAGATGAAGTTACAGGCCGGGTTAAAAACAGGGGGATAAATGATATTACTTCACTTGCTGTGAGCTGGTCAGTTGACAGCGGAGACACATCAACAACATCTTTTGAAGGACTTTCTTTAGCCACCGGAGACTCTTATTATTTTACCTGTGAAGATCTGTTCGATTTTCCTGTAGGAGACCACATGCTCGATGTTTGGATTTCGGGCGTAAACGATGGAATTGATGACGATACGGATAATAATTTGTTGATGAAAACCATTCATGTAGCCAGTTATGCTGGTAGCAGGACTCCTTTATTTGAAGAATTTACCTCTTCCACATGTGCCCCTTGTGCAGGATTCAACAACCAGTTCGTCCCTTGGTGCGACGACCATAGCGATCAGATAACACTTGTAAAGTACCAAATGAGTTGGCCTGCACCGGGCGATCCTTATTATACTGAAGAAGGAGGCGTGAGAAGAGCTTATTACGGGGTTAGTTTTGTACCAGATTTATATGGTAACGGTTCACAGGTAGGGACAACTATTGGCGCTGTGAATACATTTTTCAACGAGGCTGTTCAACTGCCGGGGTTTGCCAGTGCTGTTGGTTCACATACCTTTAATGGTACGGAAATAACCGCGACAGTAAATTTGGTGCCTTATGCCAATTATACCGATTTCAAATTATACGTTGTTGTTTTTGAGTATTTAACCACCGGTAATGTTGGGAATAACGGGGAAACGGAGTTTGAACACGTTATGATGAAAATGATCCCGGATGCTGAAGGCGTTACGCTTAATTTATCCGACCGTGAGCCATATTCGTTGACACAAACTGTCGACCTGGCAGGTACCAATGTTGAAGAGTGGGACGACCTGGGTGTGGCATTCATTTTCCAGGATTACGGGAGCAAGGAAGTATTTCAATCGGGCTATTCCCTTGAAGATGCTGTGTATAATACAGATGCTTCATTAAGTTTTCTGTTTGTTGACGGATCGAGTGTGCCAGGCTTTGACCCGGCTGTTTATGATTACTATGTTGAGCTACCGGAAGGTTCTACGGAAATACCTGATGTATTAGCTATCGCAGCAGACGAAAATGCAACTGTAGTTGTTCTACCTGCCGATGAACTCAGAGACAATGTTACGACAATTGATGTCTTTGCCGAAGATCATTCTGCACATAACCGTTATACAGTAACATTTACCGTTGCCACAGGTATGAATGATATAGAAAATGAACAAGTAAAAGTCTTCCCTAACCCTACCAGCGGGATGCTTTACATAGAGAGCAATAAAACAGCTAATGCTTCACTTTATAGTGCTAATGGAAGCAGGGTTGGTGAATATTCTGTATCCGGAACACAGCAAATAGACCTATCAGAATTGCCAAACGGTATCTATTTTATTAAGATTAAAACAGAAGATAGTGTTACCACAAAAAAAATCTCTCTGACTAAATAGTCGTAAGACAAACAATCGTCAACCGGGCAGGCTTATCTGTCCGGTTTTTTTTGTAATATTACCCGCCAATTAAATCTACTTGAACATTTATTATGCCCCGAACAACCCGTGATCAAAAGTTAAGCAGTAAACAATACGTTTTGTCCATTTCCATCATCGGAATTCTTTTCTTCATTTTCGGATTTGTCACCTGGCTTAATGCAACACTAATCCCTTACCTGCGCATTTCATGCGAATTAACTTCTTTCGAATCGTACCTGGTAACGTTTGCCTTTTACATTTCTTATTTTGTCATGGCTTTACCTTCGTCCAAAGTGCTGGAGAAGATTGGTTTTAAAAACGGTATGTCTTTAGGATTGGGAATTATGGCAGTGGGAGCACTCATTTTTATTCCTGCTGCGATGACAAGAACTTATTGGTGGTTCTTACTGGGACTTTTTGTGCAGGGAACCGGACTGGCTATACTGCAAACAGCTTCAAACCCGTACGTAACTATTCTGGGACCCATTGAAAGTGCTGCGAAAAGAATCAGCATTATGGGAGTGGCCAATAAATTTGCCGGTATACTGAGCCCTGTTATTCTTGGTGCCATTGTCCTGGCTGGGATTGATGAACTCGAAAAGAAAATGGCTTCGATGGATGCCGTAGCAAAAGCTGCTGAACTTGACCTGCTGGCAGCAAAAGTGATCATGCCATATGTCGTAATGGCTGGTGTACTTCTTTTGCTCGCAATTATGGTACGCTTCTCTCCCCTACCGGATATTGATGCGGAAGAAGAGGATACCGGAGAAACAGAAAGCTCAAAAAGAACCAGTATTTTTCAGTTCCCGTATTTGTGGCTGGGCGTAATTACCATCTTCTTCTATGTGGGAGCCGAGGTGGTTGCCGTTGATACACTTATTGCTTACGGCAAATCGCTTGGTTTCGAGCTTTCCGAGGCTAAATTCTTTTCATCATTTACACTCACAGGTATGATTGTAGGATATTTTTTCGGCATCATTGCCATCCCAAAATATATATCACAGGAAAAGGCGTTGAAATATTTTGCCCTGCTTGGTGTGCTGTTTTCCATACTGGCAACAATTACAAGTGGTTATACTTCTGTGTTGTTCATCGCCCTGCTCGGATTTGCCAACTCAATTATGTGGCCGGCTATCTGGCCTCTGGCAATTGACGGACTGGGAAAATTTATGAAAAGGGGTTCCGCCTTACTGATCATGGGCATTGCAGGCGGAGCATTGATCCCGCTGTTATACGGGTATCTTGCGGGGCTTGACCACATAGGAAGCCGGGAAGCCTATTGGATATTGGTGCCGTGTTATCTGTTCATTCTGTTTTTTGCGGCAGCGGGACATAAAATAGGTAAACACATAAATCGATAATATTAATTTTTAATAAATGAAGAGGCCAACACTTTTAATTCTGGCTGCAGGACTAGGCAGTCGCTACGGAGGGATCAAACAAATGGATAAAATTGGTCCTTCGGGGGAGAGTATTATTGACTACTCCGTTTATGATGCTATAGAAGCCGGTTTCGGAAAAGTGGTTTTTGTACTCAATTCCCGTATCATTGATGATTTTAAAGCCATTTACGAGCCCCGCCTGAAAAACAGAATTAAAACCGAATATATATTGCAGGAATTATCTGACCTGCCGGATGGAATTGCCGTAAATCCGTCCCGGACAAAACCATGGGGCACCGGGCATGCCGTGCTGGCAGCCAGAAATTGCATTAACGAACCTTTTGCTGTGATCAATGCCGATGATTTTTATGGAAGGCAGGCTTTCTCTTTGATATCTGATTTTCTTTCACCATTGGGGAACAACGAGGATGTTTGCGCCATGGTAGGTTACCGGTTAAAAAATACGCTCTCTGACCACGGCAGCGTGTCACGGGGAATATGCCAGATATCAGATGGTTATCTGACAGAGGTTGTTGAACGCACTAAAATTATCCGAAAGGATGGCAAAATAGTCTTTAGCGATCATGCATCGGATACTTTTTTGGAAGATCAGTCAGTTGTTTCCATGAACTTCTGGGGTTTTACTCCCCGTTTGTTTACGCAGGCAGAAATGGAGTTCAGACGCTTTATAGCGGAAAACAGCACAAATACAGAAGCTGAGTTTTATATCCCCTATTTGATAAGCAGGCTCATTAAAACCGGAGATGTGCGCTGTAAAGTATTCACAAGCAATGATAAATGGTTTGGTGTAACATACAAAGAAGACAAAGCTGTGACGATTGAAAAAATAAATCAATTGATTCACCAGGGATTTTATCCTGAAAGCCTGTGGAAGTAAATTTTTATAGCTATTTTTAACGATTATCTTTAACAAATGATGGCATCTGATTACGACTCAATTCGTCCTTATCGTCAGGATGAAATACCTGAAGCTTTAAAACGTATTCTAGCTAACCCCACATTCCAGAATATCCTTGATTTTTTATTTCCCGGAGAAGACCAGGAGGCTTTAAAAGAAATTATTGCCAACACGAAGTCAAGGGAGGAGTTCCACAAGAACTTTATGGTTCAGGTGATCTCTTCCATTGCTGAAAAAACATCGGATCAGCTTACATTTTCAGGAATTGATCAATTGGAAAAAGACAAAGGATACATTTTTGTTGCAAATCACCGCGACATCATCCTCGACTCTTCGTTTCTTGCTTTGGGACTGGTAAAGCACGGTTTAATATCATGCGAAATAACCTGGGGCGACAACCTGATGATTTCACCCTTTATTGTTGACCTGGGCAAAGTAAACGGCATGATTACCGTATTCAGGGAAGGAAGTCCGAAAGAGATGCTGAGAAATTCGCAGATTCTGTCATCATATATACGGGAGAGTGTGACGGAAAGAAAGCAATCTGTCTGGATTGCACAACGTAAAGGCAGGACAAAAGACGGTACTGACAAAACGGATCCGAGCATCCTGAAAATGCTGAGCCTCTCAGGGCAACCACCTCCGCCTGGCTCACTGAAAAATCTGAACATAACACCCGTTTCCATTTCTTACGAATGGGAACCCTGTGATATAATGAAGGTCCGTGAATTGTATATCTCGCAACAAACAACTTATGTAAAGCAAAAAGATGAAGACCTGCAAAGCATTATCGGTGGTGTGGCGGCCTATAAAGGAAAGATCCACCTTACCGTGGGAAACACAGTCGAAAGAGACTTTGACAATCTCGATACGTCTGTCCACAACAATCTGATCCTGGAACAGGTTGCGCATCTGATTGACAAACAAATCTATGCCAGTTATAAACTCTGGCCTCCTAATTATCTGGCTTACGATTTGCTGGAGAACACAAACAAATTTGCAAACAAATACGATAAGGCAACCATCCGGAAGTTTAACGAAAAGCTGGAAGAACTTTATAAAGCAGTGGACGGTCCGGAAGAAGATCTGAAACACCTCTTTCTGAAATTGTATGCCAATCCGGTATATAACAAAGAAATGTAAGTAAATACATGTTATAATTGAGTGTTTATTGTAAGGTTGGCAGGAAAAACACGACCTATCTCCTATACTCTTACAATAAATTGAATTATGAACAGAAAGTTAATTTTCCTGATATTTCTCATTTTCGCAAGCTCACTGAGCAGAGGACAGGGATGTAGTGATGCCGGCGCATGTTCTGTTGATATCCTCGACTTTAATTCAGACGAGAAAAAACAAACCCGGAAAGTAACGCTAAGCTTTGATCAGAGTTTTGGACTGGGTGAAAAATTTATATTTATCGCGCAATCAACTCTGGGTGTACAATATAAAATAACACCTTCTACCAGAACCGAATTAAGGGTGCCGTATATTTTTACTTATGGAAACCTGGGATACACATATGGCGTGGGCGACTTGATCCTATCATTATCACAGGACTTTTTCAGGGATAAGAACTATCAACTTACCGGTATCGTGGGAAGCAGGATTAAAACCAATAATGCTGACCTTTCCCTTGACGAACAGCCATTACCCATGGCTTACCAGACAAGCCTGGGCACCTACGATATTATTGCCGGACTGCAGTATGCACGTATGAAGTGGAACTTTTACTTCGCATATCAGCATCCGTTTGGAAGAAATGAAAATGAATATCTGGTTCCGGAAAACGAAACAGACCCCAACAAACAATATTACGAATCGGCTTACCTGAAAAGAGGCGATGATCTGTATGCAAGGGCCAGGTATAACCTTAAACTGAAATCTCCCGGTTCGTTCATATTTACTTTGCTGGCAATATACCGCCTTCAAAAAAGCGAGATAATTAAAAACGATGTAAATACTGTTCTTGACGGATCACAAGGGGTAACACTTAACCTTGGTGCCACTTATTCGAAACCTATTAAAAACGGCAGGCAATTAAGCTTTCAACTGGCCTTTCCCGTTATTGACAGAGACTACCGCGCCGATGGTCTGACAAGAAACCTTGTAATCTCCGTCCGTATCAGCAATTTATAAGCTTTCCGGAAAAGAAAATCAGGCGGTCATCAGGTAATTTACTTAATGATTTCTATTTTAGAAGCATTATTGTAACTTTGCCGTTTTTAACAGAATTTCAATTCTATCGACCGAATGATTACCCTTTCTACTGAACGATTAAAACTTGACGACTATCAACATATTCTTTTCGATAATGATTCAATCATCTTATCGGATGAAACACTGAACCTGGTTGAACAATCTTTCCTTTTTCTCAAAGAGTTTTCAAACAACAAAGTAATATACGGGGTGAACACAGGACTGGGGCCAATGGCGCAGTATCGAGTCGATACCGAAGATCAAATCAACCTTCAATACAATCTTATACGAAGCCACGCTGCGGGTAGCGGCAAACCTCTTCCGCCTGATTATGTCAGGTCGGCCATGATTTCCCGGCTTAAAAGCCTTTCATTGGGTTACTCCGGCGTGCATGCTGACGCCATTAAATTACTGGCAGATCTTATCAACAAAAATATTATTCCTTACATCCCCGAACATGGCGGTGTAGGTGCCAGTGGCGATCTGGTTCAGCTTGCGCACCTGGCATTAGTATTGATTGGCGAAGGTGAGGTGATGCAACACGGGAAAAGAGTAGCTACAGAAAAAGTTTTTAAAGAAAATCACATCACTCCGTTAACTATTCATTTACGGGAAGGCCTGGGGTTGATCAACGGAACATCAGTTATGTCGGGCATCGGTATTGTGAATACCATTTATGCCAAAAGGCTGATCAACTGGTCGGTGCTGGCATCAGCCATGATCAACGAGATTGTTCAATCGTTTGACGATCATTTCTCCCACGAACTCAATTCGACCAAACAACACCGCGGCCAGCAAATTATTGCTGAGGCAATGCGCAAAACGCTTAAAAACAGCCAGCTGATAAAGAAACGTTCAGACCATCTTTACAATGGTAAGATTGAGGAGAAAATATTCAAACAAAAAATTCAGGAATACTACTCGCTCAGGTGTGTTCCGCAAATCCTAGGTCCCGTATGCGACACACTTTATAATACTGAGGAAGTACTTGTAAATGAGCTGAATTCGGTAAATGACAACCCCGTAGTGGATATGAAAACTAAAACCGTATATCACGGTGGAAATTTTCATGGCGACTATGTCTCCTTTGAAATGGATAAATTAAAAATAGCCACCACAAAATTATCCATGCTTGCCGAACGACAGGTCAATTTTTTAATGAATCATAAACTCAACGAAATACTCCCGCCTTTTGTAAATTTAGGAATATTGGGACTTAACCTTGGCCTACAGGGAACTCAGTTTACAGCTACTTCAACGGTTGCCGAGAATCAGACAATGTCTAATCCTGTGTATGTTCACAGCATCCCTAACAACAATGACAATCAAGACATTGTAAGCATGGGAACAAACGCAGCACTGATGGCAAAGAAAGTCATTGACAACACTTTTGAAGTACTGGCAGTTGAGTATCTGGCCATCATACAGGCAATAGATTATTTATCCTTAGAAAGCCAGCTCGCTACGGAAACAAATAAAATATTCCGCGAATTAAGGACTCAGGTACCTGTATTTACCGATGACAGTCCAAGATACACCGACCTGGAAAAAATCAAGAACTATTTAAAGGCGTCAGCACCTAATATTATCGGATAATGAAATACGCTTTAGTAACAGGTGGATCAGGGGGTATAGGAAAAGCTATTTGCCATAAACTGGCACAAATGGGCTATCCGGTCATTATCCATTACAACAACAATAAGACAGCGGCTCTGACGGTTAAAGAAGAAATTGAAAATTCGGGAAACAAAGCGGAACTGATGAGCTTTGACGTGACCGATACAAACCGGGTAAAGACCACTCTTGAAGAATGGAAACAAGAGCATGAGGACGACTATATAGCTGTTCTGGTGAACAATGCCGGCACATCGAAAGATGAATTATTGGTTTGGATGGAAAAAGACACCTGGGCATCTGTCATCGATACCAACCTGAACAGCTTTTATAATGTTACGTCCGGTTTGCTTAAAGATATGATCACAAGTAAATTCGGAAGAATCATCAACGTGGTTTCTCTTTCGGGACAAAAAGGCTTACCGGGACAAACCAATTATGCGGCAGCCAAAGCAGGTGTTATTGGTGCAACCAAAGCGCTTGCCCAGGAAGTGGGTAAAAAGAAAGTCACGGTAAACGCGGTAGCTCCAGGGTACATTAAAACCGAAATGACGCAGGGTCTGGATGAAAAGGAATTAAAAAAACTTATTCCGGCAAACCGTTTCGGAACACCTGAGGAAGTGGCGGAAACGGTTGGATTCCTGGCTTCCGAAGGGGCTTCATACATCACAGGTGAAGTCATAAAAATAAATGGCGGCTTGTACACTTAACAAGGCATTGAGATGAACAGAGTTGTAATCACCGGTACAGGAATTTATGCTACTATTGGCAGAAACCTTGATGAAGTTGCCGATGCGTTGTATCATGGAAAATCAGGAATCGTTGTTGACCCCGAACGAAAGGAATACGGATTTCGTTCAGCACTCACAGGAGCCGTAGAACGTCCGAACCTGAAAGGCATTCTCCCAAGAAGGGAACGTATCGGGCTTCCCGAACAAGGGGCATACGCATACATAGCCACAATGGAAGCCCTTAAAAATGCTAAAATTGATGACGATTTTCTTACTAATAACGAAGTAGGCATTTTATATGGTAACGACAGCTCGTCTGTACCGGTTGTAGAAGCTACAGACATCATCAGGGAAAAACAGGGAACCATGCGTATCGGTTCCGGCTCCATTTTCCAGTCGATGAACTCCACCGTAACAATGAACCTTTCGGTGATTTTAAAGCTAAAGGGCATTAACCTGACCGTAAGCGGTGCCTGCGCCAGTGGTTCGCATGCCATCGGTCTGGGATATTTTTTAATTAAACAAGGATTACAGAAGACAATCATCTGTGGCGGCGCCCAGGAAATCAACGCCTTCTCGATGGGAAGTTTTGATGCGTTGAGTGCATTTTCCACCAGAGAGGGTGAGCCTGCCAAAGCTTCGCGGCCATTTGATAAAAATCGTGATGGCCTGGTACCCAGTGGTGGCGGAGCGACCGTAATTCTGGAAAGTTATGATTCGGCTATAAAAAGAGGCGCTCCAATCATTGGTGAAGTCCTTGGATATGGTTTCTCTTCCAACGGAGAGCATATATCTATTCCGAATGTTGAAGGCCCCGCCCGGTCGCTGGAAATGGCTCTGCGGGATGCCAGGCTGAAACCGGAAGACATTGATTACCTGAACGCCCATGCTACTTCAACACCCGTAGGCGATGCCAATGAAGCACAGGCCATCCATAAAGTATTTGGCGATATTAAAGTACCGGTTAGTTCTACCAAATCAATGACCGGCCATGAGATGTGGATGGGCGGTGCCAGTGAGATTATCTATTCGCTGATCATGGCACACAATTCTTTCATCGCTCCAAATATAAATTTTGAACACCCGGATGAACACTCTGCTAAACTGAATATTATCAGCGAAACCAAAGAGCAAAAGATTGACACTTTCCTTTCAAATTCATTTGGTTTTGGCGGTACCAATTCTTCTTTGGTGGTCAGGAAATTGTCATAAGAGAACAAGTATAAATTACCCTATGAAAATCTTTATTTTAATTCCTCCGCTTCAAGCCTGCCTTGCCGTCAGACTGGTGTCCCGCCTGAAATGCTATCTTTCAGGTTATTATACCAATGCTTAGTTTTAAAGAACCCAAATAAAATTCCGACTATATTGCTCCCTAAATTTTCCAATGCTTTAAACGGACACTATTTAGCGTCTGCTGAAAATCTCATAAATATCAGAATTTAAAATAGTTATACTGTCTTTTTATATCAAAAGTGTAAGCTTCTCAGGCGATACCGGTTAAAAAACTTGTAGTAATTTTAATTATATTTATGTTAATCCGTAGCATACCCCATTTAAAACGATTATAAAAACAACTTCCTAACACGCTGTATGTAAAG
>Ga0209834_10001143_pt1 | contig 15118 bp, 18 predicted proteins | sample Mar14236cmmetaG_FD_184134 | JGI IMG/M metagenome (GOLD analysis project Ga0209834, IMG submission 184134) | Marine hydrothermal vent microbial communities from Guaymas Basin, Gulf of California to study Microbial Dark Matter (Phase II) - Marker... ...
AAAGGGGATTCCCGTGCTCCGTATTGATACGGACTACAGCATGGAGGATATGGGTCAGCTTAAGACTAGGGTAGAGGCCTTTATAGAGCAAATCAGTTAATTTATTGGAGTCTTGCTAGAGGATTCAAACGTGGAGGTAAAGGATAAGCTATGAGATTTGCCGGGTTGGACATGGGTTCCCGTTCAATAGAATTGGTAGTACTGGAAGGCAATCAAATTGTTCTCAAGAGACAGGCCGATTCAGAATTTGATCCACTGGCACAGGCCAAGAAACTCCTTGAGAACGTAGAGCATAACCACATTGTTGCAACGGGCTATGGCCGAAGGCTGGCGGAGGAGGAGCTTCGCGCTGAGACCGTCACGGAGATAAAGGCATATGCAGTGGGGGCACATTTCCTTTTCCCCCAGGCCAGGGCCGTACTTGATATCGGAGGGCAGGACTCAAAGGCCATCGCATTAGATGAAGATGGGAAGATCCTGAAGTTCGAAATGAATGATAAGTGCGCTGCAGGGACCGGAAAATTCCTGGAGATCATGGCTCAGACCCTAGGCTATACGCTTGATGAACTGGGGAGGGAGGCGCTGAGATGCGGCAAGGAAATAAAGATCAACAGCATGTGTACCGTGTTTGCCGAATCTGAGGTGACCTCCCTGATAAACACAGGTCATGATCGGCGGGACATTGCCATGGGGCTGCACAGATCAATTGCCCGGAGAAGCAGCGGCATGTTGAAAAGGGTAATGAGGCAGGGCCCTATCCTGTTTGCAGGCGGGGTAGCAAGAAACGTTTGCATGGTCCACCTTATAAGGGAGGCCTTTGACTGCGACATCTTGATTCCAGATGATCCACAAATCGTAGGAGCACTTGGAGCCGCAATCCTAGGTTCTATGTCAAAGGCAAATTGAACGTCACTAGAACTCAAACATGACCAAGCCTCATCCGGGTCCCCAAGAAACTGGAGGTGAAAAAGGTTACCAAGTTTGCAGAAATGCAGAAACTATATCGTTTTGAGGACGGAAGAATACCTGTCTTCTGTCAAGAGCCTTTTATTTTGTTGTTTCAATTGAAAGTCTGGGGGGCTTTTTGCGGATTTCTCAGACTATGATTACACATTCCATGGGATGGAAGGCTTTCCTCAATGCTGGCAGCAGTGGTGGTTATGTACGATTTGAGCTACCTGTTCCCCAGACAGAAGGGCACCGTCCATAGTTTGTGTGGCGATCAGATAGCCATCTGGTCGCTTTCCACGCGGCTGTAAAGAAAATCTTTTTAGGAAACATCGGCCTTTGAGATTCTTTGCATTACTCAGCAGTCCCTGTCTTTCTGACCTCACAATTTAACGCGATATCAAGGCCCCTAGCTGCGTCCTCTACCAACGCACCATAGCCAGACATGGGATGTAGTGCAACCTTTTATGTTAGAGGGAAAGCCGTAAAGGGCCACCACAAGTCTCGGTCTCTCTGCCTTTATGAATAAGTATTTCCTCGAGGAAGTACTGCAAAAATGTATATTATCTTATTCTTCTTGTCCCCCCTTTTGCTACCTCTGCTTTTCCCTGCTCAATGGCCTCAAGCCATTCTGGCTTAGAAAGAATCTCCAGAGTCTCTTTCCGGCGCTCAACGTGTTCGTCTATAAGATCAGTGATAATTTCCTTCATGTCTCTTTTTTCTTCTGGTATCCTAATAGTGGCGGTCCCCATACTTTCACCTCCTTATCCTATAGAAGGTTAAACGACTAGGCGCTTAGTGTCAAGCACGCCAGGGTCTCCATATGACATGATCGTGGGGGGGAACACATGTGACGGGAAGAAGTCATACGAGGTGTTGAAGGAACTCGTACCTAACCTCTATGTCATGGATATCCCACAGATGAAGTCAGAGCAGGGCAGGTCCCCTCTCAAGGCCGAATACCAACGCTTTAAGAGTGCTGTTAAGGGGCTTACTGGTGTCGGTCAATTTTATCCGCCACTGAATAAATACCCAATTTGCCTGCTTGTCTGATGCCAGTCTTTTTGCAAATCTATCAGGCCAGAAATGGCTGTAGCCCGCCTGTATCTCATTGCCCTCTGGGAGATTCACCTTTAGCACCAAATCAAATTCACTTCCCACTTCGTCCCCTGAATGACCTGTCTCGTCTCTATAGACCTTTGGGTTCAAATACCATCCATCCCTTTTTTCAGCGAGCCAAAATTTATGATACTCTGCCTTAATATGAATACCCTTTCGTGGTGTGGCCTCCAGATTTACCTGAGCATCCCTGATATTTTTCCATTGAAACAAATTCATGCGGCCATACATCTTGTCCCTTGCCCCGAATGCCGCATCAAATGTCTCATGTTTTCTATCTCTTGGGTCACTGTCTCCAGAGCCGTAGCTGTATTCGGCACTCAAGAAGGGGCAGAAGGGCAAATGATTGAAATGATATCCAAGCAGCAGATGATACCCATATGCATCTACGTCGTCACTGCCGTAATCACCCTGTTGTTTTATGTAAGTGAGGTCAAAATCAACCCCACGGAAGTTTTTGAAAAATATCCTGGCCCCAAGGTAATAGGTGTTAAAATCACCATACACCCCGTCTTCCCCTTTGTACCTTTCGTGATTGTCCTTCTTTGTCATGGCAAAGGGCTCCAGTCCAAGCTGAAGGCTGCCTGTGGGAATGTCCACATGCCCATAAAACCCCAGGCTTTCAAAACCATGACGATGGGTTATGCTTATTATGTCAGGATCGTGAATTATGGTCCTGCCATAATACACGTCACCAAATCCCCAGCTTGATTTGTAAGAAGCCTTCACCGCATCCCATATCCATCTTCCGGTATTTCCCCATTGGCCGGGCCCAAAGATACGGTTATCACCGTAATAGATTAACTGCCGGCCTGCCTTCACGCTGAACGGTTGTGAAAGTATATTGGATAGTTGAATGTAGGTATTGAAGGGTTCCCACTTGTCCTCATAAGGATTATTTTCCCTGTCGAACTTAGTGTTGTAGAAATCACTTTTATCAAGGGCCAAGTCCCATACCATTGATTGTTGCATGCCTATGGAAACCAGGACGTCTTCTAAGGGCTGGTAGGAAAAACCCAATCTCAGTCGGCCGATTAGAAAAGAATCGTCCTGTTTCCCGGCGATGGGCCGTGCGCCGTAGGATTTTATATTGAAATTGTCTTGCATCTCATAGCGGAACCTCAGGCTGCTCCAAAAAACCAGTTTGCCGCTTGTATCAGCCTGCATTTGAGCCCCCATACAAGGGCTGGTTCCTATCAAAAAACAAAGTCCCTCCATAAGCACAAACAGTTTAAGCCTATTCCACAGAGTCCTTACACCCATTCGTATTGCTCCTCCTTCCGTCCAATGATTTCACCTCAATCCATCTGAGAGGCAATATGACATAGGCAGCATCGCCGGATTTCAAGCCCAATTGAGCCCACTCATCTTCAGGTAATTCAATATTGAGCGATTCGTTTCCTGCACAGACCTTTATCTGTATAATAGAAGATTTCGGTTCAACGTCAGTCACTGTGACCTTGACCCTATTTATCTCAGGGCCAGGGGGGATATCCCTTGAAAGGTATATGTTCCAGGGCGAGATCGCGATTTTTTCGATTGGCTGCCCATCGTATGGGGCTAGCACGGATATTCCATCAAGGTCCACCCTAGCGATGCCTGGGGCCAGGGGCGAAAATTTTCTACAGCGTAATATATTAGGGAAGCCAAGTAATTCCGATACATACCTGTTACTCGGATCAAAGAATATGTCGGTGAATGTTCCTGTTTGCTCAATCGCGCCCTTGTGCATTACTGCTATGGTGTCAGCCATTTCAGATGCCTCGCGTTGATTATGGGTGACATAAACTGTTGTAATATGGAGAGCACGCTGTATTCTTTTCAGTTCCATCCTGAGATGTTTTGCAGTCCGGAGATCCAGGCTGTTAAATGGCTCATCGAGCAAGAGCACTTTGGGCCTTGGCGCCAGGGCCCTTGCAAGGGCAACCCTCTGCTTTTCGCCCCCGCTGAGCCCCTTGTCGGGGTACCTTTCGGCAAGGTGTTGGAGCTTGAAGGTGACAAGCAACTCATTGACCCTGGTCCTTACCGTCTTCTCAGGAAGGCCCCTTGCCCTGAGGCCGAAGCCTATGTTGTCCCTAACAGTCATATGAGGGAAGAGGCAGAAGTCCTGAAACAGGTAACCCACTTCCCTCTTTCGTGGTGGGAGGTTGTCCACCGGGATCCCGTCAAGGGAAACAGAGCCTTCATATGATGTGAGCCCTGCTATGACATTAAGAAGGGTGGTCTTTCCCGCCCCGGTTTTACCCAGAATTACAAGCAGTTCGCCGTTGTTTACTGTTAGGTCCACTCCCTTACATATGTAATTCTTGATGCCTCGGAGTTGTATGCTTGGCATGTCATTTCCACCCGGAAGTGAGCTTTGCTTCAAGGTAGATGAAAAGCCTTTCGAAAAGGAGACACATAACGGAGAGCACCATGAGGCATACAATTATGATATCCACCCTGATCAGGCTTTCAGCCCGCATCATGAGTGCGCCGATTCCCGTGGGTATAGCAACCATTTCAGCGGCAATAATAACCCTCCATGCCATGCCTGCCTCAAGTTGAAGGCCGGTAAAGATGTTGGGAAGCGCCAAAGGCAGTATCACATGAAACAAAATGTAATATTCCGTGGCGCCCAATGTCCTTGCTGCGGCAATGGCTTTTTTGTTCACTTCTTTTATCCCTGTGACCGTATTGTAGAGCACAGGGAAAAAGGAGCAGATAAAGATGATGGCAATTGGCAGCAATTCGTTTATACCGATCCAAAGCATGAAAAGAGGTAACCAGCCCAGTGCCGGAATCGGATATAGCAACGCAATTATGGGGCTGAAGGTCTTTCTTAATGTTACGTGGTAGCCCATTATTATCCCAACAAGGATACCCGCCACAGAGCCCGCACAAAATCCCACCAGCACCCTGAATAGGCTGCTTGCAAAATTGCTCACTAAGACTCCCGAGATTGTCAGGCTATAAAATTGCTTTATGACATATGAAAAAGGGGGAAGAAAGAGGTGGCCGGGAAACAGATTCAAACGAGCCGCTGCTTCCCAGAGACCCAACATGGCGACAATGGGCAAAATACCATACCAGGAAGAAAAGCTGGTGCGCTTCATTGGCTAACAAACCTCAGGTCAAGGATGTCATGAGCGGGAAATCGAGACGCTATGTACCCGAGCCTTGCCACATAATCTATAATGTTCTGCACCCCTTGGTTTGTTATGTTTGTCTCATAGTCGAGCCTGGCCATGGATTTCAGCAAGACAAGGGGCGTGATTTGCAGTGATCTTACAGATCTAGCAGCCTTGGTGGGAAATATATGGCTTTGTGCGAGTGATAATTGCCTGGCCAAAATGGCTGCAGCTTCATTGCGATTCGAATTTATCCAGTGAGTTGCACTCCGGGTTACGTCTACCAATTTTTGCACCGCCTCAGGTTGCCTCTTGATGAGACCTTCCTTTACGACCAAGACGCTCCCCTGCATATTGGGCCAGAGATCTCTGGCGGTGAGAAGCATCCGGAAGCCGCAGGCCTCGGCCATGGTGGCCCATTGCTCGGGAAGAAAGGCGGCATCCAGGCGGCCCATTTTGATTGCGAGGACCTGGTTTGGGGGATTCATACGTTGAATCCTTGGAAGAATTTTTCGACGGCTGAGGTGAAATTTCTCCATGGCTTTATTCAAAAGCACATCCACAGCGCCCCCTTCTCTGACACACCCTATTCGGAGCCCTTGGTTTTCCAGGTCCTTGACGGTCTTTACCTTGTCAGGGTCAACTACCAGTCCATAACCGTATTTGTGCGTGCCTGCCACGATCCTTATTCTTACACCGGCATTGGCAAAGACATTTATTGCAGGGACTAGGCAGAGGTAAGCCGCCTGTATATCGCCCCTTGCTAGGGCTGCTGCGAGGGCTATGCCTGTCACGTAGCTTTCACAGGAAGATATGTTGAGACCTGCTTGCTTGAACCAACCCTTATCTCTGGCCACATAAGCGCATGCTGCATGGTCCATGAACTCCACTGCCATGCCGATCTTTTCTGCCTGAGCACCTTTCACTTGAGCAGGGTTGAAAATTGCCAACATAAAACCCAAAACAAGTGAAATTACCCAATAGGCAAATGGCCTCATTATTTTCTCCGGATGGATTGAGTGTCGTATCATGTGACATCCCTGGTAGATGGTTACTTAGAGCAAGCGCAAAAGCGCTCCCATCCCATGAGACAGGCTGCCCCGGCGATGGTGGTGCCATAAAAGATGACAGGCTTTTTACCCAGGAATTGATCAATTGTCTCATTTACGACGGCAGTGCCTGTCACTAATAGCAGGTCGGCCCATTTTATTATTTCATTGGCGGCCTCTGGCCCTTCGATAAGGGTGTTGAACCGTCGTGTTCCGATATTATCCGCATCAAGGTCAGTAACCCGCAGATCAAAAATTGGGCTGAGGGCCTCAATGATTCGGGGCTGAAATCCGACCTGGGCTACTTTGGCCCCCTTGTAATGGGATTTCAGATGGTCACGAAGACGCGCTGCACACAGGGTTGGTTCCTCATCCTTGCAGTGAACTGTTCCGTCAGTTTTGCCCAAGTAACGTAACACCGCATTAAGGCTTGCCACAAAAAGGGCTCGCCTGTAATTGTTTCTTGAAGGCATCTCAAGGACCTCTGCAAGGGTTCCCTCAAAATCTCCATACTGGTCAGTAAATGCTTGACCAAGGCCGCCTCGAAACTCGGCCTGGATAAGCCTCTCTTTGCCTTTTTGCAAAGGGAAGTCATCAGCTTCAGGGTTTCCTATGGCCTCCTCTGGGCTGAGAGGCCGCGCCTTTATGCGAACCCTCTGGCCAAGAAGGTTGTTGGATTTGTAAATATCCCGTGCCATATCCATAAGGGTGTCGAAGACTCCCATAGGGCTCCTCCTTATTTGAGTGAAGTTATTATTTGAAATAGCGAGATCACGTACTTGCCCTTGCTTTCAACACGGTTAATTGAAGTGATGCTGCTGTTGTGTGTATCCTCACATGATATTCCAATATGGAATACTACATAATAGAATGATTACCTCCTTGTCAACAAAAAAATGTTGTGCTTTTACAAAGGCCTTTCTTAGTAGTATCTGAGAGGTCAGTTAGTTTGAATGGGGCTGGATTGCCGCTAGCCTAGGGCCACCCTTTAAATGATGTAGCTTAAGCCGTGTTTCCAAATTCCGATCTGAACCGCGTCACCAATGGCGACGGGGTTGGGCATTTTGGCAAGCTCACGTCTAGAAAGGGCTGTCTTGATGCACTGGCCCGAGCTATGCCTCAACTCCATTTCAACTTGTTCATCAGTAACATTTAAATCTGTCACCTTCATCTTGCCTTTCCATGCATAAATGTCATCCTGCCTCTCGGGGAGCAATTCAATAGACCACACGGGTATGGTCAAGACGACCTTGCTGGTACCCTCCGGAAAAGATGGTAAAGGGGAAAGTTCGAAGCGGCCTAGCTTGGTATGAAGCCCAGAAGATCGGGGCGCGGCCTCGAGGAAATTCTTGATCCCAATCAGCTCTGCCACCGCCCGGTTATGAGGCCTATCCAAGACTTGGACAGGGTTACCCTGCTGAAGAATCCTGCCATTTTTCATAACTGCGATTTTATCTGCAAGGAAGAACGCTTCATTGAGATCATGGGTGATATGAAAAATGGTAACCCCAATTTCGCGGTGGATTCTTTTTAACTCCCTGCGGAGTCGATCGCGGCTATAACGGTCCAGCGCGCTTAAGGGCTCGTCTAAGAGCAGTACACAGGGTTGTAACACCAGAGCTCTGGCCAGTGCCACCCTTTGCTTCTCTCCGCCTGAAAGGCGTTGTGGGCGGCGGTCGAGAAGTGAACTGATCTCCAAAAAGTCAGCTATCTTTGTGATGCTCTGGCGTATAAGGTCCTTTGGTTGTTTTCTGAGCCTAAGGCCAAAGGCGATATTTTCATGCACTCTCATGTGTGGAAATAGTGCGTAGTCCTGATAGACAACACCCAGCCTCCTTTTTTCCGGCGGGAGATTAGTCACTTCTTTACCATCTATAAAAATACTGCCGCTGTCCACCCGATGCATCCCTGCTATAGTCTCAAGGAGCACCGTTTTCCCGGTGCCAGTTGGACCCAAAAGGACAAGATAGGTGCCCTGTTCAACATGGAGCGATATATTAGAAAGCTTGAAACTTCCCAAAGCCAGGGTTACGTCTTTCAGGCGGAGCATGTCAGTCGCTTCTCCTTTTTCCCGCAAGCCCGCGAAGCAGGGCGAATATCACTAGACACAAGAGGATAAGGAGTACGGCCACCGGCCTGGCGTATTTTAAGCCATAGGCCTCGAAGCGTTCCCAGATCAGCACCGGCGCTGTCATGGGGTGGTAGGCCAGGATAATGACGGCGCCAAATTCAGAAATGCCCCGAGCCCACATCATTATGCCCCCTGAAAGTATGGGCCTCCAGGTAAGCGGCAGGCTTATCTTAAAAAAGGCTCCCCAGGGCGAGGCGCCAAGGGTGCGGGCCACTTTTTCAAGCCTGGTGTCAACGGACATAAACCCATCCCTTGCTGCGTTTACGAGAAATGGAAAAGACACGAAGGCCATTGCAAGGCTGATGCCTGCCTCAGTGCCTATAAAGCTTATCCCCAGCCTGGAAAATGCCTTACCCAGAAAAAAGGCCTTACCATAAACCATTAAAAGTGCGATACCCGCTGCGGTATGGGGGATCATAACAGGTAGATCGATCAGTCCCTGAACAATACTTCGGCCAGGAAAAGGCCACCTTGCGAGGGCATAGGCCAGGGGGATACCAAAAATCGTACACCCGAGGGTTGCCCATAGGGCCGCCCTGATGGTCAGGATTACGGAAGTCAATACCTCCTTGTCCGAGATAGTTGCTCGCAGCAGAGCAGGATCTGCTGCGACAATCATCCTCATTAGTGGAATAGCCACCAATAAGATAACGATTGTTCCTAGTGCCCCTATGATAAGCCTAAAATTCTTCATATTTTGGCTGGATGAATTAGAGACCCAAAAGCTTTTTCAGTACCTCTGGAAGCCTGGAAACTTTACCTGTTACCTTAGGGACCTGAAGCGGTGGTTGTCCATTTTGCTCCATTATACGCCTCCCCTGGGGACCAATAACAAAGGCGATAAATTGTGCCGCAAGCTTGGGGTTGGGGGAATTCTTGGGAATAGTAATGCCATAAACCATGGGTTTTCCATGTTTTTCAACAAAGGTGCCGGGTTTTTTGCCCGTTATCTTTATGTTTGCCTGCCTGTAAAAATCAGCATACTTGGAGCAACATAGGTTAATCTGTGCTGGAAGTTTCACAAAGGGCATATGGTGTTGAAGGCAGACCGAAGCGTAGATGAACACATAATCCAATTCGCCGGCCTCCAGTAAGGCAATGAGGTCCGTTTCCTTGGGCCGGATGTTTCTTAGGGGGCACCCATGCTTCAGCTTGTTATACAATCCAGGGACCTTATAGTATCGCTCAGCCAGTTGCCACACCAATTGACTCCTGTACCCGCAGGGGTCGGAGTTGGGGTCTGAATGACCATACTCAACTCCTTTTTTGAGTAAGATTTTGTACCAGTTTTGAGCATTGATCTCACTGGCATATTTCGAATCGGGCCTGTACATTATTGCCATCTCGTTCCTTGCAAAAGATATGTTCCAGTCCGCATAATCCGGGAAAAGCAATTGTTCGATTACCGTATAGTCGGCCGAGGCCATGACATCACAGGGCCTGTGGAGATCGACTATCTTTCTGGCACAGGTGCGAGAACCTGCTGCCTCACGCAGGACACTGAGTCCAGGATGGTTTCTTATGAAGGCCTTACTCATTTGTTTGAAGGGTATGGAAAGGGACCCTGCATGAAAAATGACAAGCCTTTTGGTGCCATCTGCTTGTGAAGAACTAGCGAATAGCGAGACAAAGATTAAAGTCAGCAGAAGTACAACCGCAACCAGTCTTTTAACAGAATTTTTCACGATATGCCCTGCTTGCTAAAACTGAGAACCAATTGCTTCTCAGGGTCAAATGTCTACCTCAGTCCTCGTAGTAGGGGCAAATTAGAGCATATTAGTTATTATTAGTCAATATAATTTTGCATGCTAATTAGCACAAATCAAAAGCGCCTTATAACTACAAATAATACCTTCTAATGAATTTATAGGACCTTGAAGACCTATTGCCCTGCAAATTGGCCGGTTTTCATGTTCTTGGGTAAAAAGGGTTTGGCGAGGCATAGAGGGGGAGTGTGCGGTGGTTGTTATTTGAAGGACATATTAAGTTAATATTCGTAACTGACGAATGCAAAATAAAAGTAGTTGACAAAAAGGACAAGGTATATGGCACCCCTATTTGAACAGCGTGTCGGAGGTAATATCATGAGGTTTTTATTGGGTAATAGGTTTCATCTCCCTTCTCGCGTCAATGTTTGTAGCACCTGCCGTGGCAGCAGCAAAGAAAGGAATTTTTTATGTTGACGTCCGTTTCAATACTTACTGGGTTCATACCAAGAAAGGAAAGACTGGTCCAGAGACAGAAATACTATTGTGGTCAAGGAGTATCAGTAACGGAGCTATAGATCCAGACCGCGCTATTTATATCAGGATACCTTAAGTGAATTTCTCAAAAATTTGGCTCGACAGAAATAATTAATATTGACAGGAGTGTCAAGGCAGGATAATTTTAGCTTTTTAAATGATAAGGGCACCATGAAGGTGTCGACAGTCTTATAGGTCTGAATAACTATTTGGATTTTAGGGCCACGAAGGCCTTGGTGGTTAAATCGCCGGGTTTCGTGGCCTTTTTGTTTGTCAAGCAATGAATGCCTTAAGACATCCTAAGAGTCTTTTTTTGCTGGCTTGGATTTTCGCAGTCGCATCCCTTCTAGGGGGTGGACTCCGGTTTGGGGTGAGCCCGCTACAAGCACAGGATCGCGTAGAGCCCCGGGATCTGGATGAAGATGGGAAGGTGGATCAGATTGCACACCTTGGGGCCAAGGGCGAGTTGAAGGTGCTCGAAGTTGACTCCAATGGCGATGCAAAGATGGACACCTTCCAATATTACAAAGATGGGGTTGTCATTCGCTTGAAGCGAGACACAGATTACGATGGACATATAGACGAGATAAATGTTTTGAAAAAGGGCAAACCCGTCCGACAAGAAAAGCTAAATCCAAAAGGCAAGCCAATTGCGATCCTGACCTTTGACACACATGGCGAACCTCTCAAATGGCAGCGCGACACGACTGGAGACGGACATTTTGACACGATTTATGAATATGAGCAGGGAAGGCTGCGGCTTATCATGCGTGATACGACTGGAGATGGGCAGATTAATGTATGGCAGCGCTTTCGCGACGGGGTCCCATTCAAGCAGGAATCAGACCTCAATGGGGACGGCAAGGTGGACCAGGTATTAGAATATGATGACATGGATGGGCATGTGGTAAAGAGCCAGCATGATCTGGACGGTGACGGAAGGCTGGAGACTGTTCGTATCTACGGCCACAACCAAATACTGAAGCAGGAACAGGACCGGGATGGAAACGGAAGGCCAGACATTGTGAGCATCTTTGAAAATGGAGAGATTGTTTGTGAGAAACGAGACACGAATGGAGATGGAAAATTTGATGTTGTAATACATATGCGCAAGGGGAAGGTTTTGTCAATGCAAGAGGACACTGATTACAACGGCAAAATGGATAAATTCACTGAATTTGATAGGCATGGCCAGGCAGTTATTGTACGAGAGATTGACGAAAATACCCGCAAGCCTATCCGTCTTACCCGTTTTATTAATGGCAAGATTTTGAGCGTCAAAGAATTTGATTCTGGGAAGGTGGTATTTACAAAATTTAAATATGGAAAACCGGTTATGCAGACTATTGATCAAAATGGTGATGGGCAATGGGAACAAACCATTATTTTTGACAAACAAGGGCAGATGGCTAAGGTCTTGATAGACACAAATCATGACGGGAAGACTGACTGTAAGCAATTTTATGAGAATGGGAAACTAGTGCGCGCCGGGCAAGACCGCAATTATGACGGCAAGATGGATGCCATGGTGCAGTATGCCAATGGCAGGCAAATTCGGAGCCTTTTGGATAACGATGGGGATGGCCGTTTTGAGACCCAGATAAGGCTTGATGACCCGAAATGGAGCAAGGTAATCGACGTGTTTGACAAACAAGGCAGGCTCAAAGAGCGTGAATTTTTTTCAGATGGGACATTGCGACGGAAGAAGATATTTGATCCGGACTCAGGCACAGCCATTCTCATGGAGGAGTATGACCGGAGAGGGAATATTGTACTTTCCAAAGAGGCGAAGGATGGCTCTAGCAAGCTCAATCTTACCTGGTATTACGACCAAAAAGGTAATGCCATCCGGGCCGAGCAAGATGGCAATGGAGACGGTAAGGTGGATACCTGGTATTACTACAACAATGGACAAATTGCCATGGTCGGAGAAGATCGCAACAAAGACGGAAGGCCCGATTTGTGGGATGTATATGATCCATCGGGCAAGGTGGTAATGCGAAAAGAGGACCTTGATTTCGATGGAACTGCAGATATCGAAAAGAGATTTTGAGGGGGGCTAGATGATCGCATTTATCTCAAAGGGTGGCGTGCTGGTAATTCCGATATTTTTGTGCTCGGTCCTTGCCTTTGCAATATTCTGTGAACGCTTTATTCGATTTGCTGTTCTGGGCAGGCGCGGTCGGTCCGTAGCTGCTCTCGTGGCTAAGTATCTGAGCAGTGGAGATAAAGACAAGGCAATGCAGGTTGCAGGGGCGAGCCAATCGCCAGTGGGCCGGGTGCTCACCAAAGGCATGGAAGTAGTGGATCAGGATCGGGAGACACTGGAAACTGTATTAGAGCACGCCATTGAGGAAGAAGTAAGCCGTTTGTCACGCTACCTTCAGGCCCTGGCTACCATTGCCAACATTGCTCCTCTGCTTGGTCTTTTAGGCACGGTTATTGGTATGATCAAGGCCTTTATGGTTATCCAGCAGATGGGGGGGAAGGTAAATGCTGCGGTGCTTGCAGGAGGCATATGGGAGGCCATGCTGACCACGGCCCTGGGTCTGGCGGTCGCTCTTCCTACAATGGTAGGCCACAGCTATTTGCTATCACGGGTGGACCGATATGAGGCCCGTCTGCGCGATGGAACTGTGATTTTCATCAAGAGCCTTGCAATGAATCGAAAGGGTTAAGGCATGTTAGTGCACCGGAAGAAAAGGCCTCGTTATGGTGTTCAGGCGCCCCTTACGTCCTTGATTGATATTGTATTTCTGTTGCTTGTCTATTTTCTCCTTACCACCAACTTTATGGTGGACGAAGGGATAGATGTCAAGCTACCCCAAGCTCAGGCCTCTAAGCAACAGACCCAGGTGGAGATTAGGGTGTATGTTGATGAGCAGGGGAGGACATTTTTGGCCAATAAGCAGTTATCGTTAAATGAGCTATTCAACCGGTTGAAGACATTGCTTGCGAAGTCAGAGAATAGGCTGGTGGTGATCAAGGCCGACCGCAGGGTGGTGCTCAATAAGGCAGTAGCGGTCATGGACGTGGCCAAGGCGGCGGGCGCCAAGAGGCTATGTCTCGCCACTGAAAAGGAGTTCTAGGCCTTGGAGGTGTTTGTGAGGGCTCAAGTCAGTGAAAGGCCAAACTGGCTTTTGTGGGGACTAGTGATCATATCGCTGGCCGTCCATGCAATGATCTTGGCAGACATGGCAGGGTTATTTCATCCCCGAAAGACGGAATACATTGAACTTGAAATGCATTCAGAGCAAAGGCCCATTGGAAGAATTATTCCGGTGCCTCCAAGACACCCCAGACAAGTGCGTGCTTTAAAGGTACCAGGTGCAAAGAGTATACGTCCCATGTCAGTGCAAAATGTCATCGCTAAACCGGTCATGCCGAAGGTAGCCCCCACGCCTTCGGCGGTGACTGAGCCTATTGGAGTGCCTGAACGGCCTGAGGTGGAGGTGCCCAGGATTTTTTCATATTCACCACTACCGACTCAAGATAGCGTTGTGCCGGCACCAAACACAGGCGTAACATCATATGGGTCTGCAGAAAATTATCTGAGCATGGTTCGCATGAGGATTGAACGGCATAAAAAATATCCGATCGTGGCAAGGAAACGACACATGGAAGGGCGGGTAAGGTTGCGGTTTATAATAGGGCCCGATGGCAGGGTTAGGAGTATGAAGGTCGTGGGAAAATCTCGCTATTCGGTGTTGGATAAGGCAGCGGTTAGGGCAGTCATGGACTCTGCGCCGTTTCCCGAGCCTCCCAAAGACCTTTTTGCCGGACCTGTGCCCTTGGAGGTCAGCATTGTGTTTGAACTCATGTGAAGACCTTCAGCAATTCCGGGACATAGAGCAGTGCGCAAAAGGATTTGCATAATAGATGGCCAAGGAGGCGGCATAGGAGCTACCTTCGTCAAGTATCTAAAGGAGGCATTCGGAGAGACTGTGGAACTGATAGCCCTGGGAACTAACGGCATAGCAACGGCACGTATGCTCAAGGCTGGCGCAAACAAGGGGGCAAGTGGAGAGAGTGCTGTTTGTTACACGGCGCCTAGGGCAGACCTAATTCTTGGGCCAATTTCCGTGACATGGGCAAATGCAATGCTTGGAGAGGTGACACCAAAAATGGCAGAGGCTATTATGTCCAGTCCAGCAAGAAAGATCCTGCTGCCCTTGAGCCAGGAGATGGTAGAGATCGTTGGAACATCAGAAGAGCCTCTGCCGCACCTTGTGCAGCAGGCGGTAGAGAGGATAAAGGAGGTGATAGGTGATGTGTGAAGCCAATGCTTATATTATCCAGGGAGACAAAGAGGAGCTCGTAATGGAATCCGTTGATATAGTCGAGCCCCAGGGTGAAGATTCCTGGCGGCTGGTTGGCATCTTTGGTGACCAAAAGATCATCAAAGGCAAAGTCAAGATGATGAACCTGGTGGACCATAAGATCTTCTTTGAGCAAAAGGAGAGTTAGCAAAAAGGGTGTTGACATTAGAAGAATCATTGTGCTAAGAGTCCCGCAATT
>Ga0209834_10001148_pt1 | contig 15099 bp, 16 predicted proteins | sample Mar14236cmmetaG_FD_184134 | JGI IMG/M metagenome (GOLD analysis project Ga0209834, IMG submission 184134) | Marine hydrothermal vent microbial communities from Guaymas Basin, Gulf of California to study Microbial Dark Matter (Phase II) - Marker... ...
GTTTTACCTTCTTTTGCCATACCCCAGAAAATGCCTTTTCCATGAATTTTCTGTAGTCATCTACAGAATAAATTTTTTCTTTGGAGGTCAGGAGAGCGTTTGACACCTTGGCAAATATTCCTCCCAACCCTCCCCGGTATATGTCCAGAAGGTAGAACTCGCCACCGTGATTTAGCACTCTCCTAATCTCACTCATGCTCCTGTCAATGTTTTTCCACCATGAGAAGGAGACAAAGGCCATAGCGTAGTCAAAATAGTTATCTGGAAATGGGATCGACTCGCTACTGGCGACAGCATAAAATATGTTCTTGAAGCCATATTTTGAATTCAGTTTCCTTGCTTTTAATATTGCATCTTCTGACAGATCTATTCCAACCACTTCTGCATTCTCATATCTCCTTGCAATATGGCGGCATGCCCACCCCATCCCGCATCCAATATCTATAACCCTGCTGCCTTCTCTAATAGGTATTTCATCCGCCACACTCTTCAAAAATATGGGATGGAGTATGTCAAGTTCTATGCGGGCATCAATCCATGCAAGTTTTGATATAATATTTTTAGACATCAAAATGCCTCCCTCAGGACAATTTTCCCCTTGCATTTATCTCTCATTTCATCAAGTATCTCATAATAATAATTTCCCTTCAGTCTTTCCCTGAAAACTTCCCTTTTTTTGTCAGGAAGAGCGGAGAGAACGCTTTCAAGAATGCCTTTCTTTAAATGGAGCGAATCAATCATTATCTCCTTTGCTCCTGCATCAATAAATGTTTCAACATATCTCCCCACTTCGTCCACCCCTATATCGGGAAACACAGGTCCAAAAAAAATGTAGACATATACGCCCTTCTCGGACAGTTCTCTGACTGCATCAAGCCTTTTTTTAACTGATGGCGCCCCGGGCTCGAGCAATCTCACATCCTCATCGTTCAGGGAAGTTATGGTGATGCCGACTGCTGCCCTGCTGAATTTTTTTATGATTTCTATATCCCTGAGCACAAGGTCGGATTTTGTCTGTATGTCTATGGGGAAATCTTTTTTGAGCAATACGAGGAGGCACTTTCTTGTCAGCTCATATTCTTTCTCTGCAGGCTGGTAGGCATCTGTCACTGTGGATATGCCTACAATCCCCTTCTTTTTTTTCCGCAGTTCTTTCTGCAGTACAGTGGGAATATTTATTTTTGCATAAACCTCGTTCCACTTCTCTCTCTCCACATGAATGACATTTGGCACATAGCAATATTTGCATGCATGTGCGCATCCTGAATAGGGATTGAGAGAATAATTTATTCCTGGAAGTTTTGATGGCGTAAGGGCTGTCTTGCACCACTTTTCTTTTATCATGGTTCCACAAAATCTTCAATGCGACGCTGATGCAATCTATCTTTTATCAACTCGCTGGTTTCAATCCATCTTTTGAGGGGAATGTCCATTGCTCCGGAAATATAAGCCAATGCCTGCTGAAAAGTTTCAAATTTGCGGGGCTCCTTCCTGAGCGCGTCTCTCACATGCTCTCTCACATTCCATACGCCCACAGGCATTATATAGCCGGGATGTATCTCCCTCAGCACAACAACTCCAGCCTGTCTTCTTTCCCTGTTCAATGCCTCTGCTGTCGCAAGCCGTGCCGCATAATAACATCCGCCTATCGTTGCATATGTACTCCTTCCCTTGTAAAATTCGTGGTCGCCGAAAATTACAATCTGCCTTTTTGATGGATTCCACGTGGTGTTGGGATACCATGCTTCTATTAATTCATATTGCCAGGCAGAGGGGTACATGAGCACAAGCCACCTGTTATCAAGGCTTTGCGTTTCATAAATCCTGTACTCGTTTATGAAAGGATATTCCTTCACCTTCTTTTTTATCTCGTTTCCTATTGTTGAGTCAACAGCAGTGATACTCCATCTTGTTGGCACGAATTTTCTTCTTTCTTCCACTCCAAATGCACCGACGGAGAAAGCTTTTTGAATTCTTGAGATGAGAACCCCTCTCTTGTACAGCTCAATGAGCGCATCTTTTGCCTTTAAGTCGCCGTCGTAATACGCCTTTTCTATGCGGGGCTCAACCTTCGGATTTTCAAGCCAGACCTTTTTTATCGGAGCAGATGGCCCATGCGGCTGGACTTCATCATATAAGGCTATATTTCCATGGGGCTTTTTTTCGAATATGACCTCCATGTCGACAGGGCGTGCCGCAAGTGCAATTTCTCTCGTGAATTCTACGATTTTGCCGGAAAAATTGCGTATGGAGGTGCGGTATTTCCCCCTGACAAGTTTCATTCTGAAATCGACGATGTCATCAATTTTTCTTCCAACCCATTGCTCCGGCGTGTCTATGAAGGCGGTATCTCCCTGGATGGGGGGCAGCATGGGGCCTATGTTCACTTTTGGGTAACCCTCCCTTCCAACAAATACTGACGGGGGAGTGGAACCGTGCAGCGATGTGGAGTCAATGAGGGGCTTTGTTTTTACGCTTGAGTAAAATTTTACAAGGATGGGGCATCTTTCCTTTCCACACAGCAGTTTTGTTCCCCTACACTGGAGGCACAGGGAAGAGGCACCTTTTGAAGTTTCGTCAAAGATTGCCCTACCTGATTCATTGATATCTATAAATTTACGGGGGGCAGTCTTCATTCATTTAACAATGCTGCATTATTAAAAAGATTTTTGCCCCCTGAGAGCGGTTTAAAAAATTTTTCATTCACTTCACATAATGTAGAGGAGCATATAGATTCCCACAACGGCAAGTATGAGGGCTGTCATAAGCTTCACTGTCCCATGCCCTCTTTTTTGCATCTCCCCAAGTTTTTCTGATGAATATCCCTTATAAAACAGGGCGAGTATTGCAAGAAGAGGAAGGATAAACATTGTGTTATACAAAATTAGATAGCCGAAAGCGGTCATTTTTAGAGGAGAAGAACTCTTTATCACGGCCATTATTGGAAAGAGCACCTGGCCTGTGCATACAAATTCAAGCATCGAGATACCAAGTCCCGTGGCAAAAGCGATAACAGACAGCAGGGCAATGCCCCTATCTTCGGTCAGGATTTTTATTAGTCTGCCTCTCCTCCTTTTCAAAAATTTTGGTAGCTGAAGCAATGTTTTTTCTTCCTTTTCTATTCTGAAATAGTCCCAGACGTTGAAAGCAGCAAGTATCAATGCAAATACTCCGGCGAATACATATATGTACTTCGAAATCGCCCCGATTTTATCAATCCCGTAATAAAACTCCATCAATCCGACTCCTATCAGCAAGTACCCGAAAAATACACCCATAGAAAATAGCAGGCCTATTGAGAGAAGCGTCTTTTTGCTGTGCCTGACTTTCTCCATATAGGCCACAAAAAATATCAGTGTGGCAAATGCACAGGGATTTACGCCGTCTACAAGCCCGCCTGCCATGACAGTAAGAACGGTGAAGCTCTTCAGTGTCTTTTCGGCATTTCCTTCCTCTGACGGATTGGGGCACGGAAGCCCTGTATCAACATATTTTTTTATTTCCTGCTCGAGTTCGTCAAACTGAGATAGCTTGTAGTAATACTTATCGCCGATAAATATTGCAAAAGAACCCATTTCTTCATCAGAAATATTGAACGCATCATAATATTTGAAAAGCATGTCGCTTCCTTCAGGAGATAAGGTGCTATATTCCTGTACGTTGATGGGGTATCTTGAATTCATACCTTCCAGTTTATCTTTTGCTTCCGTGCATTCATGGCATAAAGGGTTGTAAAAAAAGACTATGCATATGCCCTTCCATTCCGGGCATTGCACGCCCGTCAGCTCAAACTTTTTGCCTTCCTCCACAGCCCTGCTTATATTTTTGCCGTCCATATGAAATGAGGCATTTCCAACAAACACTGCCGGCAAACTTACATTTTCATTGGTGAGTTCGCATATATTCTCAAAGCTATCCATGTTTATGTCAAGAGATGTGTTGAGTTCGTCTATTTTTACATAGGTAATATTTTCTTCAAATGCTTCTTTAAATTTTGATGCTTCCAGTGACTCATTTTCATTTGAGAAATTATAGAACTGAAGTATGCACACTTCCCTCGGGAACACTATTTTGCTTCCATCTTTTACAGGAGATTCAACGCCCCCGATATCTTCATACTCCTGTATGGTTTTCTTGAATTCATTGACCGTTTCGTTTATATTTCCTTCTTCGACCTCAAAATGATACCATTTATTTCCGATAAAAGCAGTGGGGATGGCATGGTCAGCATGGTATTTTTCGCATATGTCATCGTACAGTGAGTAGTATTCATTTACGTCATATCTCTCAATTTTCACAAAAGAAAAATTTTCCTCAATGGATTTAATGAGCGGCTCTGCCTCTACGCAAGTCCTGCAATCAGCTGCATAAAAGTATGCCACATGAACCTCACCCCCTGATGCGCTTGCTGTGGGGAAAAGCGGCATCATCCCTGCTATAAAGATGAGAAGCATAACAAGTGCGAGTTTTTTCATCATCTCTCTCATGTCATTTTTCTATAAAAATTTACCCACACATTTAAATTTTTCAATTCCATATTGTAATTATGATAAGAAGGGCAGTGGCAGCCGGGAGGTTTTATGAAGGAGATGAGGCAGCGCTGAGGGAGCAAATCACAGAATGCTTTTTAGATGAAAGGGGGCCCGGTTTGCTGCCTGAAATAGGGGTCGGAGAGGGAAGGGTGAAAGGATGCGTGGTTCCACATGCAGGTTATGTTTTTTCCGGGGCGGTTGCTGCCCACTCGTATGCGGAGATTGCAAAAGATGGTTTTTCTGATAAATTCATAATCGTTGGGCCCAATCATACAGGGCTTGGCTCAGAAGTTGCTTCAATGTCAGAAGGCGAGTGGGAAACCCCTCTCGGTGCAGTTCCCGTTGATGAGGAAATTGCAGGCAGGGTGGTAGGTGGCATAGTAAGCGACGATGCTATGGCGCATCTTTATGAGCATTCCGTAGAGGTGCAGCTCCCGTTCCTCCAGTTTCTCAGAAATGACTTTTCATTTGTCCCCGTATGCATGAGAATGCAGGATTATGAAACAGCACTGAAACTCGGAGAAAAACTTGCGCCTGAAAGAGACGCATTGTTGATAGCGAGCACCGATTTTTCCCATGTGGGCATGGATTATGGCCAGATTCCGCCTGCCGGGATTAGTGTTAACGAATGGGCGTCGATGCAGGATAAAAAGGCGATAGATGCAATACTTTCGATGGATGTGGAAAAATTCATGGAGGTTGTTGCCTTAAATAACATATCCATGTGCGGATACGGATGTGTGGCTGCCGTCATGGTTGCAGCTAAAAAGAGAGGGGCAAAAAGAGCGAGATTGTTGAAATACTCGACATCCTATGATGTTTACCCCTCGAACTCATGCGTCGGGTATGGGGCTATTGTGTTTGAGTAATCAACCTGCCTGCGGGGATGAAAGAGCATTCTGGATTTTTAATTGAAGCTCCTCCACTTTCTCCTTCAACTTTTGCTCCTGATTTTCCATGCTCTTCTTTCTTACTTCCAGGCTTTCCTTGCTGTCCTGCAGCTCTTTGGTAACATCCTTTGCATCTGATTTTATGAGGAGTGGTCCTACATTTTTGAACACCGTGGCATCTTTATCTGTTTTCTCGAGTTCTTCGAGTGCATTTTCTATATCCCTTAGTTTTATTTCTATCTGCTGCCTCTGCTGCGCGACTATTTCCAGCTGTTGCTGAAACTGCTGCAGTTGTTGCAGTTGATTCTGTATCTGGGGTGACAAATCTTCATATTTCACTGGCATAATATCAAACCTCAATGCTTTTTACTATTTTAAATATACGGTTTGGATGTCGCCATTAGCTTCCTCAATAGAAAATTTTTTATTTTAATTCTATTCCCTCCCAACTTTTATTTACCCCAGCCACATTATTTTTTTATGCAGCTTGCAGATGCCAGTCTGGGTACGCTTATCGAAAAATGGGAACGCTTTTTTTACGATTATTGCAAAGAGGAAATAGACAGCGCGGCCCTTATGTATCCTGAGAAAAAGAGCTTGATTCTTGACTACTGGGCTATAGATACGCATGACGCGGAGATGGCAGAATTTTTACTTGAGAAACCATATATCTCAATATATGCGGCGGAGTCAGCCCTTAAGAAAATAGATATGCCTGTTGACCCTCCTCCGCAGCTTCACTTCAGAGTAAAGAATCTTCCGGAAATACAGAAAATAGGGATAAGGGATTTACGCTCCCAGCATCTTGGAAAATTCATTGCTGTTGACGGTCTTGTGAAAAAAGTGACAGAGGTACGACCAAAGCTGGAGGATGCGGCTTTTCAGTGCCTCCGCTGCGGTGCGATAATACACGAGCCGCAGGAGGGCAACATTCTGAAGGAGCCCCTCGAATGCTACGAAGACCAGGGCGGATGCGGCAGAAGAACCTCTTTCCGCCTCCTTACAGAAGAATCAAAATTCATTGATTCTCAGAAAATAGAGGTGCAGGAAAATCCAGAGGAATTGAGGGGAGGCGCCCAGCCCCTCCGCCTGACCATCTACCTTGAGGATGATCTGGTGGGCAATATTGTTCCTGGGGATAGGGTCACTGTGAATGGCATTCTCCATGGACAGCAGAGAAGGAGAGGGATGATAAAGCTGACAGAATTCAATAAAGTTATGGATGCAAGCACGGTTGAGCAGAAGGAGCAGGCATTTGAGGAAGTGCAGATAACAGAGGAGGATGAGAGAAAAATAATTGAGCTTAGCAAAGACCCTCTTATATACAACAAGATAAGGGATTCAATCGCACCCACAATATATGGGCTTGATAAGGAGAAAGACGCTCTTGCTCTCCAGCTTTTCGGCGGCGTGGCAAAACACATGCCGGATGGAACAAGAATAAGGGGCGATATCCATATCCTGCTTGTCGGCGATCCTGGTACTGCAAAAAGCCAGTTGCTTCGTTATATCTCTCTCCTTGCTCCCCGAAGCATATATACATCAGGAAAATCAAGCAGTGCTGCAGGTTTGACTGCTTCAGCAGTGAGAAGCGACGAATTTGGGGAGGGAAGATGGACGTTAGAGGCAGGAGCTCTTGTTCTTGCAGACCTGGGAGTTGCATGCGTAGATGAGCTTGACAAAATGGATTCAAAGGATAGGGCAGCACTCCACCAGGCTATGGAGCAGCAGGAGATTTCGGTAGCAAAAGCAGGGATAAACGCCACGCTGAAATCACGATGTTCATTGCTTGGCGCCGCAAACCCAAAATTCGGGCGATTTGATGAATTTGCTTCAATTTCAGACCAGATAAATATGCCGCCTGCCCTGCTTTCCAGATTTGATTTGATATTTCCTGTCACTGACCGGCCTGACCGTGCCAGAGATACAAACCTCGCAAAGCACATACTTGCGGTTCATACTGTCGGAGAGAGGATGGAGCAGGAAGGGCATGCAGGGGGACTTCATTCCGATGAGCTGGAGAAGATAGTGAAACCATCCATAGAACCAGAATTTTTGAGGAAATACATTGCATATGCAAAGAGAAGCATATTTCCTGTGATGTCAGAAGAAGCATCAGAGAGATTGAAGAATTATTATGTCGAGGTGAGGGCTGCAGCAAGAGATTCAGTTCCTTTCACGCCCAGACAGTTAGAGGCTTTTGTCAGAATAGCGGAGGCATCGGCTCGCATACGCCTTTCAGAGGTTGTCGGGATTGAGGATGTTGAAAGGGCTATAGAGATTGTGGATTATTATCTTGAAAAGGTTGGAGTTGACAGGGAAACAGGGGCATTAGATATTGATATAATAACGACAGGCATATCCCATAGCCAGAAGGACAAGATGAAGATACTTACGACCATAATAAAAAATATATGCGAGGATAAGGAGTATGCGTCAATGGATGATATAAAGGAAAAAGCCGAGGAAGAGGGGCTTGATGAAGAAACGGTGAAAAACATGATGAGCAAGATGATAAGAGGAGGGATAATATTTGAACCAAGAAGGGGGGGATACCGTCTCACAAGCTAAAAAGATATGCATAAAGATGTATGTGGTGGGAAATGAGATAATGGTGGCTGCATGCGATGCAGAGTTGGTAGGAAAGACCCTGAAAGATGGAGATATAAACTTCAAAGTTTCAAAGGATTTTTACTATGATATACAGGGCGACATGAAAATGCTGGAGGAGCACCTTCAGAAGGCGACAATAGCAAATTTAGTTGGAGAGAGGTGTGTGAAATGCGGTGTGGAAATGGGCCTTATAATGGAAGAAAATATTTTAATAATAGACGGGGTTCCTCATGCGCAGTTTGCATTGATGATATAAAATGTTTTGTGTGGAATGTGGAAAGGAAATAGAGGAGAGCTTCGAAGGGCTTTGCATAGAATGCTATGTCCGAAAGAAAAAATTTTTTGACATACCTGAGAGTGTGGATGTTACAGTGTGCAGAAATTGCGGTTCGTACAATATAGGCAATAAGTGGCTTGAAGGGGAACTATACGAGTTACTAAAAAATTTTTTGAGAGGAAGCATAAAGCATAAAGGAATAAAAAATTTCAGGGTGGAGATTGATGGAGATAAGGTTGTATGCCGGGGAGATTTCCACGGGTTTGAGGTAGTGGAAGAAGGAGTCATAAATGTAAAGACGAGATACGGCATATGCGAAACATGCTCGAGAATGAAAGGCGGCTATTTCGAGGCAGTATTGCAGGTCAGGAAAGGCGGCAGGAATATGACAGATGAGGAAATAAAATTGAGCGACGAAGTGGTGTACAGGAAAGCAGGACATGAAAGCTATATAACAAAGAGGGAAAGAAAACATGGGGGAATTGATTATTACATGGGGGATAAAAAAATGGCTGCATCTGCTGCCAAAATTTTGAATGACATGTTTTGCGGTGAAACAAGCGTTTCTCCCTCTCTTGTAGGGATGAAAGACGGCAGGGAGGTTTACAGAAACACATATCTTGTCAGAATACCGGAATATTCAAAGGGAAGATATGTTGAGATTGATGGGAGGGTGTGGAAGGTATTTGACATGCGGAAAAGGGTAGGGGTGGTTGATATAGAAACAGGGGAGAAGAAGTACTTCAGCAGGGATAGAATGTCGAAAGTTAAAGTTATAGATGTAGAAGAGATGGAAGCAATAGTCCTTTCGAGCAAGGAAAAGGAGGTGCAGATTCTTGATCCTGAGAACTATAGAGTTTTGGTGCTTTCAAAACCCGCAGATATGAAAGTCAGGGAGAAGGTAAAGATAATAAAATGGAAGGAAAGGGCATACGTTGTCGGTGATTGAATGGTAAAAGTTGTATCTTTTGACATGGACGGGACATTGATCCGAAAGGATTATGTTGAGCATGTATGGCTTGAGGCAATACCTGAGCTTTATGCCAGGAAAAATGGCATGGAAATAGAGGATGCCAAGGAATATGTGATGAATGAATATCTTAAAGTTGGCGAGGCGGCAATTGAATGGTATGACATAAAATACTGGCTAAAAAAATTTGAGATAGATTGCGACTGGAGGGAGTTGCTTGAAAGCCATGCATACATGCTGAAACTTTATCCAGAAGTGAATGAGGTGCTGGAAAATTTGAGGGGGGAGTATGAGCTTATCATAATATCAAATGCAGCCCACGAGTTCATAGAGGTTGAAAGCAGAGTGCTCGGTCTGAACAAAAAATTCAAGCATATATTCTCAGCAGTCACAGATTTTGGCAATACGAAAAAGAGCTCTGATATATATCAAAAAATATGCGGTATTTTGGGGATTGAAAATGAAGAGATGGTCCATGTCGGTGACAACTATGAATTCGATTATGTAGCGCCGTCCAAAGCAGGCATCAGAGCATTTTATCTTGACAGGGATGGCAGCATGGGCAGCAATGGTGAAAATGTCGTGAAAAACCTGAAGGAGTTTGAAGAGAGAGTAAAATTGTTAAAAAATAAATAGGCCGAGCATATTTTATGGTGGTGTGATGATGAATGCAATTTTGGTTGCCCTGCTCCTGCTTTCTTTGCCGTACCAGAATCTTGGCATAGGAATATGCAAGCTTGCCGACGAGGAAGATTTTAATCTGGCGAGCCAGATTGGTTTTGAATGGACACGCAGCGGGGTCGCTTGGGCAGCTATCCAGATAAATCTGTGGGGATATGACTTTTACTGGAAGGAAGCAGATGAGATGGTTAACAGCAGCATGAGACACAACATCAAGTTGCTATGGACTCTTGCTTTCACCCCGTGGTGGTGCAGTTCGAAGGAGAATGCAAGCTATGAGGACGATGACTATTACACATACCCCCCGAATAACATGAGCGAATGGTACAATTTTGTTAAAATTATAGCGGAAAGATATAGGGGCAAAATAAATGCATGGGAGATATGGAATGAGGAGGATACGGGCTATTTCTGGAAAGGGAGCGTTGAGCAATTCGTGGAGCTTATGAAATATGCATATATGGCATTGAAGGAAGTAGATGGGAACAATACTGTTGTAATGGGTGGGCTGGCGCTGGATGATCCTGGTGTGGGGGGTTACAACCCTCATTTTCTTGAAGAATTCTTGGAACTCGGAGGAGGAGAGTATGTTGACGTTTATGCTTTTCACGTTTATGGAAATACTTTGTCACAGAGATACTCCTATATGGAGGAAACGCTGAAGAAATATAACGAAACCAAGCCGTTGTGGGTGACCGAATTCGGGGCATCCACGTGCGAGGACGGCTACAGCCAGTTCGGGCAGGCGATATACATAATCTCTGGTTTGATTAAAATGAAAAGCATGGGAATAGAGAGAGTTATGATATATGAGCTGAAGGATTCCGGGACAAACATTTCCAACTGGAATGACAATTTAGGGATATTCAAAGCAGATTATACGCCTAAACTTGCTGTCTACTTCATTTTCATTTATCTACGGCTGTTATGTTTTGCAATGTAATCATGAAACTTTTAAATGCAGAGCTAATTTACCATTCATGATATCTGACGAAGAAGCAATGGAAATGCTCGAGCAGGTTGATATGGAAAATTTGAGAAAGCACATGCTGGCTGTCGGGGCCATAATGGAAAAACTGGCAGAGAGATTCGGAGAGGACAAAAAGTTGTGGAAGTTTACAGGATGGCTCCATGACATAGATTACAAAAAGTCGGATATGAATGAGCACGGACTCATTTCTGCAAAAATGCTTGAAGGGAAGCTGCCGGAGGAAGCACTTCATGCAATAAAAGCACATAATGAGCTTACAGGGGTAAAAGCAGAGAGTTTGATTGACAAGGCATTGATTGCTGCAGATGCTGCTTCTGGGCTTGTTGTTGCTACTGCTCTTGTGATGCCGGGAAAAAAGCTGGAAGAGGTGAAGGTCAGCTCTCTCATAAATAAATTCAAAGACAAATCATTTGCAAGAAGGGTTGAAAGAGGGCGGATAGAGATGTGCGAGGATATTGGCATGCCGCTTGAAGAGTTTTTAGAACTATCGCTGGAAGCAATGAAAAGAATAAGCAACGAGCTCGGTCTCTGAGGTTACATTATTGTCTCTTCTCTTGACGGGCCTGTTGAGATTATGTTTATCGGTACATCCAGCCATTCTGATATGGCATTCAAATAATCCTTTGCCTGTTCCGGGAGTTCATCATAATTTTTAATTCCTTCTGTTTTCTCCCATCCGTCCATTTCCTCATATACGGGCTTGCATCTTGATAGTATTGCCAGAGACGACGGAAAATTGTCAATTTCTTCTCCGTCGCATTCATAGATCTTGCACAACTTCACCTTTTTGAGCCCGTCCAGGACATCAAGCTTTGTTATAGCGATTTCGTCAACATAATTTATCCTGCATGCATATCTGGCAGCAACAAGGTCGAGCCATCCGCATCTCCTTTTTCTTCCTGTTGTGGTGCCGTATTCCTTTCCCTTCTCAACAAGATGGTCGCCTACTGCGTCCTTCAGTTCTGTGGGCATCGGCCCTTCTCCGACTCTTGTAGTGTATGCTTTCAGCACCCCGACGACTTTATCGAACCTCTTTGGCCCCACGCCTGTGCCGATGGAGGCGCCCCCTGCAACAGGATGGGATGATGTTGTGTAAGGATATGTTCCGAAGTCGATGTCGAGCATGCATCCCTGTGCCCCTTCAAAAAGAACGGTTTTGTCCTCATCCAGAAGCGAATTTACATACAATGTTGTGTCTGTAACATATTTTTTCAGTCTTCTGCCGTATTCAGCATATTCCCTGAAAATTTTTTCTGCATTGAGTTTTTCTCTCGCATTAAATGCATCTATCATTGCCTGTTTTATGGGCACGACTCTCTCCAGCTTTTCCCTCAATGCTTGCTCGTCTATCAAATCACCCATTCTTATCCCGAAGCGGGAAATTTTGTCTGCGTAGCATGGTCCTATGCCTCTGCCGGTTGTTCCTATCTTTTTGTCTCCCAGCAGGTTTTCTTCAGCACCGTCAAGAATGCGATGGTACGGCATTATAACGTTTGTTCTGTCGCTTATGCGTAGAGAGGGCTCAATTCCTTCCCTTCTGAGCATCTCTATCTCTTCCAGCAGCACCGAAGGGTCCAGAACAACGCCATTGCCTATGACCACCTCCTTTCCCTGTATAACTCCAGAGGGCATTAAATGAAATTTATACTTTTTTCCATTTACGATAACCGTATGTCCTGCGTTATTTCCGCCCTGGAAGCGGGCAACGCAGTCAGCACGGCTTGCATAAAAATCCGTTATTTTCCCTTTTCCTTCGTCTCCCCACTGGAGCCCTATAAGAATGATGGCTGGCATTTTGAATTTACACCCCTATGGATATTTTCCCTTTCTTTTTCAACTCTTCGATGTGCTTTTCAATTATCTCATCTTCCTCTTCCAGGAGTTTCCTTGCCTTGACGTTTTGTTCCTTTATCAAATCCTTTGCTTTCTTGTATCTGTTCTTCCTCTCTTCCTTTATGGCAATGACCTTGCCCAGCATCCCAACTGCCTTTTTGTGAATCTCATCGGCCTTCTTCTTTGTTTCCACGTACTCCTTATGCTTTTCGTTTATCTCCTTTATCAACTTTGAAACCTCCTCCACCAGTTTTACATACTTTTCATGATACTGCTGGCTCTCCTGATAATATTTCACAACCATCTCATGTTCCTTGTCCGCCATGCTGAAAAGCTCATCTATGGATTTGTCAAGGTCTGTTAAATCAACCTCAACCTTTTTCTGCTTCTCCACTTCTTTCATAAGTCGTTCGTACTCCCTCCTCTTCTCCTTTATTTCCTTTATTATCCTGTCTTCCTCTTTCGGCTTCATCGGCATTGTTTCCTGTTCGTACTCAAGCTTTCTTATCTCGAGTTTCAGCTCTTTCGCCTTTAAAAATATGTTGCCCTGGTACATGCTTTTCTGCTTTCTCTTTGCCTGGATGAGGGATTTTCCCTGTGCCTGGTATTCGGAGCGCTTCTTTTTGTGCTCCTTCATTTCCTTCACGAGGGCATCTCTCATTTTCTTTACGTTGTCCATTTCTTCCAGCAGTTTCTTTTTCTCCTGATTCAAAAGGTCTCTCTCCTCGCGCAGCATCTTTGCGATTCTGTTCAACTCGTTCCTCTTTTCTTTTAATTGCTGGTATTTCTCTTCGGCTTTTCCCAGCTCCTCCTTTAGTTGCTTTGGGGAGAGAGAAAGAATTTCTTCCATGGGAGAAGTATGTACTCATCAAATAAAAAATTTTGGAATGATATTTGGCATGCATGGAATTCATTCAGCATTGTTTAACGATAGTTAATGCTAAATATACCTCTCTCTATTAGTTAGTTATGAGCGGAAAAGTTCCCTGCGAGATTGTAACCTGGTATCTTCTTCCAGCAATCAGAAGAGAGATGTCATCAATAATGGTAAACGAATACGAGATGCAACAAAAAGATGCTGCCAAACTTCTCGGGGTTACAAATGCGGCCATCTCTCAATACATTTCCGGAAAAAGAGGGAATGTGGATTTTGATGGTATAGGAAAAGAGGAATTCAAAAAATCCGTAGAGAATATCGTAGGGGGAATTCCGGCGGAAAAGGAAATCTGCAGGTTATGCAAATTTTTGATGGAAAGCGGAATTATAGAAAAATTAGAATCTAAAACTTGATTATTCTACTTTCTCTATTCTGCCGCTCCTCCCGGTTGATATCTGGAGCTGGTTATTCCATTCCTTTACCCACCCGTCTTTTATTTTCACCACTTCATTCACATCTACTTTTTCTATCTCATCATTCCAGAGAGTGATCTGCACTGTATTGCCGTCTTCATCTTCACCCACCAAATCGCACACCCTGGCTGTGCCGCCGAACCTCTTTGTTATCTCACGCGGCTCCTTTTTCTCAATTATTTTCAAAACAATCTCGTCCACATTGCTGTTAGCTTTCAAATCAGATACTTTCATTTTATCCAGACTGAATATCGGATGGATTATTTAAAATAAACGCAGGGATAAGCCGTCATCAAAGAATCACCGGAGCAAAAAACTATGACCCGAATCCAAATCCTTTCACGGTTGGCAATCCTGCATCTTTCCAGGCAACGATGCCTCCAATCATGTTATACAATGTTCCGTCATATCCACTCTCCAGGATAATATTCCCGGCAATACCGCTGCGGCGGGCGGTCCGACAATACAGAATCACTTCCTTTCCGTGGAATAGTTTAACGAATAAATTTGCGAATAGCGGCATTTCCAGCAGTTGCAAGGGATATAGCACCGGCTTGTCGTATGAATGCGGAGAGGATATTCTTTCATCGAAATATTCTTGTAATGTTCTTACGTCCACCGGAATTTGGATGCCGTCATCCTCATTGTTTAGCATTTCCCATGCCTCCTGGGCAGTGATGTTGATGAGTCCCTCCTGTTTGGAGTGCGTGACGGTTACGCCTTCGCTCTGCTGATAGACCGGAATTACAGTTATTAACAAAAGCAGTGCGATAAAAATTGCTTCTTTCTTCATAGTATACCATCACTGATTTTTTTATAAACATTTCTAAGGGATGCAATAGCTTTTGCTATCCTTTATGCAATGAAATTAAACATGAAGCCGGCGAAGGGATTTGAACCCTCGACCTGCTGATTTCCTGCATCCTTTTCCGTTAACGCTTTTGCAGGCGAAGCATGGAAAA
>Ga0209834_10001149_pt1 | contig 15094 bp, 14 predicted proteins | sample Mar14236cmmetaG_FD_184134 | JGI IMG/M metagenome (GOLD analysis project Ga0209834, IMG submission 184134) | Marine hydrothermal vent microbial communities from Guaymas Basin, Gulf of California to study Microbial Dark Matter (Phase II) - Marker... ...
ATTTTCTTAGGAGAATCAATGTTCAAAAGCAGTGGATTACCCTGTACATCCTGCCCATCGACACTCCATTTGGAAAATTTCCATCCCGCATCTGGCGTCGCTGAGATAGTTACCTGTGATTCATAGTAGTAGCCCGTCGCTAAACTGACAGAGCCGGAGCCTTGTACAATCACCTCTATCTTATACTCAACTGTCACGAGCGCTTTATAGCTGACGTCGTTTTGAATGGTAAGAGTTCTTGGATTACTCGTGTTTTTGTCGTCCCAGTTGGAGAAAACATATCTGACATCTTCGTCAGACACATCAGGAGAGATATCCTTCAGTTGAGGTGAAAGGATTTCAACCACGTGCTGTCCTTTCTCCACATTTAGTTGACACGGGGACGTGTAAGTATTTTGATCTATCTTCACCCTCAACCCAGCCTCTGGCTCTGTACTCACAGTTAGGCTGAAGGCTCTTGGCGGACGCGAAGCGCATCCTGCTATCAAAAATAGAAACGCCAGTGCCACACAAACAGCAAACCATTTCATAGAGAATCCCCCCAGAGTTCTACCAGTTACATGTGTAATTTAGCCTCAGCCAATAACAATTTGATCAAAATTTGGTCAAACTCCATTCGTTGAAATCTGAAAAAGCACACCGGCGCCGAGACTTCCACAGAAGTGCACCGAGGGGTTCTCTACGAAAGGAAGCGATCTTTCACGAAATTTCTATGTTATTTGGTACATCTGAGTTTCTTGATGTTCTCAAAAAACCGCACATATTCAAGAAAGACAGAAAACAGATCGGGATCGAAGTGCTCCTTTTCCTCTGTTTGCATAATCTTTAAAGCCTCTTCTGAAGAAAAAGCATCGCGGTAGTGCCTATCCGAAGTAAGCGCATCGAAGACATCTGCTATTGCCACTATTCTTGCTGCAAGGGGTATCTGCTCTCCTTTCAGTCCATCAGGGTAACCCGATCCATCCCACTTTTCATGGTGATACCTGACAACATCATAACAGACACTTAGCAAATGGTTTTCAGGGTGAGTTTTAAGCGCGCTTTTCAGTATCTCGGATCCTCTGGTCGTGTGAGATTTCATAATTTCATATTCTTCGGCTGTCAAAAGTCCAGGCTTTTGCAGAATGGATTCAGGAATGAGGATCTTGCCCACATCATGGAAAAGAGCGGCTATTCCCAAGTCTTCGACAAAGCTGTCGTGAAGTTCTTGTGCTTTTCCTTCTTCAACGTACGCTCGAGCTAAAAGTGTGGAAAACAAGCTCACGTTGCGAACATGGTCGCTCGTGTGTTTATCGCGAAGCTCAATCATTTTTACAGGAAGTTCGATTAAAACATCAAGGGTGATGAGCTGAAGTTTTCTAAAAGCCGATTTGACGTAACTGATCAGTTTCTGCTGGCTGACCGGTTTAACCAAAAAATCGTCAGCACCCAAATTAATTGCCCGCACTATCGCTTCATCGTTACTCAAAGAGCTCAGTACTACTATATAGGGGTACACATTCTTGAAGTTCGATCGTATCTTTTGAATAAGCTGAAAACCATCGATTTTAGGCATCATTAAGTCCACGAACAACACTCTATAAACATGCTCATCTTCGGAAAAAATATCCAGTGCTTCTTGTCCGTTGTTTACCCATTGAGCTTTATAACCGGCATTCGAAAGCGTTTCACACACGTATTTTGCGAAAACCTCATCGTCTTCCACAACCAGTATTCTAACTTCACTCACCTGTCACGCCTCCTCAAGTGAAACTCAAGCCAATTGCTAAGATGGTACCCGAGCAGTCCACAATAATTTTGTATGAAGGCAGGGTATTCAACAGAACAGCCATGTTGAACCCCACAACTGTAGTGGGCGGTGTCGTGATGGCGTTAGGTGCTATATGCGGCAGCACATTTCCACTTATCATGTTGGTGAGCTCCGAAAGAGCACTCACACCGAGTTCCGAATCCACCGCAACATCAAAGCCGGGCATCATCGCATTGAGCGCAACTTCGGCGAAATCTTTCTCAAACTCAAGGCTGATTACACCTTTTCGTTCATTGTTTCTGGTTACAATTCCCATGAAAACACACATTGGGGTTTTCACAAGGTGTTTTCCCTCTTTCAGTGACTTCACTGAGCTCACAGAAATCCCCACAGAGCTCAGGATGTTTTTGATAACATCTCCCAAATTACTGCTCATTGATCCTATTCCCTCTTTTCTTCCCTCAGAGCAACATTCATTCTCAGCGTTCCATTTTGAGCCTTAAAAACCATGTTAAAAGCACTCATCTTGAAATTGAAGAACGTCAGGTCATCCCCCACAAATGAGCTTGGTGGAGACAAACGGACATTTGCCCCTTTAAAGATGTTGTTTACAACGGTGATGGCATTGCCGGAGACCATGTTACCAAATTCACTGATTGTGAGAAGTAAATCTTCGTCATTTGGCTTTTCATCCATAAGGCTTTCGTGAATGAAGCTCGCCATCTCCTTGGGCATAGAGATCAAAACTCTGCCTGAGAAAGCTCCGTTGAAGCCAAGAATCACAACGGCTCCAGATGCCTTGAGTATCAAACTCTCGGCCTTCTCAACCCCTTGTGGAGCAAGCTCCTGCTCGGTTAACTCATGAAAAACACTACACACCGCTTTCGCAAAACTCTGTAGAATCTGCTTCGCAGCTTCTCTATCCATTCCTGTCAGCCTCCGGCTATTTTATTGAGCGCCTCAAGAAGTTGATCCGCCTTAAAGGGTTTCTGAAGCGAGTGTTCGATACCTATACTCGAAGCTTGCTTCAGCAGGTCATCATCACCCATTGCACTGAGTAAAAGAATTTTCGTTTGACTGCCTTTATCCAGTATCTCTTTAGCCGCTTGAAGACCATCTTTTACAGGCATGGTAACATCGAGTGTTATCACGTCGGGACGAAGTTTTTCATACAGTTCAACGGCCTCCTGACCATTGGAAGCTTCTCCAACGACGGAAAAATCGGTGTGTTGAGAAAGTGCCTTCTTTATCAATCTTCTCACCAGCGGTGAATCATCAACGACCAAAACTTTTTTGACCATTTCACCTCACCCCTACCTTTCTCACAACTTGACTTGCTATTCTGTGAGATGGAAGAACCGTGTTAGCGCCGTTTCTTTTGATGGCTTCTGCTGGCATTCCGAAAACAATAGCTGTTTCTTCAGATTCCGCTATGGTGAAACCCCCGTGTTCTCTGATTTTCACCATGGAATCCGCGCCATCATCGCCCATGCCTGTCATCAGGACACCAATCGTTTTCTTGCCGAAGTACTGCAGAACAGATTCCATCATGACGTCCGCTGAGGGCATGAACATGTGTTTTGGAACTCTCGAAAGCCAGATTTTCAGATTGCCATCGCCTGAACGAAGCTTCAGATGAAATCCACTTTTGCCAACGTAGACCACGCCGGGAACCACATTCATGCCATCAGAAGCTTCGACGACTTTTATCTTGCAGTAAAGATCCAGCCTCTGCGCATACTGCGCGGTGAAACCGGGCGGCATGTGTTGCACCAAGAAAACCGCCGCATTCAGGTTTTCAGGCAGTAACGGTAACACGTCATATATGGTCTTTGGTCCACCAGTCGAAATGCCAATTGCCACCGCGTAGAAATCGAGCTTTACACCCTTCTTCGGGATACCCTTCTTTGGAGTTGTAACGCGTGTTTTTCTTCTGCTCAGAGAAAGACGCCTCATAACCCGCGTATTTCGGGAAGCCACGTAGGCTGCTTTCAGCTTTTGGATAAGCTCTTCTCGCACCGCCGTAAGGTTCAAAGATACGGTTCCTCCCGGCTTTGGCACGTAATCAAAAGCGCCGAGCTCTAAAGCTTCGAAAGCGGTGACAGAACCTTCCTGCGTTAAGGAGGAAACCACCACAACAGGTGCGATGGCTTCCTCCACAATTATCTGAACTGCTGTAAGGCCGTCCATCTTGGGCATGTTCACATCCATGGTAATGATGTCCGGCTTAATTGATCGAGCTTTTTCCACCGCGTCTTCTCCGTCTCTCGCCGTTTCGACAACTTCAAAAGATGGATCGGATTCTATCAATGTCTTGAGCATCTTACGCATCAGAGCTGAATCGTCAACCACGAGAACCTTGATCTTCATTTGCTCACCTCATTGAGATCGCTTGAGATTCTTTTTCTGCTTGGATTTTTGTCCCTGTTTTTTCTGAGTTTTCTGAGCTTGGCTCTTGCTATCTTCACCTTCTGCTTTTTGAACAACCTTTTCCATTCTCCGCATTTCAGAAGTTGTCAGCAATTTGTCGATATCCAGAACCAGGATCACTCTGGTGTCAACGCGTATGACGTTTGTTATGAAACGTCCTGATTCTCCCTCAAGTAGCATGTCAGGAACATCCATAATCGAATGCTTTGGCATCCTTTCAACGCCCTCGACAGAATCTACTATGAAGCCCGTCTTCTTTTCATTTATTTCGCTCACAATTACGCGCGCCGCGGAGTCTTTCTCTTGCCTCACTTCAAGCTCAAAGCGTTTCCTGAGATCAACGACTGGTATCACCTCGCCCCGTAAGTTCATGAGACCCTCGAGAAAGCGTGGGGATCGCGGTATTTTTGTGAGTGATGAGATTCGGTTAATCTCACGCACTTTCTCAATAGCGACGCCGTATTCCTCATCTCCCACTTTGAAAACCACGTACTGCTCTTCTTCGACAGTGGACACCTGTGTTGCACTCGCTTCCTCTCCCGCTTCTTTTGCAAGTTCTGAGACCTGTTCCGAAATAACAAACGCGGGATCCAACAGCATTATCATTTCTTCATCTTTGCGAATGACACCTATGACCTCTTTTACCTCCTGCTGTTGAGTTAAAGAGGGGGGAGGCATGATCTGAGACTCTTCCAACCTCAGAACTTCGCGGATTCTGTCAACAACGAGTCCTGTCAGCGAACCCTGCGCTCGTAGCACAATTACTTTTGTGAACTCGTCGATCTCAGACTGAGGTAAATTTAACAGTACCCTGAGATCGATGATGGGCAAGACGTTTTGCCTCAAGTTGATAACACCCTGAACGTACGGAGGAGCGTCAGGAACCTGCGTTGGCTTTGAATAGCGAATGATCTCTTGAACTTGTTCGATCCGAAAAGCGTACACTTCGTTAGCCATCTCGAATGTTACTATCTGCACGTGCTGCTGTGCTTGTTCCTGAGACTCCTGATGTTTCTTGCCGCCTTCGGCTGTCTTTGCCTTCGATAGCGTTGACTTTTCCTGAGCTGATAGAAGCTTTTCGACATCGAGCAGAAGGTAGAAAGATCCCTTGTCAGCGCGTATCACATTGGAAACAAACTCGCTTGATGCGCCCGATTCCTGTATTTGTTCTTCACCCGCTGTTATCACCTGTGCTGTCCTATCCACGATGACACCGAGTGTTCTGTCATCGCTGGTTAGAATCACAATTTTGGATCCTTCGACATCTTCATGAGATATACCAAGCCGCTTTCGAAGGCTCATAACGGGAAGAACTTCACCTCGAAGATTCGCGATGCCTTCAATATACTCAGGAGCGAGCGGAACTTTAGTAAGGTGGGTGGTTCTAACTATTTCTCGCACATAACCAACAGGCACAGCATATATCTCTTCACCAACAACAAACGTTACGTACTGTGCGGTGGTAGAGGTGGTCATACTTTACACCCCCACTTCCGATTGCAGCTCATCCGCTACCGCAGCTATTTCTTCTATCGCTTTGGCAAGCTCCTCAACTCCGCGAGCCTGCTCGTCCGCTCCCTTGGAGGCTTCTTCTATCGCGGAAGATGATTCCTCTGCCGCGGCGTTAATTTGCTCTATGGCTTTGCTCGATTCCTCTATCGCTGAAGCTATCTGCTCGACCTCGCTCGCTATGGCATCAAATCTTTCAGAAAGGTTCTGTAAAACCTGTCCAACTTCTTCGACAACCTTGGTAGTTTCCTTAGCTCTTGTGACCTCTCCGGCAGCCGCCTTGGCAGATTCGGCCACATCACCCGCGACCAGAGTCACCTGATACTGAATATTGTTGACAAGCTCCTTTATCTGATCAGCGTTTTCGCCTGATTCATTGGCAAGGCTTCTGATGTCATTCGCTACGACCGCAAAACCTTTTCCATATTCACCGGCGCGGGCAGCTTCGATGAATCCGTTCACTGCGAGCATATTCGTCTGAATCGTTACCTTATCTATAGTGTCAACGGTCTTTGTGATCTGCCTCGCTTTGTCTCCCAGCGAGGTAACATTCGCCGATGCTTGATTATAAGACTGTGACGCAGTGGATATTCCTTCTATCAGATTTTCGACGCTCTTTCTGCTTTCGCCCATTTTTTCGGAGAGGTTTTTAAGAAGTTCCGCGTCTGATGCAACAAGTGATTGCAGATCGTTGATTTTTCTGGAAAGATCCTCGACTATGTGCTGTCCCTTGCCCGTTGCTTCCGATAGAACCTCGGCACCTTTGCTGAGCTGTTGGAGTCCCGCGTTTATCTGTTCTGAAGCGCTGGAAAGCTCTTCGATATTGGAAGACAGCTCTTCAGCAGCGGCGGCAAGTGTCTCACTTGATTTCTCAGTATCAGTCGAGGTCTTGAGTTCTTCAGCGAGATCAACCAGCTCCTGTGTGGCTGTCTTCACCTCGGAAAACGCCTTCACCTGCTGTTCAACCGCTTTGGAAGACTCAACAGCCGCTGAACTGATCTGCTCTGAGCCGCTTGCCACCTGTTCTGCCGCTTCCAGCAGATCTCTTGAGGCGCTGGCAACTTCGTCCATGTCCTGTTGCACTTTCAGCATGTGCTGCGCCATTTCTTCGAATTGAGCTACTATCTGCTCAAGCTCTGAAGTTATCTGCGCGCCCAGATCTGACTGATTTTTCGAAGCTTCGACGATCTTCTGAATGTCTTCAACTGTTTGCGCGACAGCTTTTCTTATTTCCTCAACGATATCGGTGATCTCACGCGCAGATTTTTCAGATATCTCAGCAAGCCCTCTGACCTCATCCGCGACAACAGCAAATCCACTCCCGTGTTCACCAGCGCGGGCAGCTTCAATCGCGGCGTTCAGCGCTAACAAATTGGTCTGATCTGCTATCATGACGACGGTTTTCACAATCTGTCCTATTTTGTTGGATTCTTCTTCTAAATTCCTGATGAGCTTCGCGGACTCCTCGTTTTTTCTGGCACCTTCTTCTATGGCTTCAATGAGATCCTGCACACTTTTAGACATCACTTGAACTCTCTGCTGAGAATATTTTGTGCTATCAACCATCTCCTTAACCATTCCCTGAATCTGAGCTGTGCTGTTGTTCATTTGATTCACAGCGGCTCTCGATTCATCCGCCGCGCTTGAAGACTCTTCAGCTCCCGCGGCGATCTGTTCAACTGCCCGGGATAGTTCTTCAACAGCCGCTGATGCTTCTTCAACCCCGGAGAGCAGTTGCTCGGCTGCTCCTGAAATTCTTTCAGCCATTGCCTGACGCTTGGCAAGTGTTCGAGCTTTAGCCCGCTCCTGTGCGCGTCTCCTCGCTTCTTCTCTCTTTGCTTTGAGTTCTTCCTCGTTTTCCTTTGCCCTGATGCCCGTTCCATGTTTCTTTTCCTTCAATTCATCGGGCACTTCCAGTTTCCTTTTTTCCATGACAACCTTCACCTCCTTATTTACAAAACCTGAAGTCTTTTTTCAAGCTCTTCACGTCGTGGTTGGATCTCAACGTCTCTAACCCCAACGAGACCGTTCATGATCCTCAAATCTTGAACCTCTCCGGAATCAATATCTTCCGCACTCACATCGAGCACACCGTTGTTGTTTATCTGAAAACTCACGGCTATGTTCGCTTCCCCCTTCTGCCAAATTTTGCTCGAAGTGAACTGAAAATCTCCCAACTCAATGAAATGGTTTTCTCTTTTCTGCAAAACCTTTATGGTGACATCACTCTGATTGTCGCGGGAGTTTGTGAACATCCTGGTGGAAAGTTCTGGATATGTTGTTCCGCGCTCGATAATAGGCACGAACTGCCCATCGTCATCGAGAACTCCAAGTGAATGCGGTAGGATATCTTTCAATTCTATATTCTTGACTCGTCCCTCAATTATTGCAGCCTGTACAGCCGCTCCCAGCGCGACGACTTCGTCTGGATTCACTTCACCCATCAACTGAGCTTTTGGAAAATGTGTGGAAGCAATTCGCTTGAACGCCGGCATTCTGGAACTTCCCCCTGCCAACACAACCACATCTACCTGATCGGGTTTAATGCAAGCTTCCTTCACGGTGTTGAGAATTAGCCTCTCTGATTCATCAAGAAGAGATCGAGCGAGGTTTTCAAACTGATCGCGAGAGATCGTCAAATTCACATGCACAGGTCCCTCCGAAGATGCCGCGATGTACGGAATCACGACAGTGGTCTCTGCTACAGTGGACAGATCAACTTTGGCTCGCTCCGAATGATTGATCACTTGCTGCATGGCAATGGGATCTTTTGAGAGATCAATTCCTCTCGTTTGCTTGATAGTTTCAATTACCCAGTTCGAAATGACCTGGTCGAAATCGGTTCCTCCCAGAGAAGTACTGCCTCCCGTGGCAATAACTTCAAACAAGCCCTTGCGGTGTTTCATCAGTGTGATATCAAATGTGCCACCTCCAAAATCCAGAACGAGCACCACACGCTCACCATCTGCTTTCACGCCATAGGCCAAAGCGGCGGCTGTGGGTTCGTTAAAGAGTTTCACCACTTCAACACCAGCGAGTTGCGCAGAGGTGAGCACCGCAAGGCGCTGATTATCGTCAAAATAGGCGGGAACGGTTACCACCGCTTTATCCACTGGTTTTCCCAGAAAATCTGAGGCGTAAGCCTTCAGCTTCCGAAAGATTAAAGAACCGATCTCGGAGGGAGTGTAGCTTGCGTTAAAAATGGTGTAGCGGTGATCCGTGCCCATCTTACGCTTCACTCTGAAGATCGTCTGATCTGGCCGTATAAACATCTGAGACTTTGCGAGCTCGCCGACAAGCGCTTGTTTTTCGTTTTTAAAATAGACCACTGAAGGTGTGATGCGCGAGCCGCGCTCGTTCACAATGATCTGCGGTTTTAAGTCTTTCCCAACGTACGCAACTAACGAATTTGTGGTGCCAAAATCAATTCCCACAATCACAGCTCCGCTTCCTCCTCAAGAGTCTCAAGATTTCTCCTCACATCTCTGTTAGAGGGGTCCTCCTCAGAGGCTTTTTTCAGCAGTTCTATCGCTCTTGAAGTGAATCCGTTTTCAGCGAGAATAATAGCCGCGTTGTTGAGAGCCTTCACTTTGAAATCACCTCGCATTTCAGCCACCTTCATGTACAGGTGAAACGCTTCTATGTATTCGCCTTTTTCATCTGCTTCAAGCGCTTGCTTGAAGAGCCGTTCTTCCGAGGCTCTGTAAAAAACTCCCAAACCCCTTCCGAGATTCTCAGTCATTGTTCATCTCACTCTTTTCAGTATTTCTAACGTTATCGCTTTCAGATCCGCAGCAGCTCTGCATTTCGGAGCATATTTGTGAACTGGAACACCGTGGCTTGAAGCCTCAACAACTTTCACGTCTGTTCTGAGTCTTGGCAATACCATCACTTCACCAAAGGTTTTCTCGAGTTCCTTCAAAGCTTCACGTGATACCCTCGCTCTGGCAGAGAACATTATCGGTACCAAACCAATAAGCCTAAGATTCGGAACAAGAGTAGAGCTAACTTTGTAATAGACGCTCATTACTTGAGCAAGACCAACTAACGAGAAGAAGTCGAGTCGCACCGGTATGACAAGATAATCGGCTGCCACTAAGGAGTTAATGGTAACAAGGCCAAGAGAAGGAGGAGTATCGATCACTATGTAATCGAAATCCCTGTCAAATTCCATCAGGAAATCCTTGAGCACTGATTCTCCATTGGGAATATCTTTCAGCTCCACGTCAAGCGCGGCTATGTTTTCGTTAGTTGGAAGGACAGTCATGTTATCTTGCCGCACCAGAGCTTCTCTTTCGATCGCTCCACTTTTCAGAAAACTAACCAGAACTTCGTAAACTCCGCGTTTTACATTAAATGGTTCTAAACCAGCGTGAATAGTGGCATGTGCCTGAGAATCCATGTCTACAAGAAGACATCTGTGACTCATGTCCGCGAGCAGTGCGCACGTGTTGAAAGCGAGCGTTGTTTTACCGCTTCCACCCTTTCTACTCGAGAAAACGATTGTTTTTGCCATTTATTTCACCAACTCGTAAGGATTCAAGATAAGCACGACAGAGCCATCTCCCATAATTGTCGCGCCGGAGAATATTCCCAATACTTTCAGATCTTCCGAGATATTCTTAACGAGATAGTCTCCTTCCTCAACGAATTCATCCACCACTATTGCGAAAACGCCGTCTTCACTGTGGATCACAGCCATTGGAACGAGACCAAACGAGAATCTATTTTCAGAAAGCTCAACATTTCTCTCCAACAATATTTCTTCAGTGAAGAGAATAGGTGTTATCTCTCCACGAATCTCGGCAAAAGCGACTTCACGATGCTTGTGAATCTTGTTCAGCGGTACCTTCAGTGTTTCCTGAACGGAATCAAGGGGAATGATGAATTTTTCAGAAGCGATTCTCACCATGAGCCCTTTTATCATGAGAAGAGAAAGTGGTATTCTCATAGTTATCTTCGTTCCGTGATCTATCTTCGTGCTAACGAAAACCTTTCCTCCAACACTCTCTACAGATGCTTTCACAACGTCCATGCCGACACCACGACCTGATATGTCAGAAACAACCTTCGCGGTGCTGAATCCCGGCTCAAAAATGAACTGCAAGGCTTCTTCATCAGAAAGCTCTATAGCTTCATCAGGAGGGACTAAACCCCGCTCAACAATCTTAGCCCTAACAGCCTGCGCATCGATGCCTTTCCCATCATCTTCAATTTCGACAAACGCAAAACTGCCTTTGTAATAAGCCCTCAGAATCACGGTTCCCTCTTCAGGCTTTCCTTTCTGATTTCTTTCACTGGGGGGCTCTATTCCATGGTCGATGGCGTTTCGCACTAAGTGGGTTAATGGGTCCACCAGAACTTCGATGACAGATCTGTCGAGTTCCACTTCTTCTCCTTCTGTTACGAGAGAGACTTTCTTTTCCAGAGATTTCGCCAGGTCTCGCGTGGTGCGCTTGTAGCGATTGAACAGCTCACCTATGGGTGTCATTCTCATAGCCATCACAACTGATTGAAAATCACGTGTCAAGCGTTCAAACTTCGCGGTCAGACCTCTCATTTCCAGTTTTAGAGATGGCGCTTCTTCCTCTACCTTGGCTGTCAAAAACTTTGTGGAATTCTTGAGCGTGAGCAGCTCGCCAACGAGGTTCATCATTCTATCGAGTTTATCCCTGTCAACTCGGACGCTCCGAGAAACCATCTGAACGGAACGCGAAGATTCCTTGACAACACCTGCCTGCGAAGCTTTTAGAGCAGCTATCTCTCTGCTCTTCAGCCACTCAACAAACTGAGCTTGGTACTTTTTGAGACTTTCTATATCAGAGCTTTCAGCGCTCTTGACAATTTGATCCACAAGCTGTAGTTTGTCCTCGTGTCCAATCATTTTCAAACCTGTCTTCAGTGGATCGGCCACGCGGTGTATCTGCGATTTGTCTTGAGACGGGTCTTCTACCAGGAAATCGATGTATTCAAGAAGTTGCGTAGCGATGTTAACAAACGCCTCGAAAGAACCGAATATCTCATCTGGTATCTGTTGTGCACTCGCCTTTAAGGATGTTGATTCACTCAAAAGGCGGGAAACAAATCTCTCAATTTCCGATGCGTTTAAAGACTCACCTTTTGCCAAACAGGATCCGATGTTTCTCAGCACATCTATGCCATCAAAGGCAAGATCCGAATCGAATTCAGCGCCTTCCTTTGTCGCTCTTTGAAACAGATCTTCCAGATTGTGAGATATTTTCTCAATATAGCTGGCACAATTTGCGACTTCTTCACTCATCGGTAGGGAGAGCAGCAGTCTCGCGCCACCCTTGATGCTGTGAAAAGCCCTCATCACGTCGTTGAGTAACGCCTGATCAGCTTTTGACTCGTGCTCAAGCAAAGAGCTCTCTGCCTTCGCGATGTTCTCTTCGAGCTCGGAAATGAAATCAGTCAAAGCTTCTTCCTGGAATCCTTCTGGTAACACCACTTCGGGGGTTGTCTTGTTGGCGGAAGAGGGCTGCTGTTTTTCTGATTCTGTCTGAAGCTTCTCAACTGATTTCACCAGATCATCTGTTCCAAGATTTTCCAGATCCACTCTTAGAAAGCCTTGAGAATATTTCTGCAAGGCTTCACTGATTTTGCCCAGCACCATTTTGGCAAAATCGGCTCCATCAAGCAAGAGATCTATCAGCTCTGAAGTTAGCTGCAGATGTCCTTCTTGGACTTTTTTCAACGCTGACTCAAGAGCGTGAGCGACCCTCACGATAGGCTCAATGTTTCCAAATCCCGCCAAACCCTTTAGCGAGTGAAATACTCTAAAAACCTCATTGATAACCTCTTTACTTGTGGAAGTTTCAAGTGTTAAAACTTTATCTTCGAGTCCATTCAGAAGATCGGGAGCTTCTTCCAGAATTTCTTTGATAATATCAACTTCTTCTTCGCTGAACTGCAACGTCAACACTCCCTTCCGATAGCCATTCGAACGCTTTCAATGAGAACTGAAGGTTTGACAGGCTTGACAAGATAGAAATTAGCGCCCGCTTTGAATCCCTCCTTCTTGTCGTTGGCAGCATCGAGTGTCGTCGCGATGATAATGGGGAGAGTTGAGAAGGTTTGTTCTGATCTGATCTTTCGTATCATGGTGAATCCATCCATGTTTGGCATGTTTACATCGGTGATCACGCAATCTATATCGTTCTCTCTGTAGATTTTTTCAAGCGCGTCTGCGCCGTCGATAGCGTCGATCACCTGAAAATTTGCCGCGCGCAATATATAAGCGTGAAAATTTCTTGTCATCTGCGAATCGTCAACGATCAGAATCTTAGCCATTTCTTCACCCTTCCTCAATTAAAGGCTTTTGATAAACAAGCCCGCCTCCCATTCGCTTCAGCTTGAACGCCGTTGTGATCCTGCTCAGCGATTCTGAATGGCCGAGAAAAATGTATCCTCCGGGTTTCATCATCGTGTAAAAGCCCTCAATCACCTTGCGCCTTGAATCATCTGAAAAGTAGATCAGCACGTTTCTGCAGAACACAAAGTCAAAATCGTGGCCAAGAGAGGTTAGTTGGGTCTGGTCGAAAAGATTCACTTTTGAAAAGTTAACGTAACGTCTCACAAAGTCTTTCACAGCGTATCCCTCTGGAGTGGCTTCGAAATATTTTTCCAAGTAGGTATGTGGAACATCACGCACGGACCTTTCATCGTAGATCCCGCGAAGAGCAGTCGAAAGCGCCCTGTCATCTATATCTATGGCTTCTACAAAAAAATTGCATTGGGGAGTCAACATCTCTTGGCATATTATTGAAAGCGTGTAAGGCTCTTCTCCAGTTGAACAGCCTGCCGAGAGAATTCGAACCGATGATTTTTTAGCGCGCTCGACCACTTCGGGTAAACAGTACTCGGCGAAGATCTGGAGCTGGGGAAATTCTCTGAAAAAGTACGTTTCATTCACTGTAGTCGCAATGACAAGATTGTTGAATTCTTTTCCCCCATGATCAGAAAACTTCAGAAATCTGATGTATTCAGAAGCGGACGAAAATTGCAGGGCGTTAATGCGATCTTGTATTCTCTTTTTGAGCAAATAGACTTTTTGATCTGAAACGAAGATCCCCGTCTTTGCGTAAATCATATCTCGCACCGTTTTGAATTCGTGAAATCCAAAATCCAAGATTTACTCCCCTTTCAACTGTTCCAAAGTGAAGATGGCTGCCAGACGTAGATCTTCATCTTTCTCTTTTTCAAGTAACGCCTGAAGATCGGCTTCGAAATCTGTCATTTTCAGCGTGCCGATGACTTCAATGGCGCCAAGTCGAATCATGGGATCATCGCTTTGAAGATAGGTTCTCACCTCATCTGAAAGGTTTTCAGCCCCAAGTCGCCCTATGAGGCTAACTATTTCATACTTGTTGGCAGAGGGAATGTTTTTTGAAATTGCTTGTGTGAGGAAAGTGTGTATTTGTTTCTTTTCGTGTTCTTTCAAAGACGATTTGTTTCGATTTATGAAAAGTGCCATCGAATCTATGATCTCTTTGTAAGCGATGTTGAGTTTTGCCTCTGCGATTTCCAACAGTACTTCAAGGTGCTGTGGCTGAGAAAATTTTGCCAGAAGGCGCAAGTAAGGCATCAGCATGAAATCTTCCATAGACAGTGGTGAGGAAAATCTCTTTTCAACCTCATGCAGACACTGTGGATCTCCAATTTTGGCAAGCGCTTCAAGGCAGGAACAGATTAGGAATTGATCCTCTGCGCGTGACAAAATCTGAAGTATCTTTTCGGCGTAGCCGTGTCCACCCAAATCACCTATGTATTCCACCGCCGCTATGACGTTGTTCACATCTTCATCGTCGAGAGCTATAGATATAAAATCAACAGTTGAAGGATCCCCAACCTCATAAAGCGCATCAATAGCCAGTTTTCGAACGTTTTTGTCCTTATCTTTTAAGGATTCAACTAATGCCTCCTTCGACCAATCCCACTGTCTTGCGAGTATCGAAGCGGCGGAATTCCTGACAAACGCGTCTTGCGCGTGCAACAGGGCTGCGATCTTCTCTGGCAGATTGGGATCTTTCAAACGCTTGAGAACGTCAACCACCATTTCGCGAACTATTTCACGTCTGTCTTCAACAAGCAACGCAATGAGCTCTTCGATTTTCGTTGTATCGTTAACGGCTGATATTTGGTTGAGCTCTTTAAGGAGTTGCTTGGTGTTCATCTGACGCAAACTTCCGCTGTGTTGCACGCCACTACCCCCTGTATCGAAAATAAAATATGTTTACAGAACATGGCTCGAAAATTCTTTCACAACGAAAGCTGCGTTCAAGACTCATTAATCAAGATTAATGAAAACATCTAAATCACATCACTAATTGATTTACCGTCCTATAAACGGAAAAACTTTATAATATCCTTCGACAAGTAAGTTTA
>Ga0209834_10001150_pt1 | contig 15089 bp, 9 predicted proteins | sample Mar14236cmmetaG_FD_184134 | JGI IMG/M metagenome (GOLD analysis project Ga0209834, IMG submission 184134) | Marine hydrothermal vent microbial communities from Guaymas Basin, Gulf of California to study Microbial Dark Matter (Phase II) - Marker... ...
ACCGGCGGGAACTCCGGACGGCAAGGGGTTCCTCATGCAGCAAAACGCCGGTAAGACGGTATATTCGAAGAACGCCTTCCTTTTCCACCCTGACGGGTAGTGAAAAACTGACCGCGCCTGCAGTGGGATTCGGATAGAGAAAGACGGTGCCCGGATGATCTGAGGCCGATCCAGTCCCCCCTGAAACATCCCACACGGCCTCCACCCACTCCGGTCGGTCTATGAAAGGGTTCCGGTTTCCCTGTATCTCATATACCGCCTCATTCCGGGCCGTTTCCTTTTCGCTCACCGGATCGTTGTGGTGCCATTCCAGCAGCATGTCAAGCGCCCAGGGAAGGGGCTCGGCGCCGCTGGTCATATCGCTGCCGGGCCAGGTGCTGTCTTCCGTGTAATATCTTACCGCCATATAAAAGTATGTGCGGGCCAGGTCGCCCTTGTAGGCATCAACGGGCTCGAATACGGTGCCGGTGTAGCCTTCCACCGATGAAGCACCTACCCGGCTTCCGTTCAGGGAAGTCCACGAAGGATGTTCTGTTTCTCCGTAGGGATGATTACTGCGCCGGTTGTTCACATATCCGTCGGTGGGATATATATGGAACAGGTCGGTATACATGGGCTCCACCTCTCCTCCGAACCAGTTTTTGGGAAAGGAGTGTTCCCTGTTGTAACAATCTCCTTCCCCGGCATAATTCCCGCACTGATCGGTTCCGAATTCATACACATACGGGTTTTCGCCGTCCGGATTGTCGGAATACATATCCCAGATGGTCCCGTCGGAGCGCCGGTCGGTGTGGTAAAAATGATCCCACAGTTCCGCATAGCCAGCCACGGCATGATCATCGATCAGTTCATGCAGGGCCTGTTTCAGTTCGGCGCCCGTAAGGCCCTCGGCGGGAGCATAATACCCTTCCGGCTGGGAATGAAGGTTCCCGGTCGACAGGAAAACAACAAGGGCTATATAAACAGCCCGGGCATTCATTCCGAATTTTCTTCAATCAGTATATTATCAATCTGCCAGGTAGTAGTCCGATCACTGGCCGTTCCATCAGGGTCGGCACCAGTATATTTGAAAGCAATATAAACGGGGCTTTTATATGCAGAAAGATCAATGTTCCCGGAGGAAACAAACGCGCTGTAACCGACTGAAGGTCCGTTGGCCAGGGCGGGATTCAGGTCGGTCCAGGTGTAGTTCCACGGACTTCCCGATCCGTCGTAGTCGGTCGAGATCAGCACCTCGAGGGTGGCTCCGTTGTGATATCCGGTGGCGGTTTCGAAGGTCAGCACCGGCGCCGTGGCATTACTCAGGTTCACCACCGGCGTGATGAGCCAGCTGATCATTTCGCTCAGTTCCGAGCCGTATGCCGTAGCCTGAGCGTAAGTATTTCCACCATACTCCCTGGCAATCCAGGTACGGTCGCCGGCTTCCAGGGGATTGGTCCAGCCACCGAGGGTCGTGATTTCATCATAATTTTCAACGGATTCGAAATCCTCATTCAAATATTCCCCGGCCGTTCCCCCGCATCTTTCCCCTGTCATATCCAGATCGGCGGGATCCGCAACAATCAACTGCGGGGTGTTGTATACGGAAACCACTCCCCGGAAGGTGCCGTTGCCGGCCGGGAGGGCATGGCCTGCGAAGGTGGCTTCATTGCGCGTGAATACTGCCACTTCGGAGACACAATCGGTAAGGGTTTTGCTTCCTTTGAAAGAGCCACCTTCTTTGAACTGGACGCCTGCTATTTCCACATATTCCGCCACATGCTCCCCGGCAAGCACCTGCGGAATGGTCACGGTTACCGGTTCAGGCATACCCGCGGAAAGATCGATCAGTTCCGAATGCGTCGCCAGATCCACCTCCCCGAACTGCAGCAATCCGTTGTATTCGGTAAGAGTCAGGCCCTCGCAGAGCACTTTTACTTCCGAACCGCTTGCCAAAGTGTTATTCCCTGAAATGGTCAGGGTAATCCCTCCCGTACCGTCCTGCAGGTAGGCAATGAAATCGGGAATGTTATTCAGTTCCGGGGTAAGCGTGACGATGCCCTGAATGTACACGGCGGTATCCAGGGTCAAGTCCTGCCCCTGGTACATGGCACGCAGATCGGCTATGCTGACGGGTTCCACGCGTGGCATGGGTGGTACGACCGGCTCGCGGTCGCAGGCCAGGGGGAAAACCAGCAGGATCCCTCCCAGTATGGTTAGTAAGCCTGTTGAATATTCTCTGTTCATTTCTTTTATTTTCCTGTGGTTATATTGACATTATCAAGCCTGTAACTGGTGGATTCGGTGGCGCTTCCCGTATATTTAAAGGCTATTACGGCATTCTGTCCCGCTGCCACCGGCAGGTCGATATTCCCCGAACTGACAAAGGCGTGCGCGGGAGTAGATGAGTCGGCCAGGGTACCCGACAAGGGGACCCAGGTAGCCGAGTAGAAATTGGTGCCGTTATAATCGGCAGATACCAGCACTTCCAGGGGATGGTTCCCCGGCTCATGCTCCCAGTAGGCCTGAGCGGACTGGAACGTCAGGACTTTCTGTGTGGAAATGGTAACCGGGCGAGTGATCAGCCAGATTTCCAGATATTCCAGACCCGATCCGTACCCGGTGGCCTGGGCATAACTGTTCCCCGAGTATACCTGGTTCCTCCACAATCTGTTTCCCACGATCATCAGGTTCTGCCAACCGTCGATCAGTATATCTTCATCGTCGGAAAAGCTTTCAAAATCTTCGCTCAGGGTTTCCACCGGCGTGCCCAGCTCCTGAGCATTCTGAATGCATCGTTCCCCGTCGAGAAGCACTTCCGCAAAATCGCGGATAATAAGCTGGTAGTCGTCATTGAAAACCGTCACAATACCCGTAACGGACCCGTTCCCCTCGGGAAGCGGGTCGCCGGCAAAGGAAGCATACCCGCTGGTCCGTACTATGATCTGGTTCCCGTCGCAATCCTCGAGGTAGCGGTTAGCAGCGGCCGGCGGATCGGCCAGGGGATCGGCCCAGGTTTTCCCCAGTTCATAAGAAGCGAACTGCACGCCGTGAAACTGAACCAGCCGGCCCGGGTACTGATCGTTCTTCACCTGCTGGATGCCCACCTGCGCAGGCGAAAAGGAATGGTTGATGGAAACTTTCACCATTCGCCGGTCCTTGTTGAAACCCGAAACACGGTAATTCCCGCTGTTATCGGTATAGGGCACATCCCCCAGCTGGATAAAATTCCCGTAATCGCCCAGGTACAGGTCTTTCACATGTATGATGACTGAATCGCCCAGGTAAAAACCGCCGGTAGACAGGAACTTCAGCAAAATTCCTCCCGAAGCATCCTCCAGGTATCCTTCCTTGTAAAGGTTCCCGTTCACCTTATCGCTTCCGATCACCACCCCGGTTATGGCCCAGTCTTCAGTGATCTGTACGGGGGTACGCTCATACCAGGGTTTTGAAAGTTCTTCCCTGTATAGGTCTTTCACCTGTGAAATGGGAACAATGCTTCCGTATTCGATCGGAGTAAACGGGGGTTCTTCATCGAATTTGTCTACGCAACCGTTCAGGAATAAGATTGTGGTAAGAAATATCCCCGTAATATATCGTATGTCCTTCATAATCTTCATTTTATCTTTCATGTCGGTTACAACTTAGAACCTGACGCTCAAATTGAGGAAATAATTGAATCCGTAGTAGTAATAGTATTTGGGAGGAAACTGATCAGGATCTTCCGGATCGAAGCGGTACTGCTCAAAACCGCCGGTAATGAATTCCGTATTATTGGTCAGGTTGCTCAGGTTAAACGAGAGGTTGACATATAGATTATCCAGGTACCAGGTTTTGCCGACAAAAGCATCTATCAGGAATCCCCCGGGTTGTTTCTTCATCACCTCCCAGTAAGGATAGTATCCGTTTTCATCCTGCACGCGCGATACCGGGTTGAAATCAATGTAGATATGGTCATAATAACTTCCGGTAATTCCCGCCCACCAGTTGCTCGCAGAACTGTATTCCAGTCCGGCCGCCAGCGCTGTCTGCGGGGTACCGTTCAGCCTGAAATATTTCACCCACACCTCATCCGATCGCAGCACTTCGCTGTTATTGTCCTGTGTAATGGTAATGGAAGGATTGCTTACCCAAAGGTACTGGCCCAGGGCCGCTACCGTGCTCAGGGTAAAGGAAGGCGACAGCTTGAATTCCGCCCCGTATTCTATTCCGTAATGTTCCCGGTCGATCCCGGTCATGGAATGGTTTACAAAAGAACGGAGCTCATCGTGGTAGAAGCTGGCCACTTCGGTCAGGTCTTCAAACCGGGTGTAGTAGGCTGTGAGCCTTCCGGTAATAAAAGGCATCCGGGCATAATAGGAAACATCGGCCGAATAGATCTTTTCGGTAGTCAGTCCGGGAGTCACGCTGTTCCGGGTACGGGGCGACAGGAAAGAAGACCTGAAAGTAGGTGGATCACTGCTGAACAGGGCGTTCAGCCGGAAAATATGCCTTCCGGTAAGTTTATACTCCGCTCCCGTTTTAACTCCGAAGGTTGTGAAGTTCAGTACTTCCGATTTCCCGTAGGAATTGTCGGGAAACAGGCCTTTCCGTGTATGCCCGTCTCTCCACAGGGAGGTGCTCGTAACATTCCCGCCAAGGTAGAGGGTTAGCCGGTTGGTGGTATACCGGGCCAGGCTCCACAGGGAAAACTGATTCTGATGCGACGAATAGTTGTGATTGTAGATATCCCCTTCCCTGACGATCCGGTTGGGATGGTTCAAATCGTTCTGAATGGCATCGGGATCGTCGGGGAAATCCCTTTCGGCAAACTGGTCGATATCCACCCAGAATTCACCCCCCAGCAGGTCTTGCACCACATTGAAATTCTTTCCGCGATAGATATCTGCAAACAGCCCCCCGTTGAGGGTCCATTTACCCATGGTATGGGACGCCTGTGTATGGAACTGGAACTGGGAAATATCGTTCCTGCGGTCTTCCAGAATGTATTTTGAGCGGTATCCTGTCACGGTATTACCTGTAATGCCATCCACATTCTCCACCGATACCAGGTTATTCCAGTTAGCCTGGTACAGAGACAGCCAGTTGATCTGTGAAACGGAAGGATCGGACCAGTTTTCGGCAATCCTTTCCTGGTCGGCCGGATCGTCGTAAAAGCTGGGTAGTTTCCTCCAATAATCGGGGCGTGGGTCTTCCGCATCGTACCAGTTCAGGGCGGTATAACCTCCTTTCCCGAACCAGTACCCGGCAGTGGTGCTGATGCGGGTGTTCTCATCCACTTTCCATTTGTGGTTCAGAGTGATCAGGGGCTTGTTCGATGAACGGGTCCGGGAATTTCTTTTTCCCCCGTTCTGGTAGCCCCAGTATGGGTTGTAATAATTGGATCCGACCAGATCGTATGCTTCCTGGGTAGATCCCCCGTCTACTCCCCTGTTGTAAATGGCATCGAGTGCCGTGATATTCAGGGTATGGCGGTCGTTGATCCTTTTCTCGGCAGCAAAGAACAGGCTGTGAGCATCATAAAAAGTGCCTTCCGCATATCCTTCCTGGCTCCATCTTCTGGAATACGAACCGGTGAATGCCCAGTTATTTTCCAGCAGACCGGTGGAATATGTAACCATCAACCGGTTGCGGTAGGTCCTGTTCGACAGGGAATACACGGCTTTGACCCCTTTCCGGTAGGCCGAAGCGTCGGTAATGATACGGGACATTCCCCCCACGGGTTCGAAGCTGTTCCCGTCGGGATAAGGCCCCGTGGTGATCACGGCATTACGCATCACATCGTTCAGCCCGCCCCAGTTCGACCAGTAAGGCACTCCCGATTCCGCATCGTTGACCAGGAAACCGTTGATCCATACATCCGTATATCTGGAATCGTACCCTCTAATTTTAAACCTGACGGGACCGAATGTATAGGCGGCGGTGGATTCGAAAATATCATCGGAAGAACTCAGCAGGCCCTGGATGGTTTGCGACTCAAGACCGTTTTCCGCATCCGTATCGGTTATGTTAAGAGTGGGTAGCGAGGTACGGAAATCATCCTGCACCCTCAGGGGAATGGTTCCCAGCCGGGTGGTTTCATTTTCAGTCACCCTGACATGCAGGGTATGTTCCCGGTATCCGTCCAGGCGAAAATGCAGTATGATCTCCCCGGCAGGGACTGTGATCTCGAAATCCCCTTCCGCACCGGTCACAGCCAACATATTGTTGTCGGGATCGGTAATGCTTACGCCCGGCAGTTTGACCGACGCATCCGTTTCAGTTACCGTTCCCTTGACTTTACCTTCCTGTGCCATCAAAAGGGCGGGTAAAAGCAGAAAGAACAGGAAAACTGCAGCTTGTTTATTCATACAGATCAGGTTATAGTAAAGAGTGTAAAGATATAGCTTTTCAACAGAAAACTGAGTTGAAATTGGGCTATCCCGCTTTAAGATGTAATTTTGTCGTTTAACCCGGAGGGCCGAAAATGAAAAAACTGATCCTGTTTGGCTGGTTGTGTTCGCTGGCAGCCCTATTGCCCGCCCAGCAAGAATTCGAGGCCGGAATCATCGCCTTTTACAACCTGGAAAACCTGTTCGACACACTGAACACCGAAGGGGTGAACGATGAGGAATTCACCCCTGACGGGCCGAACGAATGGAACTCGCGAAAATACCGGGAAAAGATCGACAAACTGGCCCATGTTATCTCACAGATCGGCGCCGATGAAGGAATTCCCGGCGGACCGGCCATTCTCGGCGTATCAGAGATCGAAAACCGGCAGGTGCTGGAAGACCTGGTGGCCCATCCCCTTCTGAAGGGAGCCAATTACCACATTATCCATTATGATTCCCCTGATCTGAGAGGGGTGGATGTGGGATTGCTTTACCAACCCCGGTATTTTACCGTCACCCATTCCTTCAGCGCAGAGTTGCCCCTTTTTGACGAGGAAGGGGAACGGATTTATACCCGCGACCAGCTGCTGGTTTCCGGCCTGTTTAACGGGGAACCGATGCACTTTATCGTAAACCACTGGCCATCCCGCCGGGGAGGGGAAAAAGCCAGCCGGTCGCGCCGGAATGCGGCTGCTGAGCTTACCCGTTCACTGGCTGACAGCATTCTGAAGGAAGATGCGAAAGCCAAAATCGTCATCATGGGTGATCTGAACGACGATCCCGTGAATCAGAGCGTGAGGAAAATTCTCCGGGCAGGCAAAAATAAAAAACACCTCCGGGAAGGAGACCTGTACAACTGCATGTTCCTTCTTTTTCGCATGGGGGTGGGATCCCTGGCCTACCGGGATGCCTGGAACCTGTTCGATCAGATCATCGTCAGCCAGGGATTGCTGGGGGAAGATTATTCCACTTTTACTTTCTATTCGGCCAAGGTGTTCAACAAAGAATTTCTTACCCGGCAGGACGGACAGTACAGAGGCTATCCCTACCGCACCTATGTGGGAAATACCTGGCAGGGCGGATACAGCGACCATTTCCCGGTGTATATTGTGGTGATCAGGGGAAAATGAACGGTTTTGTTTTTTTGAATTCTATCTGTGCAGATATAACTATTACTTAACATAGCATAATATTATTTGACAGGTGTTTGTGAAACACATAGCTACGTAGTTGTCTATGTTGATAACTACGTAGTTGCTTTTCAGGAATTCAAAGCAACTGGTTCAGTCAGTATATCATAAAGCTGTTTAGACAGGGGGGGCCGAATGCGGCTATTTATCCGGGCCGTTTTGCTGAATTAACCTGAGAAATACCGGCCGGTGGTCGGAAATGATATCGGGATACAGGCTGTAACAGGCTTCCGGTTTGAACACCAGACAGGTATCAACATACGGGAACCATTCATCGGAAACGATGATATGGTCGAGGTGGCTGGGCCAGGAAGGATACGACCAGCGGGCAGGGGAACCGGAAGCAATGTCCATATCGGTGAATACAAAATTTTCAGGATCGTTTGTAAAACTCCAGAAAACATTATCCTCCTCCGTTGTTCCGGTGATATCGTCGTTCAGATCGCCCAGAATAATCACCGGAATGTCCGGATAATTCGTCAGGGCATAGGCATGCAGTTGCTCGGAGGCTGAACGCCTTCTGGCTTCATTTTCGCTTCCCCCGCAGCATTTCAGGTGGTTATTGATCACCACTGAGGAAATGTCGCTGGGAAGATGGGTGATATGGATCTCGAACGGGGGTCGCGGAAAGGCATACCAGTCTTCTGTGAACAATACCGCGGTTTTTTCTTCATCGACGGCAATTTCTGCTGTTTTATACAGGTAAGCCAGATTCCAGTCGCTGTTATTGATGGGATAGAAAATGCCCCTGTATCCGGTCAGCAGTTCATCCAGCTTTTCAAAATCCGCTTCCGAAGCTACTTCCTGGAAAGCGATCAGGTCAGCATCCATTTCCTGAACCAGGGAAGCAAGCACCTGCACGCTTTCGTACCCTGAGCGGGGAAATGTCTGCACATTAAAGGTCAGGATTTCAAAGCCCGGGGTTCCGTATCCGCCCACACAGGCCGAAAAATCGATCCCGTTATCCGGAACCGGCGGAATATCGGCCTTCCGGCAACCGGCGACCAGCAGGATCAACCCAAGGGCAATCACCACCCCTCTTTTCATAAATACTTTTTCAAAATTTTCCCCTGCAAAGATGCGAAAAAAAAAGAGGATGCCGGGCCGGCGCCCGACATCCTCCCTTCAATCATTCATTAAAAACCTTAATTTTTAATGATTTTTCGCGTCATGGTTTCACTATTGGTATTCAGTCTGATGAAGTAGATACCGCGCGGCAGGGTAGAAACATCCAGTCTGTATGCGTTTTCACTCTGCATGTTTCTCATGATCATCCGGCTGCCGGTCACATCCAGCACTTCGATGGAGTTGACCCCCCCGATATTCTCCAGGTAGAGGAAATCGCGCACCGGTGTGGGATAGATCCGCAGCTGATCGGACAGCACATCTTCCGCGGAGGTTATATCTGTGATATCTTCTATATAGCGCGGACTGATCTTAGCCTCATCATAATGCCAGATGGCGATCCCCTGCACATCGGCCTGGGCGGGAATCACAGTACCCGTTACGGAGGTGTTGTAGAAATGAATCCGTACGATGGCGCTTTCTCCACCCGCGGTGATCTCATAATCTTCCCCGTCGGCAAATTCGGCTGTACCGTCGGCATCGGTAAAACTCACCCCTTCAATCTTCACCAGTTCAGCCTCATAATCCTCGAAATTGGTATTGAATTCGCTGATTGAAAGCACCTGCGGGTCGACCGTGTTACCGGTGGAAGAAGCCGCTCCGGGATCCTCGTAAGGGAAGAGCTCCAGCATTCCGTAATAATCCTCCAGGGTGCCGGTCAGGCCGGTGATCCCGTCGCCCTCGTTGTAGGTGGTGGTAATCACACCGTCCTCATCAAATACATGGATACCGGCGCTGGCATCCTGCATGTATTTCTGGTTTTTGTATGTCACAATGGCGGTGATCACCACTTCGCCCGTGACTTTGTACACCCGGTCGAAATCCGTAGCGGCCCTCAGGGCGGCCAGGTCGGCCACCTCGAGGATGGGATCGAAGCGGATGCTGTACACCCGGCTGGTGGTTCCGTTGGAGGCCGTGACCGTTACGGTGGAAGTACGGTCGGCAGCATCACCGGTCAGATCGGCCGCATCGGTCACATAGGCCGAGGCTTCAGGATCGGTCAGGGTAAAGGTAACCTCGGGAGGAGTAGTGGCACCTGCCGGCAGGATCAGGGAATAATCGGTTTTTGCCGGATCGAATCCTTCCACTGTGGTTCCGTCAACCAGCAGATCGGACAGGGAGGCATCGGAACCCACCGGGGCATATCCGGCCACGGTAAAATCATCTATCCTCCAGTCCATGTATTCATTATTCAAAGCTTCTTCCGCATATTTAAAAGCAAAATAAACAGGTGCATTTAAATCCGGAAGCTCCACAGGTCCCACATCTTCCCAGAAATTTTCTGAAGAGGGTGGGGTGAAATCCAATTCATTCCACGTGGCAGTTAACAGATTGTCTGTATTTCCATCATAATCTGTAGAATAATAAAATTTCAGATAATTGCTTTCATCAATTGTTCCATACCTGTACCACGCCCTGAACGTAATGAATACATCCATGAGATCGGTCAAATCGATCACAGGAGATATCAGCCAGTCGACATGGTCTTCCCCGGAATTGTATCCATTTATTCTTGCCGCGCCATCATTAGCTTCCCACGTAACGGATTCTCCCTGCTCATCATAGACGGTCCATGGATCCAGGTTGCCGTCATCGAAATCATCAAAGAAAACACCCGTCGGCACGGCCAGGGTGGTAAAGCTCCAGGTATCCATGCCCGATATGCCGGCAAAGGGATTATCTTTGAAATCGACCACCACACCGGCATCCATTTCCACGAAGTACTTCTTCAGCTGGGCAAAGCCGGAAGAAGGATGAATGATAAGGACGTTGTCATCGATCTCCACAGCACCTCCCGGGGTTGCATCAGCAATGTCGAAAGTTTCAAAAACGGTATTGTCGGCATTTTTAATCACGATAGTCCCCGTACCGGCATAAATTTCTTCGTCGAACACAGCCGCTATATACGTATCCAGCGGCACATCCACTGCCCCGTTTTCCGGATAGGTCATGTAGAGTTCGGGGGGCAGCTCATCCACCAGGTATACCGGATACACCTTATCAAAGAATGTGGTATCGGCTGCATCGAAAATGCGGATATCGATCAGGTCGGTGGAAGCATTATTGGGAATGGTAAAGACAAATTCCCCCAGGGTGGCATCGATCACGTAGGGTTCGTCTGTGGTTTCATCTGCCAGGAAGAAGTATTCTCCTCCGGTAAAATCATATCCTCCGATCATGACATTCGAAATATTCTCGGACGTCCACTGAAAGGTTATTTCATCCCCAACGTAATAGGTATCCTCGGGCTGGGGTGAAACGATGGTGAGAACCCGTTCCGGCCCGGTAGTTACTTCCAGTAGCACAGGCGTAGCCTGCAGATTAAGTGCAGAAGCTTTGTCTTCGGCCACCACATAAATATCATACGCTGTTTCTGGAGTTGCTCCCTTAATGGTCTCCACGTATTCTGTTTCCGCTTCGGCCACGTCGATGCTGCCGGAAACCAGCACTTCCACGCTTCCATAATCCACACCGGCTTTCACTTCTTCAGATGTAGGAGCCGTTGCCCCGTCGGCCAGCACCACATAGTACACCGTACCAGGTTCGTTAAGGCTCACGTGCAGGTCACCCTGGGTATCGAGTACATTCTGAAGAGCCGGAAAGCCTTCGGTCCAGACCGGAGGATCCTCGTCTGTCCCCAGAAACTGGTTAAGATTTACTTCCCCCCGGGTTTCAGCCACCGGGCCTTCCCAGGTAAAATCGGTATACTCAGTACCTTCACCGCTCAATTGCAGGGTATACCCAACTTCCGGGGCGGGTTCCTGTTTTACACCGATATCCGTGCTTTCCATGCCGCTGGCAGGTCCGTCAGAAGCGGTAAATACCCCTTCATAGCTCAGGAACAGCACCACATTGCTGGAGGGATCCACCAGGGCAATGCCGTCGGGATATCCGTTCTGCAAACCGGAAATTGCAAACCACAGCGTGCCAAAGCCGTTCATCTGGTCGGGGATGGTCCCTGAAAGGTCTGTTATCGAATAGGAAGCCCCCCCACTCCCGTTGTAGGGAACCAGTTGCCAGCCGGTGAGGTCAGTCCCTGCCGGACCGGCAATTTCCACCCCTTCATCGGCATCCGTACTGGCATTATCGTAATGGATTTCATTGATAAAAACGGACTGCGAAAACGCGGAAAGGATGAAAAACAAAAAGATAAAAACGAGTAGAGATTTTTTCATAGGTTTTGGTTTTAGGTTATCAATGGGAATAGCTGTTTAAATTTCGTAAAACACCCGGTAATTTTCAAGTGATTTCCCGGAAGAATTGACGAAAGCTGTGTAAGACCTGATCAACAGGAAAAAAATAACCGTTCCGCCGGTATGATCTGTACCGGCAAAACGGTCTGTCTTTAAATATTCTCATTTAATGCCCATTACAACACCGACAGGGCGGCCTCATAATCGGGTTCCTGCGCTATCTCTGGAACGAGCTGGGAATGGATCACTTTCCCCTGTTCATCAAGTACCAGCACGCTGCGGGCCAGCAGGCCGGCAAAAGGCCCGTCGGTGATCTCCACCCCATATTCCTTTCCGAAGGATGGGTTCCGGAAAGCCGAAAGGGTGATCACCCGGTCGATGCCTTCGGCGCTGCAAAAACGGCCCATGGCAAAAGGCAGGTCATTTGAAATGGCCAGCACTACCGTGTTGTCGAGTCCGGCGGCTTTTTCGTTGAATTTCCTGACCGATGCCGCACAAACATCGGTATCGAGGCTGGGAAAAATATTCAGTATGACCCGTTTCCCCTTTAGTTCAGAAAGACGAAGTTCGCTCATGTCCGATTTGACGAGCCAAAAATCCGGGGCATTTTGCCCTGTTTCCGGCAGGTTTCCCGCGGTATGTACGGGATTCCCCTTAAGTGTAATCGTTGCCATAATGCTGTTCTGTTTATACGGGTTAACAGATGAACCAGCTTAAAGGTTCAGTTGCTCCCTGAGCAAGTTCAGATCGGTCTCTCCTTTATCGGTGATAAGAAACGTTCTCCCGTCTTTCTCTTCGAACCCGTATAACCCCATGGGATTCCCACAGGCTTCCGGCTTAACCCACCGAAGGGCCGGCACATAATACAGGCGGGATGTTTCCTCCACCCGGCCTCCGGCTTCCTGACCTATCATGAAATTCACCAGTGCCCATTTCCCGTCGGGGCTCACATCCATCAGGGCCACGGCCAGGCTCTGCCCCTCAGGAAGGCCCATGCCGGTTTCCTCCACAGAACGGTCGACCAGGATGACCTGTTCCGGCAGGTTGGTTTTCACATAAATAAAATTTCCGTCATCCGAGGCATATACCTCCCGCACTTCGTTTATTTTCAGTGGCTTGCCGGCCTGGCCTTCCTCTTCAGCCCAAACTTCCGACAGGCAGGTATCGTCCCAGCGGGTGCCCGGGTAGATTTCTTTTATCTCCAGTTGCACAATCCAGTGAAATTCCGGCTGAATTTCCCCCGTAGGAGAAAAGGCGGCCACTGTTTCCAGTTCAGAAGCAAACTCAGACAGAAAGTCCACGCGGCATTCCTGCACAAAAGCAGCCGCTTTTTCTTTCCGGAAGGGAAGGGAAAACTCCTGAACGCCGGTTTGATCGGCCAGGGAAATGACATGGGTTTGCGGAAAAGGCCGCACCCTGACCACCGTTTCCACCTCGGTCGCTTCGCCCGGGATCATAAAACCGGCATAAAGACGTACATGAAGCGTTTTCACCCGGTTGTTCGCTTCGAACACCCCGGGGGATTTCTGGTAGCCGTTGGCGATATGAAGTTTTTCCGGAAAGACATCGCCCACCGCCAGGTACACATGTTCACCCAGGCCGGGTCCTTCCATCCCTTCCGACCAGGCGGTGGAAAGATCCTGATCCAGGAGATGATGGGCCCCGTAAGGTCCCGGGGCGTCGAAGGGGTCGGGCTGTTCAAGTTCGGAGCTGGAGGCATGCAGTCCCGTCACCGATCGCAGGTGAAGTTTTCCCCAGGCCGTGTCAGTTTGTGCCGTGCATGAAACCATGGGGAACAGAATAAGGCTCAGACGAAGTAAGAAAGTCATGATGAAAGATTAAGATATCTAACAGCATAAAAAAAACGCATTCAGGCCGGTCGTCCGCAAAAATCATTGATCCTGATAAAACTACCTCAAGTTCGTCTTTTATGCAAATCACCTTATGCTGACAGGGGTAATTGGGGATCTGAAAACTTGTGGTTAGATTTATTCCGAAAAGACAAACCCTGTTGCGCATGAAATACCTGAAGACCCCTCACCGGTTTCTGAAGCACCTGATCGTACTGCCTTTCATATACCCTGCGGTGATCCCGTTTTTGCTGCTCGATTTCTGGATCGAGCTGTACCACCGGGTTTCCTTTCCCATATACGGGATACCCACGGTAAAACGAAGCCGGTATGTACTGATCGACCGGCACCGGCTGCAATATCTCAACATCATGCAGAAACTCAACTGTATATATTGTGGATATGCCAACGGCATCCTGCAGTACTGGGTAAAAATCATTGGAGAAACGGAAAAATACTGGTGCGGGATACGACACGGGAAAAAGGAAGGATTTGTGACCCCGGCGCATCACAGGGAATTCATTCCCTATGGAGATGAAGAAGCCTACCGGCAGGAATTTTCATCCAAAAAGACCCGGATGCTCTGACCATTCCCGGCAGGACCATTGTGCAGAACAGGGATGGTTTATGGCAGGTCATCGTTCCGACCCCTGTACAGCGGTTCGAGCAAACGAACAAATGCTTCGGGGTATCCCTTTTTGTGAATCATTTCCAGTGCTTCCCTTGCTTTCAGATATCCCTGGTATTTTCCTGTGGTATACCGGGAGAACCCGTCGTTCCCGTGGAAAACCATGATGTTGTCCAGACCGCGGAAGGCATTTTCATGAGGAGTATTTTTCAAAGCATAGATCTGTATGGTGTACCAGGGGATTTCGGTGATCATGGTCGGGCGGCCCAGAAGACTTTCGTGTACCAAAGCATCCAGCACCATTTCTTCCAGCTCGTGCTGATCCACCACTACTGCCTCGGCAAACCCGAGCCGGAATAATTCACCGAGAGTCCTGATTGCCCGGGGTTTCTCCGCATAACTGCCCAGGGTATAAATATATCCGTCTTTCATTTTCAGTTCCCTGACATACCTGAGTTCATCCATAGAAAAACGACTGAAATAATCCGGGGGAAGGGATTCGTCCACACGGATCACGATCACAAAATACCTGAGGGCATACGGTCCCCGCAGATACCCGGGAATGGAAATTTCTTCCGGAATTTCCCGGTCTTCCCCTGTTCCGAGGACTCTTACCTCCGCCCTTCTCATCAGGGCATTCGCGTCTTTTTGCAAACTTTCATATCCTGGGGCAGGAGCGGGCGCCGCCGCAATTTCCCCCACTCCCCTGGCGATCATTCTTTCCGGGTCCACCCCCCGGCTTACCGGGT
>Ga0209834_10001151_pt1 | contig 15088 bp, 17 predicted proteins | sample Mar14236cmmetaG_FD_184134 | JGI IMG/M metagenome (GOLD analysis project Ga0209834, IMG submission 184134) | Marine hydrothermal vent microbial communities from Guaymas Basin, Gulf of California to study Microbial Dark Matter (Phase II) - Marker... ...
AAATAAGGGTTGTATTTGCAGATGAAAAACTTAAGGAAGCATATCTTAAGTTAGAAGATTCAAAAACAGAAGATAGGATGCTTTTTGAATGGTTGAACAGAGCATTTGATGATTTAAAGAAGAATCCTTTTTGTGGATATCAAAAAATACGGAATTGATAATCTATGGAAATATGATTTGCCAAAGGCATGGAGGTTGTTGTATTCCATTGTTGGGGATGAAGTAAGAATAATAGCAATAGTAATAGAATGGCTAAACCACAAGGATTATGAGAGGAGATTTGGGTATTAATGTTTAATTTCCACCTTCTTGCCTGCTTTTGCTCCTACCCGCTTTCATGATTTTAAACCTGCCCTCCGAATTAATGGCGATGAATTACTAACTACCTTTAGCAAATTCAATATCCTCCTTCAATTCTTTTTCTGTATAATGCCTTTCTATTCTTCTTTTTCCTAACTCTTGAATGAATTCATGTTTATCCATTCCTGCCAGCTTTCTTGCTTTCCCTAATGAAATTGCTCCTCTTTCATATAAAGCAATTGCCAAATCCAATTTTAGAATGCGATCTATTTCACTTTTAGGAATTTTAAGCGAGGATACCACATCCTCTGGTATATCTATTCTCAACATGATTTACAATTCTAGGTAGATTTATAAATATTCTGCTTCCTGCCTCTGCCCTCTCTTCCCTTTATTCCTCTTTTCACTGTCATTTTCTTGTAGAGCTTGCCTCGCCTCCTCCTTCCCTGTTTTTGCTCCGGGCGATAATAATAGAACTGATTATTGGATAAATATTACATTCTTTTTCTTCCTAAAGTCACTATCTCCTGTTAAAAGAGTTGCATTTTCTTTCCTTGCTGTTGCATATATTATGGCATCTCCCAATCCCATCTTTTCCTCATGCTTTATTTTTGCAGCCATCACTGCAATTTCTTCATCAACTGGAATAACAAAGCATCTTTCTTTCATTGCCTCAATCTTTTCCTCTGCAATTTCTTCATTGTAAAATCTCAGTATCCATCGATATACCTCTGCAATATTGATAGCAGAAATTATTGCCTTTTCCTTTCCTTCTATATACTTTTTTACTTTTCCTCCATATTCACTCCCCCGGAAGTATTCTATCCAAGCCCAGGAATCAATCAAAACGGTCAATTTCCTCCCTCCTAAATTTTTCTAACTTTGGCAAGGTTCCAAAATGACTTTTCTTTAGTCTTTTAGATTCCTCTATTAATTTTTTTATCAATTCTTCATAAGAACTTGCCCTCTTTTCTTTTTTCAATTTTTCCAATTCTTGAAGCATTTCTTTACTTATTCTTATTGTAGTGGCCATATTGTATATATTATACATGTATATAAATATATTTTCTCTCTCCTCTTTATTTATCTTTTCACAAAATCGGACTCAAGAAATTGCTTCCCTCCTCCTGTTGTATTTGGATGCCTTTATGCCTATTTCACTTTTGCCATCATTTACTGGCGTGAAAGAGCTATGCCCAGCAAAATAATTTAAAACATCACCTGCTTTCAATTCATGGATTATAAGGTTAAAGACATTGGACTGGCTAAAGAAGGAGAAAAAATCATTAGATGGGCTGAGCAGCATATGCCCGTTTTAATGGATATAAGAAAAGATTTTGAGAAAGAAAAGCCATTGAAAGGAATAAAAATAGCAGCCTGTCTCCACGTTACCAAAGAAACAGGTGTCCTCATAAAAACATTGCAGGCTGGAGGGGCGGAGGTTACTTTAACTGGTTCAAACCCCCTCTCCACAAATGATAGCGTCGCCGCCTATCTTGCAAAAAATGGCGTTGGCGTATATGCATGGCGAGGAAATCATGATGAATACTACTGGTGCATAGAGCAGGCATTGAAGATAGAGCCCAATATTACGATGGACGATGGCGGAGATTTAATAACAACTCTCCACACTAAGCAACAAAATCTCATCGAAAATGTGATTGGAGGCACGGAAGAAACGACAACAGGTGTAAAAAGGCAGAGAGCAATGGAGAAGGAAGGCATATTACGCTACCCCGTTGTTGCTGTAAATGATGCAATGACAAAGTATCTTTTCGATAACCGATATGGCACAGGGCAATCCACAATAGACGGCATTTTAAGAGCCACCTCTTTGCTCCTTGCAGGCAAAAATTTTGTAATTATCGGCTATGGCTGGTGCGGCAAGGGGCTGGCGAGGCGGGCGGCGGGCATGGGCGCCAAAGTTATTGTTTGCGAGGTGGATGAGATAAAGGCGCTTGAGGCAGCCATGGATGGTTTTCAGGTTATGCCTATAAGGGAGGCAGCAAAGGTGGGAGATATATTTGTTACTGTAACTGGAAACAAGCATGTGATAGATGCCCCAGCTCTTCAGAAGATGAAGGATGGTGCTATTCTTGCCAACTCCGGCCATTTCGATAATGAAATAAATGTTGAATGGCTTGAAGAAAATGCCATCGCAAAGGAAGAAATAAGAGATAATGTGATGGAGTATAAGCTGAAGGATGGAAGAAAAATTTATCTCCTTGCAGAAGGAAGGCTTGTAAATCTTGCTGCTGCTGAAGGACATCCTCCAGATGTTATGGATATGTCTTTTTCAAATCAGGCTCTCGTTGTAAAATGGCTTATCGAAAACAAAGGAAAACTCGAAAATAAGGTTTATAGGGTGCCAGAGGAAATTGATAGGGAAGTGGCAAGGAGAAAATTGAAAACAATGGACATCGAAATAGATGAGCTTACGGAGGAGCAAATTGAATATTTAAGAAGCTGGAAAGAGGGCACATGAAGGAGGCGGCAAAAAGAATTAAAGAGGCTAGGTTTGTCGTTGCTTTAACCGGCGCTGGCATCTCAACAGAGTCTGGTATTCCGGATTTCAGGAGCAAAAATGGTTTGTGGAGTAAATACGACATAAATGAATATGGTTATCTCGATAGTTTTATGAGAAATCCGGGCAAAGTATGGAAAATGATTGCTGAAATGATTTCAAACTTTTCTCATGCAAAACCCAATGCAGCCCATTACGCGATGACAGAAATGGAAAAAATGAGCATCCTCAAGGGAATAATAACGCAAAATATAGACAATCTTCATCAGGAAGCAGGAAGCAAAAATGTTATTGAGTTACATGGAAATTATCACAGCCTTACCTGCATGAAATGCGGGAGAAAATATTCGATAGATGAAATAGAACTTTCAAATCTTCCACCTCTTTGCTCATGCAATGGAGTGATAAAGCCCGATATTGTATTTTTTGGAGAAACCTTGCCTAGGAATGCAGTAATCAAGGCATTTGATTTAACAAATAGATGCGATGTAATGCTTGTTGTCGGAACATCATGTGCTGTGTCGCCTGCTGCTGAACTGCCGTTGATTGCGAAGCAAAATGGGGCTACAATAATAGAAATAAATATGGAAGAGAGCATGATAAGTCATGTTGCAGATTACCAGCTTATGGGAAAAGCGGGGGAAATATTGCCACGTCTATTAAATGAAATTAAAAATTTGCCTTGATTTCCTCAGCGGCATTTCTCTGAATCAAAATTTTTGCCGTGTCTGAAGGCAGAGAAATTACATCCTCTTTCCTCAAGCTATATTTTTTCATATCATTTCCCACGAACTGGGGTATGTCTTTAAGTATTCTTACTATGATGAATTCCTTTTCATGGCTTTCAAAAATTCTTTTTCTATGTTCCTTGAATAATTCGACGAGACCATCATACAGTATTTTTTCTTCCCTCGTTAGATTTTCTGGAGCAGTTTTCCCTCCTCTCACAGCGGAAAGAGCAGCAATAACAATCTTTTTCTCCCTCCTTTCAAAAATACTTTTCCATATCCTCTTTGTATTCCTCAGTTCATCGGATAGAAGCACAAGTTTTTTTGAAGAAGGGTCGCGAAGCTTTTCTTCCTCTACCTTCTCCTCCAGTTCCTTTATATGTTTCGCTGCCTGCTTGTAAAAATCTGGGCCAACATCTGTTAGAAAGGGCGATGCCTTTTCCCGCTGCTCTATGTTGCGAAGTTTTGAATAGTTGAGCATAAAGTTAATACATGAAATACTTAAATATTAATATCCCATTTATTACCATGCTCCGCAAGATTATTCCTCTCGCCATTGTATCAATGCTGATTTTGCCGGGACTGGCTGAAGATATAAAAGAGATTCCCTCCGGCTTTGAGGGTGTCTCATGGAATAAAGTGGTGCCAGTAAAAAAAGCCACTTTCGTAAAATTTGATGAGAATAGCTTGGTCGATGATTTTGCATATATGGCGGCGATACCTGCAAGCGTTTTCTATGATGAAAAAACTGATAGGATATACTCCTCGCCTTTACTATTCTATGATGACTATGTAAAGGGTAAGGAAGAACTTCTTTCCCTGAATGCAAGACAGGGGTTAGATTATTTCATGGAGGACTGGCTCGCATATGCTGGTAAGCTCAAGGAAATAGATTACATAAATGTGAATGAGAAACCATGGAAAGCAGAAAATTATACTGTTATCAATAGCAACGATATATATGAAATAGCCTCCAAAATAGCCCTTCATGACTGGAGTTATAGCGGCGATGCTGTTGTTGCAGTTGTTGATGATGTTGCATATGGAAGTTATAACAGGACGGAAGGAAGAAAAGTAGAGGGAAAAATAGCTGCCAGAGAAATAAAGGAGATAACGCTTACAGGAATAAAACAGGATTCCATAGCCCCACAATATAGCGATTTCTACGTGCCACCTGAATATAAATATATCCAAGCTGATTTATACTGGCCAAGCGTAAGCTGGATGCCAACTCTCATGTTCATCGCCACACTCGGTTTATTACAGGGAGGGCTTACCATACCCGCCGCCGACCCAGATTTACAGCTTTACTGTTATCATGAAGGCGAGTTAATGGAAGTTGCATCCTCCGAAAACTGGAATATTCTTGTCGGTCCATATGAGGAAGTGCAAACCTATGTTTATAATCCGGGCAGATGGAAGGCTGCAATTGTGGATATCCCAACAAAAGGTATACTGGGAGAGAGACACGGCACGATAGGACAGCGTCTCAAGGATGTATTCACTGGAAAAGTTACATATTACATTGATTTAAAACTCTATCCAGGAGAGGAGGTTGAATTGCCAGATATTCCTCCTTTCATGGCAAGAAATATCGATTTTGAACTTTCATGGAAAGGAGATGGAAAACTCGGCCTTATAATAGTTGATGAAAATAATGTTGCTATTGGGGAAGCAGTGGCGACGAATGTTTCGAAGCAAAAATTGCATCTCGATCAGCTTGGAGAGGGAAAATATAAGGCTGTTATAGTGCAGCTTGGAGAGGCAAATGGCTCGATAAGCTATACGCTCACATATTCATGGGAATGCAAATTGCCGGAAAAGCAGGCAAATTACATCATGAATGCTGCTGAAGGAGCTGTCCTCGCTTCCCTAATGAATGCTCCCCTCCTTTATGTAAAGCCAGATGAGGTGCCAGATTGTACTGCGGAGGCGATGAAAAAGCTGGGAGTGAGACATGTATATTTCGTTAATCTTGGAGGAAATGCAAGTGTGAGGGATGAGGTGGAGACAATAGCAGGTATAGAAAAGGAATATACCGATTTAATCAGCATGTATAAAGATATTAGAAATATTACAAAGGAGAATGACATTGTTTTCACAACGCTCGATCCATGGACATACTGGCTCGTTGAAAAATTAAAGCCAGAAGGAGAGAAAAATGGTGCCCTTTATATTGCCCCCGCTGCCTATCTCGCCGCCCATCACGGCGCCCCCCTTATAGCTGTTGACATGCATGATGAACTTTCGAGGGCTGTTGTATGGCACAATGAATGGTGGAAGAAACACGCTATTAGGGATGAAGAGCCAAATGTTGCAGCGATGTATCTTACAGGGAGCGAGGTATATGATTTCCTGAAAAAGGCGGGACTTGATGAGGCTGGCAAGGAAGAAAGTATAATTACTGTTGCAGGACAGTTTGATATAGGAACACCCTGGGACAGAATGTTTGCAGGCGTTGCTTATGCTGGGCGTATAATGGGCACGCCAGTGGATACAAGTTACTGGATATGCAGAAGCGTATTTTATCCAGCCGTAATATTTGCAAATCCCGCATTAAATAAGCAGGGTGTAACACTCATCAATGGAAGCAAAAGTATAAGGATGCCAAGTGGCATGCTGAAGATAATAAAGCCAAGTCAGGAAGAGCACTTCTATTATCCAGTGTTGAACTCATGGATAACATATGCACATCGTTTCAATGAGAGGGCAAGCAAGTACTGGGGCTTTAATTATACTTGTGCCAGCGGTATAACTCCTTATTATGAGCCATCGAATCATCCAATAGACAATAATGTTCTTGCTAAATATGGAAAATATGGCTCATACTGGCCAGATTTAACAGAAAGTGAAATTGTGCCATTCTATCTTAAGAAAGCAGGATATGACATTGCATATACAACAAACTTTTCTGCCACCATGGAGAATCTCAATCGTGGAGTAATAATGTGGCTCGAATGCACACATGGCTGGCATGGCGACTCAGGCAGCCTATCATTCTGGAATCCATATGGAGTGCCTGGCTTCTTTGGCATTAATATATCGCTGCCAACCATCGAACCAAACCCATGGCGTGGCTATGAAATATATCTGCCTGGCTATCTTGATGGATGCACAGAAGAGCCGGATGTTCTCTCGCAGAGCAAATTGTTGGGAATTGACATTGTTCCCGCTAAATTGAAGGATATACCAATCATTAAAAATACTTTACTTGGAAGGATAGCAGGCTATGATGGGAATATAATTACTGTGTTGTTCGGAAGGCTAAGAACAAAAGACTATACAGGCTATGATATGGATAAAGCGTTGGGCAATATACATTCATGTGGCTTCAATGCTGGCTCCTGCCTTATATCCAACACATATCTTCACCTCACCCTCATGAGGCACGGCTCCGTTTTTCAGGTTATAGATCCATGGGAAACATCATGGTATTCTGCCTTTGCTATGGAAATGTTTGCCCGCGATATAGCTTTGGGCAAGACAGTGGGAGAGGCATTTACAAATGGAATAATGCAAACAGGCATTGGATATCTAACGAAGCAATGGTGGTGGGATATAAAGGAGAATGTGTGCTATTTTGGCGATCCAGACTTAAAAGTATGGAGTCCACTCCACTCATGGGATAAGCCGGAGGCGATAGAGGGTTATGTCACAATAAATGGTCATACTCCATATGGAGCAACAGAGTATCCACACGAAATAAAAGAGAAAAGCTTTGGGTTGTATGTAGTGGCTTTCCTTGTTGCAGTGGTGGCAATAGGAGCAGTTTATATGAAAAAGAAATTCAGGGAGGTCTAACTTCCGCAAATCCTCTTGCAACCAAGAAAACAGCAAGATATTCCGGCAACCTTGCTTCTCCTTTCTCTATTTTAAAATGATTTTCCATCATTGTTATCTCCATCTTTTTAAGCACATTTACTTTTACTGGATTTTCCCCAAAAACCACAGCATCAGTCAGAGGATCAAAATCATCTATTCGGCGCCTATCAATGCCTGTAACTCTCAATCCAGTTTTTCCATGTAAACTTCCAGGCAGGCGTATGAGTCGCTTTATGTCTGCTGTTACTGGCTCATCTGCCTCGCTATGTAAGGAAACTGCTAACCTCCTTACCAAGGGCTTGGCAATTTTCCTGAATTCAGTGCTTTGATCAAGCAAACCTACTTCTATCCTCCTCATCCTTTCATCTGTAAGGGCATCATATATAGCCATTGCAGTCTTTTCCCCTATTCCTTCAATTTTCACCAGCTCTTTTATTGCATCTTCTCTCCTCATATTTTTTATTCGTTTGAAAAAGTCTATTATTGCTCTCGCTATTCTCCCCTGCCATCCTCCCTGCATAGGATTAATTTTTATGGTTTTAATTGAGAATTTTCCTGAAAATTTTTCTGCAGGAAGATTTTTTTCCCCTATCACCTTTTTCATATCCAGTCCTCTTGCCGTAATGTAATCCACAATCTCTCTCCTTTCCTGGCTTCCCAATTCAAGCACCTTTTCATTACACACGTGGCAGTGATAGCCTCTTCCTCCACTGAAATACAATTTTATATCTCTTTCGCCAAAACCAAAATCCTCTGTTAAAAATGAAAGGAGCTTTTTTAACTCTTCCTTTACTTCCTTTAAAGATTCTTCATAAGAAAGATTACCTGCATTCGGTAAATGGTCAGCATCCAAATCAAATATTAAATCGGCGCCCATCCACTCTTTATCCATCATTTTCTCCGCCGATGGATGGCGATAATATGCGGAAGAATAGTAGGCGTGTGCTGGGATGTTCATTTTCAAATAAGATAGAATATCATTTCGAGAGGAAAATGAAAGATGACGATGCATTGTATCCTCATTAAATAAAATAAAGGCATATTCCCTTCTATCAAATCTTTGAGGAAATTCAATGTGGGGATTTAAATAATAGGAGTAAAATTTTCTCCTCAGAAAACTCATTTTCTTGCCCTCCTTCTATAATAGAATAATGGATGCCTTATATTTCGGCAGTATTCATCCGGATAACATAGCCCCCATGTCCTTATTGTATCGCATTTCGGAGTGGCATATACTGTGCCGGAGATTCTCCCCGTAATATGTTCAATCTGATATCTAGTTTTCTCCGCATTGAAATCGGGCGAAGAGGCAAATATTTTTAGAATTTCTTCAATATCCATTCCTACTGCATTAAGGAAAGTTACCAATGTAAATCTTCCAACATGAGGCACATTTATGCCCGATTTTACAGCAGCAATCAAATTTTTTATACAGGGAGGAAAGCCCTCTTCTTTCACCTCACCCACTTTCCTTTTTTCTTCCTTAAAAATAACCTTATTTTTAATGCTCAAAATTTCATCTTTGAAAACTTTTTTAACCTCAGGAGGGGCGAAGGCAAACGCTAATTCATTATAAATTTTTTTTCTAATCGCCTCCTGAATAAGCCTTGCCACTTCGCTTTTACTCAGCAAAACATAACCCTTCCTCATTTCTCTATTAACAAGCTTCCAGTTTATGTCCCAAGTTGGAGCATATTTCAAATAATCTGTAAAATATATCTCATTGCCATTCACCTCTACTCCCATTTCCCTCGCCAGATAATCTATAAAACCACTCTCCTCACCTTTCATACTTTCATAAGCCTTTTTTGCCTCCGCCAGCGCGTAGCGGCGCACCAAATACTCGCTTTCCACAGAAGCGACAATCATTCTCGCTACGGGATATGAAAAAATTTCCATGATGCAATCTGCCTCACTTACCGTTGCAACTTCTCTTACAATACCCTCATCAACAGCCTGCCTAACTCTTTCTACTCCTCTTTCCCTTGCCCTTTCATACAAATCGTCAAATAGAATTTCCTCAACACTAACCTTCTGCTCTTTGACCCATTCCTTTGCCTCCTTCATGAAAGGATATTTAGCCAGCTGAAACAAGTCCACAAAATTAAATGGAAGAGATATAAAAAAGGTGGGGGATAAAAGCTGGTATAAATTTTTTACTGCGAGCCATTCACCTCTATTCCTATCACAATAGCATATCCTCTTGCTAAATGAGAAAGTTGCTCAGGCACATCCAGTGTGCAATAGCTTCCAACCTTTACTTTGCCATCCTTTATTCTCCAAAAACGTTTCAGGTCTTTGGCAATATATTCCTGCAAATCCTTTCCATTGCTTAATCTATAATCCAGCATTGAATATTCAGAAATTCTCAGATGGCGTAACCCTTCTCTTATATCCAACGAATTGTTTGCCAATATTGGTGTTATCTCAAATTTTTCGAAATCTGTTAAATTGGATGGAGTGGTTAAAATTGGTGCTATATAAAGCATGGAGAGAAATACGGCTTTTCCCTCCCTTCCAAGCTTTAAATAAAACTTTCTTGCTTCAGAAGGTATTTCCAGCTTTACAAAGCATTTTCCCTCTGGCATTTCCATAAAATCTGGTACGCCTATGCTTCGCCTCCTGTTATAGCGTAATACAAATTTCAAAAAGTCTTCATCCTTTTTCTTCAAATACAGAATGGCCCTCATGTTCTTGACAAAAGCAAGCAAATCCATAAGATAAAATAAGGAAATAGAAATTAATATTTGTGAATTCTTTGTATGCAACCTCTCTTTCAATGAGTAAATATTAAATATACAATCGCTATTTTATGCCACCCATGGCAGAAGAAACAGGAGAAAATAAGGAATTTAAATATATTGTCAGAATTGCAGCCACGGATATAGATGGCAACAAACCTACTCGTTATGCTCTCACCCAGATTAAGGGTATAAATTTCATGGTAGCCAATGCAATAGTTAATTATACAGGAGTTAATCCAAGAGAAAGAATTGGTAATTTGCCTGATGAGGAAATAGAAAAGATAAGTAAGGCGATAGAAACAATAAATGAATGGCTTCCTCCATGGCTTAAAAATAGAAGAAAGGATATTTACACTGGCAAAGATTTACATCTTATAGGTACAGAAATTGAACTGACATTGCGAGAAGATATAAACCTCCTCAAGAAAATAAGGAGTTATCGTGGCATTCGCCATGAAAGAGGCTTACCAGTCCGCGGCCAAAGAACGAGAAGCAATAAGAGAAAGGGTCTCACTGTTGGAGTTGTAAGGAAGGCAAGGAAGTGATAAAATGGGCGATCCAAGATTTCCAAGGAAAAAGTATGAAACTCCTTCTCATCCATGGGAGGCAGAGAGAATAAGAAGAGAAAAGGAACTCCTGCATAAATATGGTTTAAAGAATAAAAGAGAAATATGGAGGGCCGAAACCTTTCTGAGAAGGATAAGGGAGCAGGCTCGCCGCCTTCTCGCTATGGCTGGCGAGGAGCAGGCGGAGAAGGAAAAAGAAAAGCTTCTTAAAAGGCTCGCCCGCCTCGGAATCCTGCCCGAAAATGCAAGCCTTGATGATGTGCTGGCTCTTACTGTCGAAGACATTTTGGCACGCCGTTTGCAAACCCTCGTATATATCCATGGTCTTGCAAGAACGCCGAAGCAGGCGCGCCAGCTTATTGTTCATGGGCACATTGCTATAGATGGTAGGAAGGTGAGGGTGCCATCTTATTTGGTAAGGAAAGAAGAGGAGGATAAAATATCATATTCATATTCCTCGCCTTTAAATGACGAGTTGCATCCAATGCGCCCCAAAGTGGAAGAAAAGATACTCGTGAAGAAAGAGGAGGAGGGATAAAATGGGAAAGTGGGCTGTAGCGCATATATTTGCATCTCATAACAATACAATCATAACTGTAACAGATATAACTGGGGCTGAAACCCTCGCAAAATGCTCTGGTGGAATGGTTGTTAAAGCCGACAAGGATGAGCCTTCTCCATATGCAGCTATGATTGCCGCCCAGAGAGTTGCAGAGGAAATAAAGGAAAAGGGCATAGAAGGTATCCATATTAAAGTGAGGGGTATAGGAAGAGGCAGAAGCAAAAGCCCGGGCCCAGGGGCGCAGGCGGCAATAAGAGCGCTGGCAAGGGCGGGATTGAAAATTGGCAGGATAGAGGATGTTACTCCTCTGCCCCATGATGGCTGCAGAGAAAAAGGTGGAAAAAGAGGAAGAAGGGTATGAAGCTGAAATTTCTCGAAATTAAAGACGATTATGCAAAGATACTTTTTGAAGACACTAAACCCTATTTTGTAAATGCTATAAGGAGAACCCTCATTTCAGATATCCCAAAACTTGCCATTGAAACTGTAACCATATATGATAACACTTCTGCCCTTTTTGACGAAATTATAGCACACCGCCTCGGTTTAATTCCTCTGCCCACACATCTCGATTTGCTGAATTTCAGGAATGAATGCAGTTGTGGTGGAAAAGGATGTCCGAGTTGCACAGTCCATTATACATTGAGCAAGGAAGGAGAATGTGTGGTTTATTCTGGAGATTTAAGACCTGAAGACCCGATGTGGGCAGTCGTTGATAAAAATATACCGATAGTAAAACTCCTTAAAAACCAGCGCCTCATCTTGGAGGCGGAGGCGGAACTTGGCACAGGTAAAAAACATGCTAAGTGGCAGGTTGTTTGTGGCATCGGTTATAAATATTACCCAGTCATCGAGATAGATGAAAATAAGTGCAATCTCTGCGGGGCATGTGTTGAAGCCTGCCCCAGAGATATTTTACAGATAAAAAAGAATAAATTGCAGATAAATAACATTGAAGAATGCATTCTGTGTAAGAGTTGTAGCGAGGCATGCAGAAGAGAAGCAATAAATGTTAAGGGAGATGAAACACGCATAATAATGCAGTACGAAACAGATGGCTCGATGACCGCCAAGGAGGCTTTGAAACAGGCTCTCAAAATACTCAGCAGAAAATACGAAGAGCTTGAGAAGGCATTGTAGTTTTTACAATTTTAGCGGAAATCTCCAGTCTATTCCGACGGTTCGGAAACCAATTTTTGGAACAGGCGGCAGGCGGCGTTTATGCTCCGTCCTGCTAACCATTTCATATACTCTCTCCACCTCGCTCTCCTCTACGCCTGCCATCTCGCTTATTCTTTTCTTGTCCATTTGCCTTTCGATGCCATAAAGTATTATGTCGAGTTTCTCATATTTTATTCCCAATTCATCTTCATCCGTCTGCCCTTTCCACAGCCCGGCGGTAGGAGGCTTTTTTATTATTTCTTCAGGTATTTCCAGATATCTTGCAAGCTGATAAACCTGCGTTTTATACAAATCACCGATGGGCATTAAATCGCTCCCTCCATCGCCATACTTTGTGTAATATCCTGTAAGCAACTCCGTTTTGTTGGATGTTCCACAAACTAATGCATTATTTGTGTTGGCAAATTGATATAGGAAAATCATTCTAACTCTCGCCTTTATATTACCAAGAGCAATTTCATTCATCTCGTTACATGCATTTGTTATGGCATGAATCATTGGAGACAGGTCTATAGTTCTGTAGTCGATATCGAGCAATTTTGCCATCATTCTGGCATGTTCAAAATCATCAAGAGGAGTGGATATGTCTGGCAGGAAGAGGGCATGAACATTTTCGTTTCCCAATGCCATTGTGGCAAGTTTTGCCACAACAGAAGAATCCACCCCGCCTGAAAGCCCAATAACAACCTTATTTTTTCCGGCTTTTTCCGTATATTCTCTGATAAAATTTACAATTGTTTCTGTAACCTTCTCTTCATCAATTTTAAGCATGCAAAGTTATAAAAGATATGAATTTATTTCTTGCGATGAAAATCTGCCTTGCTAATATAAATCCTAAGGTGGGAAATAAGAAGAAAAACATAAGGAAAATGGAGAAAATAATAGATGGTGAGGATGCCGACTTATATGTTTTTGGTGAGATGTCTTTAACGGGCTATATATGCAGGGAAGAAGTTTTCTCCCTTGCTGAAGAAAAAGACGGTGAATCTATAAAAACTATGCAGGAAATTGCTAAGGAGAAAAAATGCAACATAATATTTGGAATGCCCATCATGGAGAGGCAAGGAATAGTTTATAATTCTGCAGTGCTTGTCCAGCCAGATGGTGTTGGCATATACAACAAAAATTTCCTTGCAAATTTTGGACCATTTGAAGAAAAATTTTATTTTGCTGAAGGAAAAGATGCGGAGGTTTTTAAAACCAAACACTGCAACATAGGCATGTGCATATGTTATGATATTTTCTTTCCGGAGATTGCAAAATCTCTCGCTCTAAATGGAGCGGATTTAATCGTCTGCATCTCCGCATCTCCCACCATCTCCAAAGATTATTTTGAACGTGTTTTGCCGGCAAGAGCAATAGAGAATACAGCTTTTGTTGCATATTGCAATTTAGTTGGCGAGGAAGAGGGATTAACATTCTGGGGAGGCAGCCAGATTTACTCGCCAAAAGGAGATTTGATGGGAAAGGCAGCATATATGAAGGAAGATTACATCATTCAAGAAATAGATTTTCAGCAGTTAAGGGAGGCAAGAATAGCCCGTCCAACATTGAGAGATAGCAAGCCAGAGATATTTTTTGATCTCTATAATGCAGCGAGGGGCAAAAAAGTATTCAATGAATATGTAAAGGCTGGATTAAAGCTTGGAGAAAAAATAAGGGAAAAATTTGTGGATGAAATAGATGTTTATGGAAATGAAGATGTTGCCTTTGGCCTCAAACTTGCGATTAAATGCAATAGGGTTAATGTCATACCGAGTAATGAAATAAAGGCTATTATTAAAGGCGAAGAGGAAAAAGAAATAAGAATAGAGCCCTGAAATACAGATCCAGGAAGATTATAAATATATAAATACCGCCGCAATTTACATCATGGAATATGACTATGAAATTGCTATAGTTGGTGCAGGAGCCGCCGGTTGCGCCGCCGCCATTTACGCTGGCAGGAGCGGGGCGAGTGTTGTTGTTTTCGATCGTGGCATGGGCGGTGGCCTTACGCTGGAGGCGCCAAAAATTGAGAATTATCCGGGATTTAAAAGCATAGGGGGCGTGGAGCTTGCGGAGAAAATGAAGGAGCATGCTGCAGAATATGCTGAGATGAAATATGGCGAGGAGGTGAAAGAGCTTAAAGTAACACAGGATGGTGTGGAAGTTATTACAAACAGAGGGAAATATTTTGTTGGCGCCGTTATACTGTGCACTGGCACCGAGCATCGCAAACTTGGCGTAAAAGGTGAGAAGGAGTTTGCGGGCAGAGGTGTTTCCTATTGTGCCACATGTGATGGCTTTTTCTTTAAGGGCAAAAAAGTGGTGGTAGTTGGAGGGGGCAACAGTGCTGTGATAGAGGCAATTTATCTAAAACAGATTGGATGCGATGTTTATGTTATCCACAGAAGAGACGAGTTGAGGGCAGAGAAGGCACTGGAGGAGGAAGCAAAGGAGAAAGGCATTCATTTTATATGGAACAGTGTTGTTGAAGAAATAATTGGAAAAGAAATGGTCGAGGGTGTAAAAATAAAAAATGTTAAAACGGGCGAGGAGAAAATTCTGGAAGTAAGTGGCGTTTTTGTTTCTATTGGTGAAGAGCCACAGAATCAACTTGCCAAGCAACTCGGCTTAAAACTTGATGAGAACGGATATATTGTTGTGGATGGTATGGG
>Ga0209834_10001152_pt1 | contig 15081 bp, 10 predicted proteins | sample Mar14236cmmetaG_FD_184134 | JGI IMG/M metagenome (GOLD analysis project Ga0209834, IMG submission 184134) | Marine hydrothermal vent microbial communities from Guaymas Basin, Gulf of California to study Microbial Dark Matter (Phase II) - Marker... ...
ATCTCATTCACTACGTTGGTGGCTCCATCGTCGATATCCGTTATTGTGGCATCCAACATGTAGCAGGGCGTGGTAAATACCAGTTTGTTTTCGTCAAACACTACATCCCCGTGGTTAGTTTCCACATGCTTGGCTCCCATAGCCTCGATGGCTTCGGCAGTGCCTTTGTCTTTTCCGATAGTAACGCTTACATCTTTTAATACTTTAGCTAAAATAGCCGGGGAGATACATAAAGCGCCGATAGGTTTTTTTAATTCTACGGTTTGTTCGATGGCTTTTTCAACTTCGGGTATGACCGTTGCATCAGCTCCCTTAAAAGCTACTGTCGACAAATTTTTAGCTGCGCCAAAGCCACCCGGAAAAATCAGGGCGTCAAATTCTTTGGCGTCATATTCGCTGAGGGGTTTGATGTTACCCCGCGCAATACGTGCCGATTCAATCAGTACATTGCGCTCTTCGTTCATTTCTTCACCCGTAAGGTGGTTGATTACATGATATTGTTTCATATCAGGGGCAAAACACTGGTAGGTTGCTCCGGCACGGGCTATAGCAAGCAGAGTAAGCGTTGCTTCATGTATTTCAGCCCCGTCATATACACCGCATCCCGACAGGACTACTGCAAATTTTTTCTTTTCCATGACGTCAGATATTTTTTGTTTGTATTTGTTGTAATGATGATAGCTAAATTACAAATAATAGTACTTCTGAAACCACCACCCACCGGGGAAAGATGTTTATAAAGATGTTGAGTTAAATAAAATGGCCATCCGTCTATTGACGAACAGCCTTAGGATATTATTAAATTACTTATACTAAAACCAGCCGAACTTAAGCGATACTGAAGCGTTGAATGAGTTGAGTGCATTTTTGTCAATCGCAACACTCTTTATGTCACCTGAAATTTCATCAAAATATTTGTATGTCAGGTTAATGCCATCAGTTAAACGATAACTGGCTCCCAGTGCAATACGGAAAAATTTTGCAATATTAAATTCAACGTCAACACCTGGTTCAAAAACAAAATATACGTCAGACAAATTGTTATTTCGTCAGGCATCAGGGAAGGGCTTGTAAATGTGTACGCACAGGGTGCTACAGCAGCCATTATGATACAGGAAAACTGGGACGACTCGGTACAGACCGATGTAATTCATCTTCTGCAAAAGCTTATTCCCAGTGGTGTCTGGCTTCACGACCGGCAGGATGGTAATGGTGATGCGCACCTGAAAGCGGGTTTGATTGGCCCTTCTGAAACGATCCCTGTTGTGAAGGGAGAAATGGGGCTTTCCACCTGGCAAAATATTTTCTTTTGTGAGCTTGACGGGCCGAGAAGTAACAGAAGAGTCGTAGTAACGATTATAAGTACAGAATAAAAAAGCTGCACAGAATTGCGCAGCCTTTCAACTCATTAATCTTCGGGATAATATTTACCCCCGTTTATATACAATCGCTACTACCGTTACATCATCACCACCCATATTAATGGTCATGCCGTAAGGCCTGTCGTCAGAAATATTGATCTGTGCTTTTCCGGCTTTTCCCGTAAGTTGTTGCCAGATGGTAACTGCCTGGTGAACGCCGGTTGCCCCGGTAGGGTGTCCCCAGCCAATCAGTCCGCCCGTTGTGTTCATCGGCATGTATCCGTCGCGGGCCGTATTGCCTGCATCAACCCAGTCGGCGCCCTCTCCTTTTTTGGCCAGGCCGAGGCCTTCAACAGCCAGAATGCCTGCTATAGAGAAGCAATCGTGGGTTTCGATGGTTCCGATTTGATCGATAGTTACACCGGCACTTTCCATAGCCTGTTTGGCAGCTCTTGGTATAGCTTCCAGCTCAGCCGGGTCTTTCGGGTCGTTGGTAATGTCGCGGATTACCTGCGCCCAGCCCATTACTTCAACAGCATCTTTTTTATCAACGCCTATTTTTGCCAGCCCCTCTTCCGAGCAAATGGCAATACCCGAAGCACCATCAGAAACTTTCGAACAGTCTAAAACTGTCAGGTGATCAACAAATGCAGCTCCGTTAGGTTTCATCTTTAATGCCAGAGCGTAAGGATCGGGTAAGGTGTTGTGGTGTTCCTGGGCGGTTTCATCCAGGCGGGCATTTTCCATGGCATTGGCAAACCAGCGTGCCATTCCTTTGCGTGCTTTGTCGTATCCGTATTTCTCATAGTACGCTCCGGCACGATCGCTGAATTGTCCGGGAAAAAAATACGCATGGCCTTGTTTACGTTTCTGATACCATCCTGCACCGGCAAGAATGTCAGCACCATAAATGGCCTTTACTGTATTTTGAACTTCTACACCCATTGTTAAAACCACATCAGCTGTTTCGGCAAGTACCGAACGTACGCCATACATAAGGGCAAGGCCTCCCGAACCACAGGCGCCTTCAACACTTGTTGCCGGTTTCCACTGTAATTTTTCATCGATCATTGGAATAAATCCCGGAAGGTTAGCCTGCTTATTAAAACGGGCAGCCATGAAGTTTCCCAGTACCGATTCGTCAACCTTATCAGGACCGCCAATTTGATCCAGAACACCTTTGCCGGCTTCCTTGATGTAATGTTCGATTCCGGGGCGGGGTTTTTTCGGATGAAATTCTCTACGACCCGTACCCATCGACACGGTATTGTAACCGGCTGTCATATATACTTTTCTTCTTAATTTTTTCATGAGGCAATTTTTTTAATCAAAGAAATTATTTACCGGACCATAAGCATGATAGAAACCTGTGAGCATTACTGTATTCACATGATCGATTTTATCAGCTACTTTATCAGAAACCAGCTTTTCACCGATCTCTTTCGAGCGTTTTCCGTATTTAACGGCAAGCACAGCTCCCAGTGCATCGCTGGATTTCAGGTCGTTGAAAAACTGCTGTAAAAGTTCTTCCTTGTTTTTATTTCGAATGATGTTTTTCCATACGACATGCGATTTGGGTAATTCGCCCATCATCTCGTCACATTCGTCTTTAAACTGTTCAAGGTCCACATAATGCTGTTTGTGGATGTCCCAAACACCCACAATCTTTCCACTTTTGTATTTCAGAAAACCGTCCTTTTGGGCGCCGCTGGAATACTGACCTCCTTTAACACCCTGTTCCATCATTTTATCCAGCAGGTCGTGTTGGAGCTCTTCATCCGGATTGAACGGGTTCATAACGTTAAGGATAAACTGAACCACGTCGATGCCAACGTAATCAATCAGTTGAAAAATTCCCATAGGCCTTACCAGGTAATCCTGTGTTACACTATTGATAATGTAAACGGCTTTATATAATGGAATGTCTTTTTCGGCCGCCAGTGCTTCAGCTTCTTTCAACCCATGCAGCGCATCGCGCATAAAGTGACCGTTGCCGATGAACCCGGCGTGGTCGTTGGAAGGAACGATGATCTTCTTCAGATTTTTGGCATATTCCTGTGCAAAAGCAATGGCTTCTTCGGAAGTTTTCTCAGTAGTGATCAACTCGACAAGGCGTTGTACTGCCGGGGGATTATAGAAGTGAAATCCCAGAACCCGTCCGTCCAGTCCTGCTTCTGACTCAATCAGATTGATGGGCACGGACGAAGTGTTCGTAAAGTACCATGGTTTGTTCGCATTGTTTTTATCAATTTGCGAAAGTAGTTTTACTTTTAACGAACGGTTTTCGCTTACAGCTTCAAAAATCAGGTTCGACTGGTAAGCAACTTCCATGGCTGTCCCGGGCCGAACCACGTTTAATACGTCGAAAATATATTCGTCAATAATGTCATAATTTTCCACCAGGTCATCGCGGTCGGCGTAAGCTTTTCTTAGCCAGACGGTTTTTTTCTCCGCTACTTTGCGCACCTGCTCCCGAAGGTATTTCATCAACCCTGCCAGGCCGGCCGGATCAATATCAATGGCATTTAAAACAAAGGATTTGTCTTTGTTTTCGGGTTTCAGGCTGAGGTCGGCCATTTCCACAGCCGTAAGCAACAAAATACCGCTGCCCATTTTACCCGCCGCACCCAATACCGATACATTTTGTAATCTTTCTTCGTAGGTCATTTTTATATGTTATAAGTTTGAAGTTAAATGTTAAAAGTCATAAGTTAAAAGTCATAAGTCAAAAGTTTGAATTGCAAGAAAAAAAACTGATTTCAAACTTAAATGGCTCAAGACAAAAGTTATTTATTTTTATTTTTCACTTTAAAAACGATGCTTCCAAGAATTTTTTTTAACTGATCTGATTCATCAATTAAAAAGTCTGTTTCTTTAGAATTTTTTTCTGTTTTATTTGAAGTTATTTCATTTAATAATCTTAACCAATAATTACTTTCTCTAATCTCCCGTAATGAAATCTCAACTTTGTAAGTAAAATCAGCTGAGGAAGATGCTGATTGGGCTTCCTCATAATTGGCCCCTACAGAACCGGCAGATTTTACCAGTTGATATTTTATTACTTTGTACTCGGCGTCTTCGGGCAATATCCTTGTAAAAAGGATAACCCGGGCAGCAAATTTAAAAAGTCTTTCACTAAGTTCATTGCTCTTCATTTAACTAAATTTGATCTTCTTTTCCCTTTTCCCTTTTCCCTTTTTCCCTTTCCCCTTTTGCCTTATACCTTTTACCTTTTACCTTTATCCTTTTGCCTTATACCTTATACCTTTTCCCTTTATCCTTTTGCCTTTTTACTTTCCCCTTTTCCCTTAACCCCTTACCACTCCGGTTTTCTTTTTTCCAAAAAGGCTTTCATCCCCTCTTTCCCTTCATTTCCTTCGCCGAATAAAGAACCGAATTCTTCCGCTTCGAGGGCTTCCCCTTCATTTAGACTCAGATCCATTCCCCGCCTTACAACCCGCTTCACTTTTTTTATGGCCGAAGGGCCTTTTGACGCGATATTTTTGGCAATCTTTAGTGTTTCTTCCATCAAACTCTCCGGCTCAAAAACTTTTTGTACAAGACCGATACGTAAGGCCTCATCAGCACCAATCATATCTGCCGTCATCAGCATGTACAACGCATCGCCCATTCCTGTCAGCCGCGAAAGCCGCTGTGTGCCTGCATAGCCGGGTATCAGTCCGAGGTTGACTTCCGGCTGTCCGAATTTTGCTTTTGTGCTGGCAATACGGAAATCGCAACCCATGGCCAGTTCGAGACCGCCTCCGAGGGCAAATCCGTTGATGGCTGCAATAACGGGAATATTCAGCTCGCCGAAACTACTGAACGTATTTTGTCCGAGTTCTGAAAAAGCTTTTCCTTCTTCGGAAGTTTTGTCCACCATCTCGGCAATATCGGCGCCGGCTACAAATGCTTTTCCCTCACCTGTAATTATCAGGGCTTTCACCGAGGCGTCATTTTTTATACTGGCAATGTAATCATCCATTTCGTTAAAGAAACGGGTGTTCAGCGCATTCAGGGCTTCGGGCCTGTTAATGGTAACAACGGAAATACCGTCAATTACTTCTGTTTTAAGTATTTTATATTCCATTTTGTCTGCTTTTTTATAGAGGTACCAAATTTACTAAAATAAGCCTGAAATTGAAGTAAAATCGAATGGAATTTCTTCTTAATCAATATGTGGTTTAATTCACCGACCCTCTGGGTCGGAAATAAATATGTTTGCGAAACAAGCTCAATTTAATACCCCTATGGCTCTGCCTCTGGGTAGTTTATTAAAACCTTGCAACTAAGTTTTAATGTTATTTTAACAGCAGACCACAAAATATTGTCCTACTTTTGTTGAGAAAAGGAAAATTAGTGTGAAGAATTTGATTAAACTAATAACAGGATTTTTATTATTGCTGTCGGTTTTATGGTCAACAACCGGAATTACTGTTTATTCACATTACTGTTCTGAATCCAAAGGTGTCATTAGAAGTCTTTTTGTTAATTACGCAAAATGTGAGCACCACGAAAAGAATCCTGCAATGAAATCTTGTTGCAAAGAAGAGAAGAGATCATGTCAAACTGAAAATGCGGATTCGGATTGTTGCGCCACACAAAAACAAGTCTTTAAACTTGCATCAGTATATACTATCCCGGGAGAAAAACAGCAAGTTAAAATTTTTGATTTTAAGCTATTTGAATATAAAGAAATACAAGTTGAGGAACACATAGTTTTTATTGAGAATTTTAAAACTATGAAAGAGTTACCACCAGGTAATTTTGGAAAAAAACTTGTATTAGCCATACAACAACAAAAAATTACTCCTGCCCACCTAATTTAACTCATTTACAGCTTATCAAAGCTGAATAACAACATTTTTTGTACGAGTTAAATTATCATAATCATGAAAAAATATGTATTAATAGCCTGCTTGTTTTTATGGCCGTTTACACAGATATACGCCCAGCAAGTGAAAGGTGGTGTATTTGAAATGATCGGCGGAGAAAGCAATCCGCTGATAGGAGCTAATGTAGTTCAGTTGAAAACGTTGAACGGCACCACCACAGATGCAGAAGGACACTTTAACCTGAACCTGGAAAGAAAAGCTCCCCAAAAATTGGTGGTGAGTTATGTTAGTTACCAGACGGACACTATTAATTTAAATGAAACCGGATACGGACATGTACATATAACCTTAAATAAGCTGAAAGACCTGGATGAGGTTGAAGTAGTCTCGCGAAAATCGGGCAGTCATTCGTTAAGAACCGAAACAAGAGGAATAACAAGCATTAACGAAGGTGAGTTGCAGAAAGCTGCATGTTGTAATCTATCTGAGAGTTTTGAAAACAGCGCTTCGGTGGATGTAAGTTATGCCGATGCGGTTACCGGTGCTAAGCAAATCCAATTACTGGGCTTAGCCGGTTTATACACTCAAATGCTGACAGAGAATATACCTAATTTACGCGGATTGGCTGTACCTTACCGGCTGGGTTATGTGCCCGGAACCTGGATGGAATCTATCCAGGTTTCAAAAGGAACATCATCAGTTGTCAATGGATATGAGGCTATGGCAGGTCAGATAAATATTGAATATAAAAAGCCTGATGAGAAAGATAAGTTTTTTCTGAATTTATATGGAAGCCAGATGGGTAAAGTAGAGGGGAATTTGAATATCCGTTTTAAGTTAAATGAGAAATGGAGTACCGCGATACTGGCCCATGCCGAATATTTCGGAATCAAACATGATAATAATGATGATTCGTTTCTGGATGATCCATTGATTGAACAGCTAAATCTATTTAACCGCTGGAAATACAAAGGTGACAATCTGCGGATGCAGTTCGGGATTCAATACCTGAAAGAAAACCGCAAAGGCGGGCAAATGGATTTTAATCCCGAAGAGCCGCATGATGCTGAAAATGGATACGGAGTAGGGGTGAAGACGGATCGCTATCTGGGCTTCCTGAAAATAGGTTACATTTTAAGGAACAGGGCTAATTCGAGTATTGGATTTCAAAACCAGGTGGTGTATCATGATGTTATATCCTTTTATGGCCTGAATAATTATAATGCCAACCAGTTTTCTTATTATGGGAATCTGATGTTTCAGTCATATATCAATGATACGCGTCACCAATATACAACTGGTGTCAGTTTTGCTCTTGATGATTACAATCAGCAGCTGAATGATACGACATGGATAAGAAACGAACATGTTTCAGGCGCTTTCTTTCAATATACTTATTCAAATTATAAGAGCCTGAACCTAATTGCCGGTGTGCGATTGGATTACAATAATCTTTTTGGATGGTTGTTTACACCTCGCTTGCATGCCAAATACAATATAAACGAACATAACATGTTAAGATTAAGCCTTGGCCGGGGATTCCGTACAGCAAATGTAATTGCTGAAAACACTTCTATACTTGCTACTTCAAAACAGATTGTGTTCACCAAAGAGCTTAATATTGAATCGTCATGGAATTTTGGATTGACATATACTGCATACATAGATATTGGGGTAAAAGAATTAAGCATAACAACTGATTTCTTCCATACAAGATTTAATAACCAGGTAATTATGGACAGGGAAGAAAACCCGTTCATTGTTTATATCTATAACTTGGATGGAAAATCATATTCCAACAGTATACAGGTAGAGGCACAATACGAACCCGTGAATAGGTTCGAATTAAAACTGGCGTTTCGTTACAATGATGTAAAGACAACAATTGGTGGAGAGTTAAAAGAAAAGCCTTTTGTAAGTAAATACATAGGGCTGTTATCAGCCTCGTACCAAACTAATTTAAAAAAATGGCAGTTTGATTTGAATGTACAGGTAAATGGCGACCAGCGATTACCCTATACGGGTTTTAATCCTGAACCATACCAGCGGCCTGAACGATCACCGGTATATGCGATTTTAAACACGCAGATAACGAAGTATTTCAAACGTTGGGATGTATATATAGGAGGTGAAAACTTAACAAACTATCGTCAGGATCATCCGATTCTCCAGGCTAATGAACCATTTGGAGATTATTTTGATTCCTCGATAGTTTGGGGGCCGATTAGTGGAATTAAAGTGTATCTTGGAATAAGATTCACAATTAGAAAATAATAAATAAAAACAGAAAAAATGAAATTAAAGTTAGGGATAATAATCGCGATACTATGTATGGCAATCATGCAGGTAAATGCACAGGAAATTAAAACAACTATTGATACAGTAAAAATACAGACTTCGGCGAAGTGCAACGACTGTAAGGAAAGACTGGAGCACAACATTTCTTTTGAAAAAGGAGTGAAATCGGTTGAACTTGATAACGAGACAAAGATTTTGACTGTTGTTTATAAAACTGCTAAAACGAACGAAGAAAAAATAAAAATTGCGATTACAAAGGTTGGTTACGATGCAGATGAGATGCCGGCTGATCAAAAAGCCCACGACCGTTTACCCGCTTGTTGCCAGAAGGATGCTGATCCGCATTAAGTAATAGATTCCCAAAAAATAACCCGGCCATTGCGGGAAGTGAGATATTCCACGGACAAAAGGTATGTTCTCAGGGGATTTCTCGCCACAATGCCTACGGCAATGCTTACCTCGAAATAAACTGGGTTCAAAATGACAGGGGATCTACAAGCTTAGGCTCATACTTACCAGTTCGGCAATGTCGTAGTTTTTAATTTTTTCTTCCTGGTTTTTATACTTGATCCCATCTGTCATCATAGTCATGCAGAACGGGCAGGCGGTGGCAATAATGTCGCACCCGGTTCCTATGGCTTCTTCGGCCCTTTCGATAAAAATTTCTTTGTCGCCTTTTTCCGCTTCTTTAAACATCTGGCCTCCGCCGGCACCGCAACACAAGGCAAACTGCTTATTACGCCCCATTTCAATATTTTTTACCGGCAACGTATTGATCACATTGCGGGGAGCATCGTATTCCTTATTGCCGCGGCCAAGATAACAGGGGTCGTGGTAAGTGACTTTCTTACCGTTCAGCACATCACTGTCAGTCTTCAGTTTACCTTCTGCGATCATCCGTTGCAAAAACTGCGAATGGTGCATAACTTCGTATTCACCGCCAAGGTCGGGGTATTCATTTTTTAAGGTGTTAAAGTCGTGCGGGTCGCAGGTGATGATTTTTTTCACTTCATATCCGTTCAATACTTCAATGTTCATCAGCGCCTGCATCTGAAATATCATCTCGTTTCCGGCCCTGCGGGCAATATCACCGCTGTCGCTTTCTTCGGTTCCCAGCACGGCATAATCGATATTAAGATGGTTTAGAATTTTCACAAAAGCCTGTGTGACTTTCTTGTACCGGTCGTCGAAAGCTCCTGCCGAACCCACCCAGAACAAATATTCGGGTTTTTTACCTTCAGCCATTTTATTGGCCATCAGCGGAACATCAAGTCCTTCGGCCCACAGCATCCGGTCTTCGGGCGAGAATTGCCACGGAGCTCCGTTATTTTCGATGTTATTGATCGCTCCGTTCAGTGTTCCCGGGCCGCCGGTTTCTTCCAGAAACAGGTAACGCCGGAGTTCCATGATCACGGAAACATGATCAATTTCCACAGGACATTCATTAGTACAGGCATTGCAGGTGGTGCATGCCCAGATTTCTTCTTTGGAGATATATCCTTCCAGCAGGGTTCTTTTTTCGTCGGCTTCCTTTTTTACTCCTATCAGATGCTCTCCGACCTCCTCGATCCTGTCGCGGGTATCCATCATAATCTTCCGGGGCGACAGCAACTTGCCGGTAATATTGGCCGGACAAACAGCCACACATCGACCGCATTCGGTACAGGTATAAGCATCCATCAGGCTTTTCCAGGTCAGATCTTTAGCATCTTTAGCACCAAACCTTTCGATTTCCACATCGGCAACGGCTTCTTCGCCCAGCACGCCCATGGCTACTTTCACCTCGTTGGTAATGGCCTCCATATTACTGATGTAGGTGGCAGGTTTAAGCTTCGCATAATATACATTGGGAAAGGAGAGAAAAACGTGGAAGTGCTTGGAATAGGGGATATAATTCAGGAAGACAAAAACTCCTACAATATGAAACCACCACCCGGCGTGGTCAATAAAGATTAGCGTATGGTCAGGAAGGTTTTTTAACAAAGGAATCAGTACACTACTGAAGAGAAAAGGTCCTGTATGCACATAATGTTCCAGCCCCCTGGTTTGTAACACCTGGTCGGCGGCATTCATAAAAAACAAGGCTGTCATCAGTAAAATCTCCGTGAACAGGATGATGTTAGCATCTATCAGCGGCCAGCTTTTCATCTCGTAGGTGTGGAAACGTTTTACCCGAAGGATATTCCTGCGGATCAGGAAAATAATACATGCGGCAATAACTGAAAGGGCAAACAGTTCGAAAAATGAGATCATGACATTGTAAAACGGCAGGAAGCTAAAAAAACGGTGTGTTCCGGCAATACCGTCGATCATGATTTCCAGCATTTCGATATTTACCAGGATAAATCCGGCATATACCATGATGTGCAGGATGCCCGACACCGGCCGTTTGGTCATTTTACCTTGCCCGATAGCAATGAGGAAGACCCGTTTCCAACGCTCTTTTACGTTGTCTTTGATTTCAAGATCTTTACCAAGATTAATGTTCCGTACGATGGCCCGCACATTGAGGTAAAAAAGGACAATGGTCGCTATCAGGATCAGCAAAAAAACAATACTTGAAATCATGACCGGTATTTTTTAAGAATTTATTTACTGATATTTATCGGATCTTATTCGTAGCCGTAAAGGCTGTCAAATTCTGCTCTGTACTTTTCTTTAACGATTTTCCGCTTTAATTTCAGCGTTGGCGATAACTCACCGTTTTCGGTGCTCCATTCGTCAGGTGTAAGTGCGAACTTTTTAATTTGTTCGTGCCGTCCGAGCCCTTCATTCAATCTGTCAATCTCTTTCTGATAGCGTTCAAGTACTTTTTCTTTTTTAATCAGGTCCGTATTGTCCCTGAATTTTATTTTGTTCTTAAAGCACCAGCCGTGCAGGTATTCGAAAGAAGGGGAGATTATGGCAGCTGTATATTTTTCGCCTGCACCTACTACCATGAGTTGTTCGATAAATGAAGATTCTTTAAACTTATTCTCTACCATCTGCGGAGCCACATATTTACCCGTTGAAAGTTTGAAAATCTCTTTTTTCCGATCGGTGATCTTCAGAATATTGTGTTCGTGGATCTCGCCGATATCGCCTGTATGGAACCATCCTCCGTTGTCAATTACTTCGGCTGTGCGTTCGGGGTCTTTATAGTAACCCAGCATCAGGCTGGGACCGCGCATCAGTATCTCGCCGTCGTCGGCTATTTTCACTTCAATGTTGTTCACAATAGGGCCCACAGTGCCGAATTTCAGTAGGGGATATTTGGCATGGTTAACGGCTATCACGGGTGATGTTTCGGTCAGGCCGTACCCTTCCTGGATAGGAAGTCCGGCTGCTGTAAAAACCTTGGCCAGTCGTGGCTGCAATGGGGCTCCTCCCGAAACAATGATAAAAATGTTTCCTCCTAATGCTTCCCGCCACTTACTGAAAATTAATTTATTCGCAAGTTTCAGCTGAAATTCGTACCACCAGCCGTTGGCACGATTCAGTTCGTAACGCAGGCCGAGGTTTACAGCCCAGAAAAAGAGGCTTTTTTTAATTCCTGTTAACTCTTTTCCTTTGAGCAGGATTTTATCAAAAAGTTTCTCAACTACCCTGGGTACGGTGGCGAAGCCATGAGGATTCACTTCCCTCAGGTTTTCCCCGATAGTTTCAAAACTCTCAGCATAATATATCGATGCACCCATAAACTGCCAGTAATAATTCACCATGCGTTCGAACACGTGGCATAAAGGGAGGAAACTTAAAAAGCGATGTTTTTCATTGATCGGAAGAATATTCTGGCAGGCTTCCACATTCGAAACAAAGTTTCTGTGGCACAGCATAACCCCTTTAGGTGTTCCGGTCGTTCCTGATGTATAAATGATGGATATCAGTTCGTCCGGTTTGATATCCGCTTTCATGCGGGCAAACTCCTCTTTATATTTTTCCTCGTTCTTTTTTCCTTCTTCTATGATCTCGTTCCAGTTGGGAGCTCCCTCCACTTCATCAATCGCATACACCTGCTCAATATTGGGTACCGTATCGGCTAACGGTTTGATCTTTTCGTAATATTCCTGTGAAGAAACAATAACGATCCGGGCATCGGAGTGGGCAAGGATGTGTTTGTATTCGTCGTCTCCGATGGTAGGATAAACCGGCACATGTACTACGCCCACCTGGCTCATCCCCATGTCCATAAAATTCCACTCGGGCCTGTTGTTGGATACGGTAACGATTTTATCCTGTTTCTTAAACCCCATGGCCAGTAAGCCGTAACTGAAAAGGTCTCTGTAACGCACATAATCTTCGGTGCTGAATTTTTCCCATTGGCCATTTCTTTTAACGGCAAGAGCGTCTTCTTTTTGATATTTCTCATAAAGAGCATCAACAATGTCAAAGGTTCTGGTTATTTTTATCATAGCGCTGTATTTTAGCGGTTAAAATAAGAAATATTTCGTTACGATTGCTTTGGCTTAAACGTCCATGTAAAAGTAAACCTGGCAACTTCATCTCCCTCTTCATCGTAGCCAATGGCTGTTGCTTCAGCTGTTTGCCCCTCATTTGTTTCTATGCTTCTGGCGACAGCCGACGAAAAATTTATTCCATCGTTACATGTAAAAGTGATTCTTGTACGTGCTTTTTTTGTAAAACTGGCTTTCATTTCGAGTACGAGCATTGAAACAGGAACCGAAAAATCGCTGATGGCAGCCATAGCCAGAATACCGGTTGACAGCTCGGCAGCCATACTCAGTACAGCAAAATAAACCGAGCGAAAAGGGTTTTTGTTCAGGTATTTGTATGGAACTGTCACAGAAGCCTTTTCACGGTTGATTTCTGTTATTTTCAGTCCTGCAAAAAAGGCCATCGGAAGGTGCTTCAGGAAAAATATGCGCATCCGGAGATGATTTCCTGCCAGCTTTCTGATTTTATTTACTTTTTTCTTTTCTTTTTCCATCCTGTGAATGTCTGGTTTACCTTCCGATGGCGGGAACCAGATTAAAAGTTGTATTTATTGTCTTCAATCAATTTGTCGGCAATGCGTCTGCGGGCGGTTACAACATTTACCGACGCTACTTTGGTAAACCGTTTCATCCCCATAAGCATGCCTTGCCTCTCGTCACCCGAAGCGAATGAGTTCACGGCGTCAACACCTTCTTTATTGATTCTGAAAGCGGTATCATACATGAACACATCCACCATTTCTTTGTAGAGTTTCATTTTTTCTTCATCATACATGCTGTTCAGTTTTTCAACGCGCAGCAACATCGACTCGGCAGCATAAGTAAGGATAAGCATGTCAGCCACATTCATCAGCAGTTCCTGTTCGTTAGATATATCCTGCATGAATTTCTGGAGAGCTGCCCCGGCCACCATTAATATACTCTTCTTAAAATTGATGATGATTTTTTTCTTTGTTTCAAAGTAATCTACGCTGGGACTTCCGAAATCCGGAATCCCCAGAAGTTCTTTACCTACTTCCTTAGCAGGCGTGAGTAGGTCGAGCTCCCCTTTCATGCCGCGCTTGATCAGTTCGCCAACAATTACCATACGGTTAATTTCGTTGGTTCCTTCAAAAATTCTGTTGATCCGTGAGTCGCGGTAGGCTCTCTCCACAGGTGTTTCAGCGGAGTAGCCCATTCCTCCGTAAATCTGCACTCCTTCATCCACAACAAAGTCCAGTGTTTCCGAACCAAATACTTTGGCAATGGAAGCTTCAATAGCAAATTGCCTCATTCCTTCAAGGTTGGCTTTACCGGGGTCCATACCTTCATTAATATATGACTGTATAGCGTCTTCAATATTCTGGCTGGCTCGATAAGTCAGCGATTCGGCAGCAAAGTTTCGGATTACCATTTCGGCCAGTTTGTATTTTATGGCACCAAATGAAGATATTAGCTGACCGAACTGTTTCCTCTCGTTTGCGTAGTTAACAGAATTCGTAATGGTAGCTTTTCCAGCGCCTGTTGTAGCTCCGGCAAGTTTGATACGTCCAAGATTCAGAATGTTCAATGCAATCTTAAAACCACTGTTTCTGTCGCCCAGCAGATTTTCCACCGGAACTTTAACATCATCAAGATACACTTGTACAGTTGACGATCCTTTGATTCCCATTTTTTCCTCATCAGTACCGATGGTAACTCCGTCATAGGCTGTTTCAACAATAAATGCACTCAGGTTTTTATCGTCATCGATTTTAGCAAATACAATCAGCAAGTCGGCTACTCCACCGTTTGTGATCCATATTTTTACACCATTTAAAACATAGTGTTTGCCATCTTTACTCAGTGTAGCGCGAGCTTTTCCTGAGTTGGGATCCGATCCGGCATCAGCTTCTGTAAGGCAATATGCACCTATAAACTCGCCGGTTGCCAGCTTAGGCAGGTACTTTTGTTTTTGTTCGTCGGTACCGTAATATAATATAGGTAAGGTACCAATTCCTGTATGAGCTGAAAATGCCACAGCAAAACTATACCCTTTCCCCATTTCTTCAACGGTGAGCATGGAGGTTACAAAATTCTGACCAAACCCTCCGTACTCTTCCGGAAGGGCAATGCCAAGCAGCCCGAGTTCACCGGCATCTTTAAACAGTTTGGTAAGTAGTTCGCGGTCATGCC
>Ga0209834_10001153_pt1 | contig 15079 bp, 16 predicted proteins | sample Mar14236cmmetaG_FD_184134 | JGI IMG/M metagenome (GOLD analysis project Ga0209834, IMG submission 184134) | Marine hydrothermal vent microbial communities from Guaymas Basin, Gulf of California to study Microbial Dark Matter (Phase II) - Marker... ...
CCCTCTCCCCCCACAACCCCAGGAGATAGGAGTTTGCAACAAGGAAAAAGGCGCTGGATGCAGAGAGAGCAAAGCTAACCCCGAGTATAGTTATGAATGAATGGAGATACACGAGCAGAACAGTTGCTATTGCAGATGTTGACATAAGGAAAAGCATGATGGCTTTTTTGTCATAGCGGTCTGACAGGGAGCCTATGATGGGCTTCAGAATAAAACCTCCGAGTGTGAGGATGGCAAAGGAAACGCCTGCCTCCATCTCGCTGAATGCCTTGCTTTCAATAAGATAAGTCGGAAAGAAAGAGATGTATCCTATCCATGAGAGAGTTGCAACAAGATTTATGGCAAAAATGAAAAGTATTTTTCTGTCTCTGAGCGCAGCCGCCCCGTCAACGAATCGCTTCAGTATCGATTCACCGTGAGGTAATTTTGTTGATTCTTCGGTGCATCTCAGGAAAAGGTACATGGCAAAAATGCCAAGACCTGCCCATATGAAAAAGAAAAGGCGCCAGTTGAAAGATGCTATGACAGGGGCAACAATGGGCATGAAACCCGCCATCGAACCAAAACTTGCCTGTATGCCGAGCGCCTTTCCCCTCCTCTCTTTAAAGATGTCGGAAAGCATGGCAATGCCTGCTGTGGGGAAACTTCCTCCCCCTATGCCGAGCAGTATGAGCATGAGAAAGAGCATCAGATAATGGACAGATAGGCCGATTAACAGATAGGCAACCGAAAATATTGCCATTGATGCAAGTATTGTAACCTTCCGCCCCTTCAGATCTGATATCACTCCGGAGGGAAACTGCATAAGCCCGTAGAAAAACCACATGCCCGTGAGAGCAAGGCCGGCTTCTGCATGATTGATGTCAAAGCTTTTCTCTATGGTTACCAGAATCGTGGAGATGCTGAGCCTTCCTGAGAATATAAGAAACCAGCCGAGAGAAACGCATATGAGAGCCATGTTTTCCTTGCTCATTTTTGGCATTCTTATCCCAATTTCGACCGGGCAAATTGCCTTATGTTTTAAAAAGTTATGGAAAAGTGCATTCATTAAGTTTTTAAATCGATATTGGATTATGTCCGGGGGCAGAAAATGGCCGACAAGAAATGCAATATAAGAAAAGGGCTGACTTTTATTATAGCGGCAATATTTATCAGCATTTCACTGATGCCGCTTGCCACACATTTTCCTCTGGCAGCAGGGGCAAGCAATGTAAGTGAAAAGAATTATATCGAGGTTGATGTGGCTCAATATGAAGCGGACGGCTCGGTTAACAAAAAAGTGGTAATGCTACCGGCAGATGAAGCAAATGAGCTGAAGGAACGCCTGATATCCGCAAAGACTTTCGAGGACAGATTTTTCATACTTAAGGAATACGGGCTCATTATGAAAGAATCGATGAAAAGCTGGCAAAACGGAATGTATGAAAGGGCAAGCAAATTGGCCATCACGGAATCAGGGGCGCATCAGATAACATCGACATATGAAGAAATGGGACTTCTCAATCTTCCGATATTACTTAATTTCTTCTGCAGGATTAATGCCCTGTATGTCATAAGCGGCGAGGCGCATCTCGGGCTGCCGCCGATAATCGGGCTGACCAAATTTTTGGGGGGTTCTGGAGTGCTGAGTTTCGATTTGGCAGACATGTGCTGGGGTGCTTTTGGCATGGTCGAGACAAAGGGGCTTTTAAGAACACATACCATGGCTGCTGCTGCAAGTTTCATGGCCCTCGCAGGATTTGTAGGCGTGCATGTCCACATTCCGTTTCTCCTTGACCTCTACAACGGTTTTTCGGCAATGACCTTTGCGGTCGGACTCGGGATGAAATACATAAACTTCAATTTGGCCACCTTCTCGCTGTTGAGCTTCGTCGTGGGAGCGCTGCTGATGCAGGGACTTTCCGGACTTAGCGGCGGCAGCGAAAGCGGCAGCGGCTCCTGAGCTCTGCCCTTTTTTTTATTGTCCTTAAACTGATTGGTCACATTTAGAAAGCAATGAAAATAGTTATAATGCCCGTCCTGATTAAGTATTGAAGATGGAAAAGCAATGTGACTCATACCTGCCTTTAGTAGTTGTATATCGGAGGGGAAATAAATGAGGGTGCAGAAGTTGTGGAGTAAAAATGAGGAATACGAATTTTTTAGAAGGGCATTAGAGATAGCCACCCCCGAACAACTGTTTTATGTCACAGAAGATAACAGGTACTTGGCATACTGGCCGAAACATTATAAAGGAAAGAAATCCACACTCCAAAGCAGGAATGCTTTTATCGGAAGTTATACCGAGAAATGGGCAAGTAAACTACTCCAACTAATTGCTGATAAATTCAATGCATACTCAATTCACAACGTTGTTTGTGAAGAAATAGGAATTGGGCAACGTTCCCCTGCTGATGTTGCTATTTCAAGAAAGCCTTCGAGGATTCAAAGAGCAGAAGATATCCTTCTTCTGGTAGAAATAAAGATGTCTGTTGTATGGAATTGGGAGTATAATCCCAAAACAGGTGAGTTAAAATGCATAGGGGATTATACCACCCACCAAGGAAATCCCGGCTTGTTACGGTCTGATACGATGTTAAAAGCTATTGGAAAGAGTATAAATATAAGGGTTTCAGGGTTTAAATCATCCAAAATACCCATTATTGTAATTGGAAATACTCCAATAACAGAAGCATACTACAACAAAGTAGACCATCTTAAGCAAGCGGGCATAATCCAAGGCTTTTATTCGGTAAATCCCTCTCCGCTAGATAAGGAGGGTAAGAGTAATATCAAAGGTACGCCTAGAAAGGGATTTTTGAGAATTGATAAATTTGATGAATTAAAAGAAGAAGTTATAAAGTTGGTTAAGGAGGAAAGAGAGTTTTTCTCTGGAATGATGCCAAAAACAAAACTAGGAAGAATAATAGATATTGCTAACAGAGAATTAACATATGAAAAGAAAGCAGAAAAGTTCCTAGAAATGATTAGGAAGGTAGATGATGATTAAAGAAAAAAGAATAGGAACGAAAACCAGCAAATTTGGGGTTCCGGGGCGGATTAACCATGATTCTAGCCAATTTTATTCCAGCCGCTTATATGAAGAACTTCCTAAAGAGAAAAAGGGTGAGTATGAGGAGAATAAAATTTCCGATGAGTGCTTAGATTCTATATTATGCAAATCCAGCGAGCACATGGACGAATTGCCGGACAATAGTATCCACTTAATGATCACATCACCACCATATAATGTTGGCAAGGAATATGATGAGGATCTAAGTTTATCAGAATATAGAGATTTATTAAAGCAAGTATGGGAAGAAACTTACAGGGTTCTTGTCCCAGGAGGGAGGGTTTGTATAAACATAGCAAATTTAGGAAGGAAGCCCTACCTTCCCTTGCACACATTCATTATAAGAGATATGATTGGGATAGGTTTTTTAATGAGGGGGGAGATAATATGGAATAAGGGCACCAGCGCAAGCCCTTCGACAGCCTGGGGAAGCTGGTTGTCTGCAAAAAATCCTACCTTAAGAGACATTCATGAGTATATACTTGTATTTTCTAAAGATGTGTTTAGACGTGATAACCCTAAAAAGCGAAAAAGTACAATATCAAAAGAGGAATTTTTAGAATATACTAAAAGTGTATGGACTTTCCCAGCAGTATCTGCTAAAAAAATAGGGCATCCTGCACCATTTCCTATAGAGCTTCCCTATAGATGCATTCAGCTTTATACATTTGAAAATGAAATAGTTTTAGACCCCTTTATGGGTAGTGGGCAGACGGCGATTGCAGCAATAAAAACCAATAGACACTACATCGGGTATGAGATTAATGGAGAGTATGTAAAGCTAGCAGAAAAAAGAATAAAGGAATTTACAGCAGAATTTAAATCTCCAAAGCTTTTTGATTATGTAAAAGAAGACCCACAAACCAGACATATACCGAAATATATATAATTCTGATTATAACCCTTGAGGGCGAAAAGTAATAGTATCCCTGCTCCATACATTTACATGGAAGGGAAAGAGCTCATGAGGAAGGGAAAGGTGAAGGAGGTCTATGACCTGGGCAACGGCATGCTGGAATTTTTGTTCACTGACAACATATCCGTATTTGATAAGATAATTCCGACAAGCATACGGCACAAAGGCGAGGTTCTATGCCGCACATCTGCCTTCTGGTTCAAAAAATGCGAAGATATGGGAATAAAAACGCATTTTATAGATGCACACAAGAATACAATGCATGTCAAAAAATTTGATATAATAAAGGATTACTCAAAAATCGACAAAGGAACAAAAAATTACGTCATACCTCTCGAAGTCATAGCCCGCTACTATGTCGCAGGGTCGTTTTATGAGAGAGTGAAGGGGGATGGCATAAAATATGGCGAGAAATTGCCTGAGCCAGTAATAGAATTCACGACGAAATTTGAAGAATATGACAGAATGCTCAGCGAAGAGGAGGCGATGCGCATTGCAGGACTGGATAAAGACGAAATAAATGAGATAAAAGAGGCTGTGCTGGGTATCGATGGTTATATGAATTCAGAGGTTGAGAAGAGAGGGCTCATACACGTTGACGGAAAGAAAGAGTTTGCATTTGACGAAGACCGCAATCTTGTATTGATTGACACATTCGGCACGCCTGACGAAGACAGATTCTGGGATAAGGAAAAATACAATAAAGGAGAATTTGAGGAATTGAGCAAGGAATTCGTACGCTCCTATTACAAAGAAACAGGGTATTACGACGAATTGAAGAGAGCAAGAGAAAACAACATGCCAGAGCCCCCCATCCCGCCCCTCCCCGACGACATGGCCGAAAAAGTAAGCGAGCTTTATGTATTAATGTATGAAAAGATAACCGGCATGAAATTCAGATAAACCTGCTGCATATTTCGTTCCGCAAGCATTCATAACATCTCGGTTTTCCGCCGTATCCATGCTTTGCCTGCACCCGCAATGCACTCTTCTTTGCTGCCCTCGCCGTCCGCGAAAATTTCTCTCTGACCATTGATAGAAAATAGCATTTCTTCTGTCAGTTTTTTATCCGAACATGATGTCATTCTCGTCTTCCTCTTTTTCCGCAATCCTGCTCCTTTTCCTCTTTATGAATTTCTTCTGATGTCTCCTGCCAACAAACGTAAAATCATGCCTCAGCAGCCTTACGAAAGTTTTTCCGGGCAATGGTTCAATTTCCACAATTCCCTTGGATTGCAGCTTTATTAACTCAAATTCAGCATTTGATTTTGAAATATGCAGCTTTTTGCTTATTTCCTCCACTGTAATTGGATAAAATTCCTGCAAAATTTTGATTATTTTTTCTTCCATTGTTCCTGTCTTGATTTCAATCATTCTTGTACCTGTACTCTATGTTGCATGCCCCTTCGACCGAAACCATGCACGGGCCCACAGGATGAGCTGGATTGCATGCCTTCCCAAAGAGAGGACACTCTGTAGGGGGAATAAGTCCCCTCAAGACTTCGCCGCATCTGCAGCCAGGCGGCTCTTTAAATTCCATGCCTTCCATTTCCGCAAGTATGTCCTCAAATTTTTTCTCTGCATTGAAATCATCAAATTTTTTTCTCAAAACCATTTTTGAGCGCTCTATGACCGGAAAACCTCTCCATTTTGCATCTCCCGGCTCAAAAACCTCGTCAAGCATTTTCAGCGCCTTCTCATTACCCTCATATGCCACACATCTCGTATACTCATTTTCGACCTCGCCCCGCCCTTCCGCAACCTGCTTTGCAATCATCCATACGGCCATCATCACGTCTATTGGCTCAAACCCTGCTATGACCTGTGGGATGCCATACTGCCTGGATATTTCCTCATAAGCCTTAGCCCCTATTATCACTGAAACATGCCCCGGATCTATTATCCCGTCAAGCGCAATCTCCCCCATCCCAAGTATTCTAACAAGAGCGGGCGGAATGTACCGATGGCAGCTCACAACCGAAAAATTTTCTGGCAGCTCCCGCAGGAGGACGGCGGCGGTGGCGGGGGCAGTTGTTTCAAATCCGACTGCCATGAAGACCACTTCTTTGCCGTTCCCTTCCCTATCAAATTTCTCTGCAAGCTCGACTGCCTCATTTATTCCATATACAATTCTGATATCCCCCCCGCCCGCCTTCACCGCCTGCAATGATTTCTTTGCTCCTGGCACTCTGACCATGTCTCCGAAAGTTGCAATTGTAACGCCATTTTCTGCAAGTTTTATCCCTGTTTCTATTTCCTCAGGGGTGGTAACGCAAACAGGACATCCCGGGCCCTGTATTATTTTGACTCCACATTCGTTGAAGATGCTGTCAAGCCCGAATTTAACTATCGTATCCTGATGGGTACCGCATACATGCATAACCTGAATGTTCAGATTCATGTTCTTCAGGTTTCTGGTTATTAATTTTGAAAGCTCTTTATCTCTCATATGGAACATCTTCTACCTCTATCTCAATATTCTTTATCAAACATTCCCTCCCGCTTGTTATTTCAACATCGCTTCCGCAGAGAGGGCATTTCAATATAGGGAACTGGATATGGAATTCCTCTTTTTCGTCATAGTTCACGTTCCCCTCATATCCGCATTTGCATCTCACTTTTGGTGCAACTTTTTCAATAACCAGTTCCGCGCCCTCCATTTCCGTGCCTTTTGTCAGCACCTCGAATGCAAATCTGAGTTGCTCCTCGCCCAGAAAAGTAAGTTCACCTATCTCGAGCCAGACCTTTGTTATGGCTTTTGCATTATGCTTTTTCCCTTCCTCCCTGATTGCGCTTACAATACCTTCCATTGTAGAAAACTCATGCATTATCTTCCTCGATAATTTCTCTGAATATTTTTAATGTTTCCTTTGCCTCCTTTGCATCAAGAATCTGTATGGCAAAACCTGCATGAACGATGACATAATCCCCCACCGAGGCATCAACAAGGGAGATGTCAGCATTTCTTACAGTGCCTTCCCCATAGTCAATTTTTGCAGTATTGCCATCAATGGAAAGCACCTTCCCGGGTATTGCAAGGCACATGTATTCGGAATATGCACGCCATATAAAATCACTTCCATCTCACCCTTTTTATTTTCCCGCCGCAAACAGGACATTCCTTAATTCCCGCCTCGACAAATTTTCCGCAGGATGCACACCTATATCTCCAGTAAAACTTCTTTTTTATGCCCTCCTGAAGTACGCCCTCGTAGTCAATTCCGGCATGAGAGGCAACATTCTGCATCGCATAGTCATCTGTAAAGAGTCTGCTATTTTTTAGGTGAAAGGCAAGTGCAAGCACTTCCACATCTGCTTCGGAAAGATTCTCCATGTCGCCCGTATCTATTGCTGCCTCTCTGATTTTTTCTATTGCGCTTTCCGGAGGGGCAATGACTTTCATTCCTGCATCTATTGAGTACTGCATGAGGCGCCAGGAATGCCCGCCCTCACTGAATTCTTTTATAACCGACGGAGATGTTACGACCTGGTCTGCCATGCCGAAATAGAATTTTCCTGAAAGAATGGCTGATGTGTCGAGAACTGCTATCATTGCATAAGTATTTTAAAGCATATTGATATAAGTTTTTATGAAGGTGAAAGTGGATGGATGGCGCTCCCACATAGTATTTTCGTCAGCCCATTTCATTCCAGATTATGAAAGATGCGGACGGCTCCATGGCCATTCATATGCAATTCATGCATCGGTGGACGGCGAGGCGGATGAAATGGGGATTGTTGTTGATTTCGGGGAGCTAAAAAGAGCGATGAAAAAAATAGCAGATGAACTTGACCACCATATGCTCATACCTGAAAAAGGAGGTTTGGAAATTTCTGTACATCAAGGAGAGGTTGAGGTGGTGTTTGACAGAAAAAGATATGTTTTTCCTGAAGAAGACTGCAAACTCCTGCCGATAAACTCATCCTCGGCAGAAAGCCTCGCATCATATGTTCTGGCTCGCATAATCGAGGAAATTGATATCCCGGCAAATGTGAATATGATTGAGGTAGGCGTTGATGAAGGTTTTGGGCAGGGGGCATGGGTCTCGAAAAAATTGAGGTGAAAAATGAAAGCTGTCTGCCTTTTATCAGGAGGAATGGATTCATGCGTGACTGCGGCCATAGCGAGAGAGATGGGCTATGAGATATATGCAATAACATTTGATTACGGGCAGAGAAACCGCAAGGAGATAGAGAGTGCGATGAAAGTTGCAGCTGCCTTACAAGCAAAAGAGCATAAGATAATAAAGGCGGATTTGAGAACTTTTGGCAAATCAGCACTCACTGACAATATAGAAGTGCCTGAATTTGAGAACGGACGGAATAAAATACCGCCAACATACGTTCCTGCAAGAAACACCATATTTCTGTCATACGGGCTTGCTTACGCCGAAACCATAGATGCAGATGCAGTATTTATAGGGGCAAACGCTGTAGATTATTCCGGCTACCCTGACTGCAGGAAGGAATATATAGAAGCATACCAGAAAGTGGCAGACCTGGGAACAAAGAGGGGGGCGGAAGGGAAGCCGATAAAAATTATTGCTCCCATCATTGATATGTCAAAGGGGGAAATTGTCAAAAAAGGTGTGGAGTTGAATGCCCCATTTGAGCATACATGGTCATGCTACAGAAGCGGCGATAAGGCATGCGGGAAATGCGACTCCTGCGTCCTCCGCCTCAAGGGATTTGAGGAAGCCGGAGTGAAAGACCCAATTGAGTATGAGTGAATATGAAAATAAATGAAATATTTTATTCTATACAGGGGGAAGGAAGGAATGCTGGCCTGCCGACAATTTTTGTGCGTACCACAGGATGCAATTTAAGGTGTTCGTACTGCGATACTACATATGCATATTACGAAGGAGAGGAGATGCACCTGCATGGCATCATAGAAAAAATAAAGAAATGGAAATGCAAAAGGGTGTGCCTGACAGGAGGAGAACCATTAATTCAGGAAGAAATGCCCGATTTTGTGGATATGCTTATTCGCGACGGCTATGAAATAAATATCGAGACGAACGGCTCTATCGATGTTTCCGATATGGCAAAAAGGGACGTTATGATATCTATGGACATGAAGTGCCCCTCCTCAACGATGCATGAGAGGATGAGATATGAAAACATTTCAGTTCTGAGAAGCAGGGATGAGTTAAAATTTGTTATAGGAGATGAGGAGGACTATGCATATGCGGCAGATATCATCAAAAAATATAAGCCAATATGCGAGGTTGTTATGCAGCCGATATGGGGAAAAATGGATGGAAGAAAGCTGGCGGGATGGATATTGAGAGATGAAATTGATGCACGTCTTTCCCTACAAATACATAAAATTTTATGGGGCAACAGAAAGGGCGTATGATTTAAAAATCAAAATATTTATATAAAAGGATGACAATTCTATTCTTAACCCAATTCAAAAGGGGCATAAAATGATAAAAAAAGAGAAAAGGTTAAAAAAGGGGGATGCATTTTAGATGCCAAACCTAAAGGAGGAAAGAACATGTATAAAAAAAGCGTAATTAAAAAAATGGGAAGTATTGTTGTGGTAGCCGCAATGCTGGCAAGTGCCTTCACGGTGATGTCTGTGGGGAATGCAGCAGGCGCATCATCTGCCAATGTGGCTATCAATGAGATAATGTATAATCCTGCATCTGGCAATGAATGGGTTGAACTCTTCAATTCAGGAGACAGCACAGTGAATCTTACAGGATGGGTTATAAAAGATGCTGCAAACAACACATTCGGCGACCTGACAAATGTGGAAATACCACCGGGCGAGTATGTTGTTGTAGAGGAAACAGGTGCACTGTTGAACAATGGTAATGATTCAATCCATCTCTTTGATGATTCAATGACAGAGGTCGATAACGCCACATATGACGATTCAATGGGAGCAGATGGCAACGGCAAGACACTGGAGTATAATCCTGTGACAGATACCTGGGAAGAAAGCCTTGCCGACGGCGGCACCCCTGGGCACAGGAACAGTGTTCTCTGGCCAGCGGTGACTGTTGATTATCCTGCAGGTGGAGAAGTTATTGGGGGTATAATTCCGGTACAGTGGACCGCAACAAGTCCAGAAGGCCTGGACCTCACTATAAAAATAGAGTATAAGAATGAGACAGGTACTGACTGGACACTCGTTGCAGATAATGAGGAAAATGACGGAACGTACAACTGGGATGTAACAGCCCTCTCAGCAAATGAGCGCTATATGGTCAAAGTAACAGCGACTGACACAATGGGCGATTCTGGCTCTGATGTATCTGCTCTATTCAATATCACTCCGCTTACTGTAATGCCAAAAACTGCATCTTATAATGAAGTTACAGATGTCCACGTGGACGGCACCAGCGGCACAGTTACATTGTACTATCCAAATGGAACCATCTATGCACAGCAGGATGGCTCGCCTGGAGATGTTTACTTCTTCAGCACCACCTTTGACAAAACAGGATTATGGTATGTTGAGGATACAGAGAAAGGCAGAGCATACATATGGGTGAAACCAATAGAGCTCAATGTCACTGCCTCTCCAACAGAAGTGAATTTTGCAAGGAGTGGAACAGAGAGTTATGTGGAAGTTAGTGGAACAGTAACAAACCCTGACGGAAGCGCAGCAGCAGATGCAGTTGTGGAGATATGGGCACCTGGAGTGACACCATCGTCAGCAGGAACACCCCTCAAAACCACCACTGCCAATGCAACAGGACATTTTGCATTTACGGATAAATTGAGAGTAAGCCTGTACGGCGCCGGAATTTACAACATTACTGCAAGGAAGGGAGCCATAGGAAATGCAGATGCTTTTGGATACACTGCCCTTACAGTGAATGCAATCAGTGCAAATGTCTCCCTATATACAATAGAAGGGGTATCTGGCGGCTTTTCTACAGGACAGGTTGTATTCGAAGTGACATACCCTGAGGGAGATGCACTTTTGGCAGGTAACAAATACAACGTTTCTGTATTTAAAGGAGATAAACTATATGCATGGAAAAATACATCTGATGGATCGTCTGGAGGAAATATCACCTTTACCACATACGGCAAATACCTTAATATGACGGCCGTGGACATATGGGAATTAGGGGATTATACACTCAAAGTGAAAGCAGATTACTCTGGCAGCAATGATTGGGAATACACAGGCGAGGGAACCTTTACAATACCTTCACCAGACCCGGTCAATGTATTTGTAACTCCTTCAAAAATAAATGTGCTTGAACCCTCAGCAAATGCACAGGTAATAACCGTGCAGGTTCTTGGAAAAACAAGATATACATATGGAGATCCGACCAACCTTAGCATCGGAGCAGGCAATAAGAATATCACGGAGCGCATTAAGATAGAAGGAGATGTGCTTTATTCACCTCCAGCAGATGCATATGTGTATGTGGGCGAAGGAAAGTGGAATATCACAATATTCCCTGCGAAAGGCGACGGAACGATATATATCAATGTTTCATGGCCTGGAAATGATACAGTGGGCAAAACAATCACCGTTGAGAAAGGTGGCTCAGCATCTGTCACCCCGGCGTCAATTATTGTTGACCAATCAGCAAACATATCTGTTGTTGTAAAGGACCAGTATGGCAATCCTGTCAACAATGCAAATGTAACACTTGTTTATGAAACAGGAACATACGGAGCAGGAGCACAAGTGACAAATGGAAGCATCCTGGGAGATGGCTCACCTGGCAAGGGTTCACAGGGTAAATATGACTTCACTGCAATCACATCAACAGAGGCAAATACCAACATAATCGTAATCGCCAAATTCACCTCAGGCGGGGAGATGGTCTATGGTTATGCAGTGATACGCTCAGAAGCAGCGCATGATCTTGCAGTTACAGTTTCGCCGGCAGCAGTCCTGCTCGGAGAGAAAACCAAATTTGACATCAATATTACAAGGGATGGAAAAGCATATGGAACCGATCTGGAAGTTTACATAATGAATGCAACCCAACTCCAGAAATTCCATGAGGACTATAACGAGCTTACAGGCATGGTACCAGCAACAAAAGTAAGTGAAGGAAACTACACCTACTCTAACTATTTCACTGAAGAAGGAACATATTACATCTACATACGTACACCCAATGAGAAACATGACAACCTCAATGGCGAGGTAACTTTTGAAGTTACGAAAGCAACTGTGACAGTGAGCCCATCAATGCTTGTAAAGAATGTTGACAAGAATATGACTCTTGTGTTTACTGTTGAATGGAATGGAGCTCCAGTAAACGGAACATTAAAGGTTAAGGGAATAAAAGAAATTGCGAGCTATGAGGCATACGCTGATGGAGAGGAAATCGAAGTACCAATAGTCAACGGTGAAGGAAATATAACAAATGTGACAGCTGTCAAGATAGGAAACGTAACCTTTGAATTCAAACCAACCGCAGATGGAAGTGAATATGCAGATGCAGATGGCGAACTTAAAGTCGTGGTGCCCACAATAAGCGTTGAGCCAGATAAAATATTCCTTGCAGAAGAAAACCTTATAACACTAACTGTAAAACACCCACTGACAGGACAACCATGCCCAGGTCTCGAAGTATCGGGAGACTTCCCATCCGGCCATATGGTACTCGGAAAGACAGATGCAAACGGGAAGGTCATGATTGGCATAGTGCCCTCAATAACGGGAACAATTAAACTTTATGTCGAGGGTGATGTGGCAGGAGAGATAAACATAGTTCTTGGCTTGAAGATACTGGTCTCGTCTGAAATAGAAAAGGGCAAGGAGATAACAATCACAGTCACAACACGCGGCGGAAAGGCAGTCGAAGGGGCAACCGTGAAATTCGGAGGAGAAACAGTGGGTACAACTGATTCGAACGGAGAAGTGAAATACAAGCCAGCCGATACAGGAGATTTCACGATAACAGCTGAGAAGAGCAACTACGAGAAAGCAACCAAGGACGTTACTGTCAAAGAAGGACCAAGCACTCCCGGATTTGAGATGATCGGAGTGATACTCGGAGCACTGGCAGCAATACTGCTCATAAGGAGAAGAAGGAAATAATCCTTTCTCCCTCTTTTTCCAAAATATTTTAATACATTCTTTTCTTTTAAGTTTGTTCTGGTGCAAAATGTTTAGAAACAAGGATAAAAAAAAGAAGGATTTTGATGAGTTTATAGAAGATGAAGAATTTGAAAAGATACTGCGCGAGATGGAGAAGATAGTCGGGGATGCCTTCAATACAGCCCTCGACAGGTGGGAGTCTGAAAAGTCGTCTGCCAAGAGATTTTCGATAAAAATGAATTCTGATGGAAAGGTAAAGTTAGATGAAATCAATAACGCCCTTTCAGAATCAGACGAGTATTATGGGAGCAGATCCGCAGATGTGATTGAAAATAAGGATTCGGTCTCTGTGACTATTGAAGTTCCTGATGCAAACAAAGAGGATATAGTTATTGAAGTATCTGATGATGAAATTGAGGTACAGGATAATATATACAATAGAAGAATTAAGTTGCCTTCAGAGGTGAAACCCGAAACAACCAAAGCAACATACAAAAATGGCGTGCTCGATGTTGAGATAAAGAAAAAGGTTATAGGAAAGGAAGGTTACAGCATCAGCATAGATTAGTTCTGCCGATTATAAATCAATATATTCATTCACCCTGTCTTTTGCGCTCTCCCTTTTTTCGCCAAGTTGTCTTAAGAAAGATTGCATTAACTCTACCGCACGTTTTTTGCAGGTGCCACACATCTGTTCTCCGGATTTACATTTTTCGTATATTTCATCCAGCTCTTTGTCATCTTCCATCAGATGATACAAAAACAATTCATAAACAACACATTCTTCCGGTTTGCCCCCATACTTCCTCTGCTCTTCAAGAGATACAGCACCCCCTGTTTTCGCTGACATTATTTTCTTCTTTGCTTCTTCAGGCGTATCTGTAAGGAAAATAGCAGACTCTGGCTTGCTGGAGGACATCTTGCCACCTGTTATGCCAGTCATAAACCTATGATAGGTTGATGAGGGAGCAACGAAACCGTACGAACCCTCTTCCTGCTCCCTGCTTGCAAGCTCAATATCTATTTTGTCTATCTCATCTTTACTTGCACCATCCAAATAAATTGCCTTATAGCTGTCCATTCTTTTCATGCCGAAGTTGAATTTACCTGCAACTTCCTCAGCGATATCAAGCATCCTGCTAACATTCTCATCCGTCTTAACAAATATACCTACTCGGCCATCTTTTGCCACAGCCACATTAAAAAGGCGGTGAGCATTTGCAATGTCCCTGCTAAATCTTATATGTGGATCCTGGTCGACGCCCACAGGAACAAGCGTAGGACGCGCTCCGCCGTATTTCTCCATCTGCACGTGGAGTATGTCCCCGCATTGTATGAGAGGTGAGAGAACATGAGCCATGTTCGTGGATCCGTTGAATCCGTATATGGCAGTTACTTCAGACCAGTTTGTTTTTTTGCCGAGAAGGTACCCGAGGTCTTTCACATCGGAGTTTTTTGATTGAAAGTATATGGTGCAGGGCTTCAAGCCAAGAGCGATATAATTTGTTATGTACTCCTCAATCGCCAGTTTTTTTGCTTCTTCCAATGAGTAGCCGCGGGTAGCATATGCCTCTATATCTGCAACTGCAATGAAGATATCTGCACCCACACTCTGGTAATATATAATCTGGTCTATGACCATTTTATGGCCAAGGTGCATCCTGCCAGAAGGCATAAGCCCTGTTAGCAATGCCCATGGCCTTTTTTCTTCTATCGCACTTTTTATGCGGTCAAAATCCCTATGCCCAAAAATTATTCCCCGACGGAATAGATGCGGCACATCAGGTAAACTTCCCCACTCATTTATGCCAAATTCCTTTATGCCAAATTTTTCTCTCAAACGGCTGTAGTTTTCATATTGCGCAGAACTCCATGGGTCAATTCTCATCCTGCGTTTATCGGGAAAGCGTATTTGTATTTTTTGAGTGGTTCAGTATCTCCGAAAGTGAAAATTTTTAGAAAAAATTAAGCCTTGGGGGTTTATCCCAAGGTTATGGGAGGGGATAAACAACCCAGGGCCAGTAATAAATTCTTAAGGAAATTAAATAGGTTTTCATTTCGTTTTATAGATGGTAAA
>Ga0209834_10001154_pt1 | contig 15057 bp, 18 predicted proteins | sample Mar14236cmmetaG_FD_184134 | JGI IMG/M metagenome (GOLD analysis project Ga0209834, IMG submission 184134) | Marine hydrothermal vent microbial communities from Guaymas Basin, Gulf of California to study Microbial Dark Matter (Phase II) - Marker... ...
GCATGACAATGACCGATCCCATTGCAGATATGTTAACAAGGATCAGAAACGCCCAAAGGGCCTCGCATGAGTCTGTGGATATACCCAGCTCAAAGATGAAGGTTAACATTGCAAAGGTTTTAAAAGCAGAGGGCTACATAAAAAACTTTAGGGTCATGCCAGATGGAAAACAGGGTATCCTGAGGATTTTTTTGAAATATGATGAACAGGGCCGGCCAGTGATTGAGGGCCTAAAGCGCATCAGCAAACCGAGCAGAAAGGTTTATGCTGGATATGACGAAATTCCCAAGGTTCTAAACGGCTTTGGGATTAGCATAGTTTCCACCTCGAAGGGAATAATGGCGGATAAGAAGGCTAGGAAGATGAAGGTCGGTGGAGAGATTTTGTGCGCTGTTTGGTAATTGATAGCTTTTATCCTGTTTATGTCACTGTCCTCAAGGGATCTGAACGAAGGCTATATACTTCCCAGGAGAATAAGTGGAGGTTTTTGAATGTCCCGAATTGGTAAACGCCCTGTACCTATACCGCAAGGGGTACAGGTTAAGATGGAAGATGATGTCCTTGTAGTGAAAGGGCCTAAAGGTGAGCTCAAGAGGAAAATCCACCCCTTGGTAAAGCTTTCAATCGATTCGGACAAAATACATGTGTCTGTGGACGGGACCCGCAAGAGAAAGGATGCTGGTGCATTGCAAGGCCTTTTTAGGGTTCTTGTGGACAATATGGTAACAGGGGTAACCAAGGGCTTTGAGAAAAACCTCGAGATTGTTGGTGTGGGATACCGCGCTGAGGTGAGTGGAGATGCAGTAGTATTTAATTTAGGCTATTCTCATCCCATCAACTTTAAGTTACCCAAAGGCATAGAAGCACGAGTCGAAAGAACCAAGATAACGCTGAGCGGCATTGACAAGGAGCTTTTGGGCCAAACCGCGGCAAACATTCGTGCCCTGAGGCCGCCTGAACCTTTTAAAGGAAAGGGCATCAAGTATGAGGATGAAGTAATCCGGCGCAAGGCTGGTAAGGCTGGCGCAAAATAACAAAGTAGTAGAGAGGATAGGAAATGGGAGCCTTTAATAGGGCTGAGTCAAGGGTTAGAAGAAAGAAGCGGGTTAGAAAGAAGGTAAAGGGTACACCTGAACGGCCCCGTTTGTGTGTTTTCAGGAGTCTCAAACATATCTATGCCCAGATAATCGATGACACCACGTCAACCACACTTGTGGAGGCGTCTTCTGTATCAAAAGGAATAAAAGAGAAGATAGGCAATGAGGGGTGCAACAAGAAAGGTGCGGCGATTGTGGGTAAAGAAATCGCGGAAAGGGCATTAAAGAAAGGCATAAAGAAGGTGGTGTTCGACAGAAATGGCTTCCTCTACCATGGTAGAGTCAAGGCGCTTTCAGAAGCTGCCCGCGAGGTGGGGTTAGAGTTTTAGTGCGAAAACCTTTAGAGCTTAGATTGGAGAATAATGGCTGGCTATGATAACAGGGAGAGATCCATTGTATAGGGAACAGGATGAGGTTGAATACATTGAAAAGGTTGTCCACATTAGCCGTGTGGCAAAGGTAGTTAAAGGTGGACGGCGTTTCAGCTTTAGTGCCATCGTAGTCGTGGGAGATGGCAAGGGAACTGTTGGCAGTGCGCTGGGAAAGGCCAATGAGGTCCCAGAGGCGATCCGCAAAGGGGTAGAAAAGGCCAAGAGAGACATGCAACCTGTGTCCCTTGCGGATTCCACTATCCCCCATGAAGTCATCGGCAAGTGGGGAGCAGGCCGGGTATTGCTTAAGCCAGCTAGACCTGGTACCGGAATTATTGCGGGTGGTGCTGTCAGGGCGGTTCTTGAGGCGGTGGGGATCCAAAATATTCTCACAAAGTGTTTGGGTTCTAATAACCCGCACAACGTGGTTAGGGCCACAATAATGGGCTTGCGTTCGTTGAAAAGTCCTGAGGAGATTGCCAAGAGGCGGAATAAGGCAGCAGAAGAGATCACAAAATAAATTCCTTTGGATGAATTTGGGATAACGCAATGGCGGACAAGATAAAAGTAACACTGGTCAAAAGCGGGATAGGTTACAATAAGAAGATTAGGGAGACCCTAAGAGGGCTGGGACTCACAAAGCTTCACAAAACGGTGGAGCTTGAGAATACCCCGGCCATAAGGGGAATGATTAAGAAGGTGTCCTTTCTCGTAAAAATAGGATAGAGACACAGGGTAATGACATGAAAATTCACGATTTAGCGCCTGCTGAAGGCTCGAGGAAAAAGAGAAAGAGAATTGGTAGAGGACCTGGGTCAGGTCATGGAAAAACCTCCTGTAGAGGCCACAAAGGGCAGAAGGCCCGTTCAGGCGGGGGGCCTGCACCTGGGTTTGAGGGCGGTCAGATGCCGCTTCACCGAAGGCTCCCTAAGAGAGGGTTTACAAATCTTTTTCGCAGCGAATATGCAACTCTTAATATAAAAGCTTTGGACCGGTTTGAAGCCAATACCACGGTAGATGTGGATGTACTGCGGCAGGCAGGCCTTGTGAAGAAAGTGAAGGATGGTGTAAAACTACTGGGTGAAGGGGAGATCAAGAAGCCCCTTGTAGTAAAAGTTCACAAGGCGTCCATTTCGGCGGTTCAAAAGATCGAAGCGGCTGGGGGAAAGGTTGAACTTCTTTAACTGGTTGAGAAGTTAGGCATAAGGAAGTTGAGTGGCTGCGGTAGTAGCCGAAATTTTTTGAGAGGAAATATAATAATTGATAGGTGGCCTGCAAAACATAGCTAAGATTCCCGAGCTGAAGAGAAGAATACTCTTTACCTTTTTCATGCTCGCTGTATATCGATTGGGCTGCCATATTCCTACTCCTGGAATAGACGGGGCCGCTCTTTCAGCCTTTTTCGGCTCAAAGCAGGGTACCCTTTTTGGGCTCTTTGACATGTTTTCAGGAGGCGCCCTGCGGAGAATGTCGGTAATGGCCCTCGGCATAATGCCATACATTAGTGCAGCTATTATCCTAGAGCTGCTTGCTGTCGTAGTCCCGTACCTTGAAAAGTTAAAAAAAGAGGGGGAGCAAGGAAGGAAAAAAATAACGCAGTATACCCGTTATGGGACTGTGCTTCTGTGTATCGTGCAAGGCTTTGGCATTGCCATTGGACTAGAACGGATGTCAAGTCCGGGTGGGGTTGCAGTTGTACCGGTGGGTGGTTGGGGTTTTAGGTTGCTCACCATGATTACACTAACTGCGGGTACAGTGTTTCTGATGTGGCTTGGCGAGCAAATAACTGAGAGGGGAATTGGAAACGGTATTTCTCTCATAATATTTGCTGGGATAGTGGCTCGTTTTCCAACGGCGGTTGCCAATACGTTCAGGTTGATGTCTACAGGTGAACTTACGCCATTTTTCATGATAATTGTTTTGGCCCTGATGATAACAGTGGTGGGGGTCATAGTTTTTGTGGAAACGGGCCAGAGGCGCATTCCTGTTCAGTACGCCAAGCGGGTTGTGGGGCGAAAAATGTACGGTGGGCAAAGCACCCATTTGCCTTTAAAAGTGAATACGGCGGGAGTTATTCCACCAATATTTGCCTCATCAATCATAATGTTTCCTGCTACTATCGCTAATTTTTTGAACACTCGGAACATTCCTTGGCTGCAAACGATTGTGAATTTTCTGGCTCCAGGACATATAGTATATATATTGATCTATGTCATATTTATATTCTTCTTTTGCTACTTTTATACCGCAGTCCATTTTAACCCCGTTGATGTTGCAGATAATATGAAGCGATATGGGGGTTTTATCCCGGGCATAAGACCTGGTAAGAACACCGCAGATTATATTGATAGGGTACTCACGAGGATTACTTTTTTTGGCGCCATTTACGTCTCAGCGATTTGTGTATTGCCTCAGATTCTGATTTATAAGTTGAATGTCCCATTCTATTTTGGTGGCACTGCTCTATTAATAGTGGTGGGAGTAGCTATTGATACCATGAGTCAGATTGAAGCTCACATGCTAACGAGGCATTACGAAGGATTTATGAAGAAGGGCTTCGGAAGGACGCGATAGACTCGGGTTCCGGGTTAACCTCACGATCGCTTTGAGGGGGCTATGGCAAAAGAAGAAGGGATTGAGGTAGAAGGTGTTGTTATTGAGACCTTGCCGAATGCCATGTTCAGGGTGGAACTTAAGAACGGGCATCGGGTTCTTGCTCACATCTCCGGCAAGATGAGGATGCACTTTATTAAGATTTTACCGGGTGATACTGTGGTGGTGGAACTGTCCCCTTATGATCTTAACAGGGGAAGAATTATATACAGGGGACATAAAGACGAGAGGTAACAGCTTTTTGGTAAAGTTAGGATAGGGACGAGTCTTTTAGGTAAACTTACTGATTTTTTGGCTTTGGTGATATGGAGTATGCCATGAAAGTGAGACCTTCAGTTAAAAAGATATGCAATAAGTGTAAGATCATCCGCCGCAAGGGCGTGATGAGGGTTATATGTGAAAACCCCCGTCATAAGCAGAGACAGGGTTAAAAAGGGCGGTTTGGAAGGAGTTGTAAATTGGCAAGAATAGCGGGAGTAGATCTACCTAAGGGAAAGAGGATGGAAATAGCTCTGACCTATATTTACGGTATAGGAAGGAGCTCGGCGCAAAAAATCCTTACAGAGGCGGGCATTGACTGGGACACTAAATCCGATGAGCTTACCGGCGAGCAGATTACCGCCATACGCAAGATAATTGATGAGAAATACAAGGTAGAGGGAGATCTCAGGAGAGAGGTTTCCATGAATATCAAGCGACTCATGGATCTTGGCGCTTACAGGGGCTTGAGGCATAGGAGAGGGCTTCCAGTGAGGGGCCAGAGAACCAGTACAAATGCCAGGACGAGGAAAGGCCCCAGAAGGGCCGTGATGGGCAAAAAGAAGAAATAAACCAAGATGCCGGTTTCTCTGGCTGTCTGGTGTGTGAGGCAAGGTATGAGGTATAGCCTGCTGGTTATGAATTTCGAAATGAACCAAACAGACCAAACACCTGCCTGCTGCAGGCAGGGACCAAACAGACAAGATAGGGCAAGTTAAAAGGGAAGAAAGATGGCAAAAGCTGTTCGTAAAAGAGGGAAGGCAAGGAAAGAAAAAAAGAATGTGCCAACTGGAATTATTCACATTCAATCTACATTCAATAACACGATAGTCACTGTCACAGATAATGACGGAAACGTGATAGCTCAATCTAGTGCTGGGCGTATTGGGTTCAAGGGATCAAGAAAGAGCACCCCATTTGCGGCCCAGATGGCTGCTCAGGACGCCCTTAAACAGGCAATGGAACAGGGGCTAAAAGTGGCTGAAGTGAGGATAAAGGGCCCTGGAGTGGGGCGAGAAGCAGCGCTAAGGGCGTTGCAGATGGAGGGCTTCACAGTTAGCGTAATCAGGGATGTTACACCCATACCACATAATGGCTGTAGACCACCTAAAAGGAGAAGGGTGTAGCAACACTCGAAACTAATGGTAACGGGAGATTTGCTTTTCAATATTGCAATTTTCTTGAAGCTTGAAACCATCATTTTCAAATTCTAGAGAAGATGGATTGATGAACAGGCGTCAAGAGAGACGGCACAGTAAAAAGCTCCAGATATAGGGCGTACTTGGCCGTACGTCGGAATGACGAAACGCGAAGCGCCTGTCTGCCATGTGGCGCCAGGCAGGCAACACCGTAGATGGACTTTTTACGAAGCCGTCAAATAGGATCCAGGAGGAATACTATTGGCTAGGTATAGAGGTTCGGTCTGCAGGTTATGCAGACGAGAAAACTTGAAGCTTTTTTTGAAAGGCGACAGATGTTATAGCGATAAGTGTGCATTTGAACGCAGGCCATACGCTCCAGGCCAGCACGGCCAGAGGCGAGGTGGAAAGTACTCAGATTACAGGTTACAGCTAAGGGAGAAGCAAAAGGTAAAGAGAATTTATGGCGTCCTTGAGACTCAATTTAGAGGTTATTATAGGCGTGCAGAACGGCAGAAGGGAATTACAGGAACTAATCTTTTGCTGTTGTTAGAGCGTAGGCTGGACAATGTGGTCTATCGGATGGGATTTGCTTCTTCTAGGAATCAGGCAAGGCAACTTGTCAGGCACAATCATTTTCTGGTGAATGCCCGAAAGGTTAATATACCTTCGTACCTATTGAAACCAGGGGATGTTGTCGAGGTTAGAGAGAAGAGCAGAACTGTTACGCCAATTGTTGAGGCGATGGAGACGGTTGTACGCAGAGGTATCCCAAACTGGATCGAAGTAGAAAAGGAGAAGTTCAGAGGCACGTTTAAGGCCTTGCCGAGTAGGGAAGATTTGACGATGCCTATTCAAGAGCAACTTATTGTTGAGCTATACTCCAAATAAACAATTTTAATCTCTTTGCCCGCAAGCATCTACTTGGGGGTGAGAGGATGGGTAATAGGAATAAAAAGAAGTCAGAGAACGGGAGGCCTCTTTTGAGCGATCTAAAAGCAAGAAACTGGCGAGAGCTTAAAAAACCAAAGAAGATAGAAATCGATCAGGATTCCTACTCCAGTACTTATGGTAAGTTTGTGTGTGAGCCTTTGGAGAGGGGGTTTGGGATCACCATTGGTAATTCCCTAAGGAGAATTTTGCTATCCTCGCTCCAGGGAGCTGCGATTGTATCGGTGAAATTTGATGGTGTGCTGCATGAATTTTCCACTATTCCAGGTGTGCTTGAGGACGTTACAGACATCATACTGAACCTGAAGGAAATTCGCTTTAAGCTCTTGGATGTGGAAGAGGCAACCTTGCGTCTGTACAAAGAAGGCGAGGGAGTGGCGAAGGCTGGAGACATAGATACACATGGATTGGCCGAAGTACTGAATCCTGATCAGCATATCGCCACCCTAAATAAGGAAGCCAAGCTTGACATGGAGATGGTTGTGAGGCTGGGTAAGGGCTATGTACCTGCCGAACGGCTTAAGATCAAGGATGCCCCAATTGGCGTAATTCCGGTTGATGCCGTGTTTTCACCAATAAAGAAGGTGAATTATGTCGTGACGAATGCCAGGGTTGGGCAGATCACGGATTATGACAAGCTGACTTTGGAAGTGTGGACCGATGGCAGTGTGCTTCCTGAGGATGCTGTGGCCTTTGCCGCAAAAATTCTGAAGGAGCAAATGACCCCGTTTATCAACTTTGAGGAAGAGCCTGAACCGGTAGAGGAAGAAGAAGAGGAGAAAGAGGAGTCCTTGAACGAGAATCTTTTCAGGCCGGTATCAGAGTTGGAACTTTCGGTACGTTCTGCAAACTGCCTCAAGAATGCCAACATCACATATATTGGCGAGCTGGTACAAAAGACTGAGACGGAGATGCTCAAGACAAAGAATTTTGGACGTAAATCCCTTAATGAAATCAAGGCAATACTCGAAGAAATGGGTCTGCACCTTGGAATGAAACTTGAGAATTTTCAGGTTCCTGAGAAGCCAAAAGAATCAGAAGAGGACGAGGAAGCGGGCGAAGTGACCCAGGAAGGGAAAGAAGAGGTCAAAGAGAAATGAGGCACAGGAAAGCAGGTAAACATCTGGGAAGAGATTCAAGCCACAGGAGGGCCATGTTCCGCAACATGGTTACTTCTTTATTCAAATATGAACAAATAGAAACAACAGACGCTAAAGCGAAACAATTGAGGTCAATTGCTGAGCGAATGATCACCTTGGCAAAGAGGGGTGATCTACATGCCAGGCGTCAGGCATTGGCTTACATGACGGACAAGAAGGTTACCCATCGGCTTTTTGAGGAGCTGAGGGAGCGCTTTATGGACAGGCAGGGAGGCTACGTCCGGATAATTAAGAAAGGTAACAGACAAGGTGATAATGCACCTATTTCCATTGTTCAATTGATCTCAGCCGAGGAGGGAAAGAAAAAGAGAAAGAAAAAAGCAAAAGCGGAGGCGAAGGCCCAGATGAAGCCCAAGGAAGAGGCTAGCGCGGCAGAAGAGGCTAAGGAAGAGACCACGGCCCAGGCTGCCGCCGAAGCTCCAGCACAAGAGGCCTCGCCAGAGGAGCCTGACAGAGCTGAATCTGAAGCTAAAGAGGAGGTGTAGAAATACCCTCTTTTCAGGAGGGACGTTTTGTGATAAATGGCTATCTAAAATTTGGGATTCGTAAGTCCAATTATTCATAAAGAGCCTAATTGCCATGATTGTGTGTAATTACACTAAAAATGAACTCCTTGTCGCACCAGCGGCAAGGAGTTTTTTTATTGTAGGGAGTTAGGCTAAAGGATTTTAGGCTGAAGGCATGTACCTCGTAAACTTCTGCCTTCAGCCTAAGACCCTAAAAACCTTTTTCCAAGGAGTTTATGGTGGGAAGATTCGCTCATAAAGACCTGCTGGGTGTGGCCCAGCTTTCTGTGGAAGAGATAAATTTGATTCTTGATACGGCGGACTCACTAAAAGAAATCTCCGAGCGCGATGTCAAGAAGGTGCCTACCCTGCGGGGAAAAAGCATTATCAATTTTTTTTACGAGCCGAGCACCAGGACGAGGACTTCCTTTGAAGTGGCCGCAAAGCGCCTCAGTGCTGACACGTTAAGCCTGTCGGCAAGTTCCAGTAGCATGGTAAAGGGCGAGACCCTGATAGATACTGCCCGCAATCTCCAGGCAATGAATCCTGACCTAATAGTTCTGAGGCATTCGTCTAGTGGAGCACCCCACCTGTTGGCAAGGGTTATGGAGGCGGGGGTAATAAATGCAGGTGACGGCATAAATGAGCACCCCACCCAGGCGTTGCTGGATATCTTCACCATAAGGGAGAAGAAGGGGAGGATAGAGGGGCTGCACATTGCCATAATTGGTGATATTGCCCACAGCCGAGTTGCTAGATCCAACATCATAGGCCTGACAAAGATGGGTGCCAGGGTTACGGTTTCAGGTCCTCCCACAATGATGCCCTTGGATGTTGAGAAAATGGGAGTCAGAGTGGAGTATGACCCTAGAAAGGCAGTGGAAGGAAAAGATGTTGTAATGCTGTTGAGAATTCAACTGGAAAGACAGAGCAAGCTCCTTTTTCCTACCGTGAGAGAATATGCAAATTTTTTTGGTATTAGCGGAGAGGTAATAAAGAGGGCCAAGGAAGACGTTATTGTCATGCACCCTGGCCCCATGAACAGGGGAGTTGAGATAGAATCTGAGGTGGCCGATGGCCCGCACTCAGTGATACTAGACCAAGTGGCGAATGGAGTTGCCGTCAGGATGGCTATTCTCTACCTCTTGATAGGAGGGGCAAAGAGTGACAAAGTGGATTAAGGACGGAAAAATAGTTGATCCGGTGACCGAGAGGGTCGAGCAGCTGGATATAATTGTCGAAGGAGAACGAATAAGCAAGATCTTGCCATGTGGGACCTTCACCAGTGATTCTGGGGAAATTGAAGTTATTGATGCAGCGGGAAAACTAGTTGTGCCCGGGCTCATAGACATGCACACCCACTTGAGGGAGCCGGGGTATGAATACAAAGAGACCATTGCAAGTGGGTCTCTGGCAGCAGCAGCAGGGGGATTTACGGCAATTGCGTGCATGCCCAACACGGATCCCCCAAACGATTCCCGCTCGGTAACAGAATTTATTGTCGAGCAGGCAGAAAGGGCAAATCTGGTAAGGGTTTATCCCATTGCAGCCATCAGCGTGGGTCAAAAAGGGGAAAGGCTTACGGAGTTTGGTGATCTGAAAGAGGCAGGTGCCGTGGGATTATCAGACGATGGGCGGCCGGTGGTCAACAGCGAGCTCATGCGTAGGGCCATGGAATATGCCAGGTTTCACGGGCTCACAGTTATATCGCATTGCGAAGACCTTTATCTTTCAGAAGGTGGTGTGATGCACGAAGGCGAGGTTTCAACCAAGATCGGATTACCTGGCATACCCGGTGCAAGTGAGGAAATCATGGTCTATAGAGAAATATGCCTCGCCAGGCACACGGGTTGCCCGGTGCACATCGCCCACGTGAGCACTGCAGAGTCTGTGGCTTTAATAAGAAGGGCAAAGGAAGCCGGTCTTCCGGTGACAGCCGAAACCGCTCCGCATTATTTTACCTTGGATCACAGAGCGGTGATGGGCTATGACACAAATGCAAAGGTGAACCCGCCATTGCGAAGTGAGAAGGATGTAGAAGCGGTGAAACAGGGACTAAAGGATGGCACCATCGACGTTATTGCCACTGATCACGCACCCCATAGCCCATTGGAAAAAGAGGTGGAGTTTGATAGGGCTTCACCTGGAATGATAGGCCTGGAGACAGCTCTTTCCCTGACCCTTGCCCTTGTCAAAGAAGGGGTCCTAACCCTTCCTGAGGCTATCAAAAAGCTTTCCTTGATTCCTTCAAGGATATTGGGTGTAACGGGCGGGAGCATTGAGGAAGGAGGCAGAGCGGACCTAACCCTAGTGGATGACAAGGCCAAGTATGTGCTTACTGAGAATGAAATACTATCGAAAAGCAAAAATACACCCTTCATAGGGAAAGAGCTTTGCGGAAGGGCTGTTCTCACAATGGTAGGAGGTAGGGTTGTCTGGCAAAGGACGAGGTAAAATTCTAGTGGTTGATGATGAGGGGAGCATGCGGGAGTTCCCGGAGATCGTGGAGCAAAAGGATGCTCAGCCAGCCAAAGGACGTGTTCTCGTGCTTACAAAAGAATAGAGTCATGACAAATTTTGTCAGCACAGGTAACATAATCTGTCCGTAAGAGATCGATTTGCCACTGAAAAATTTGCTCCCAGATCACCCGGAACGGTTTTTAAGAGTATACAACCTATTGAAATACCTTCTCTTTTGCTTATCTCCTCCACCTCATCGGCCAATTGTGGCACACAACTTGTATATAAAAGGAGCAAAAATGACTAAAGACTTTTTCCATTTAGTCGATCATACTTGTGAAAAACAACATGCTCCTTGACAATTAGAAAGGGAAAAACGTTTGGGTTATCAACCGGCGTGGGGGGACAAACATATTAGCCATCAGATGGGTTATCGCCGGAAGGTAAGGACGCATAAAGCTGACCGCTGATGGCTGATAGCTTATGATATTTACGCGAAAGGAGGTGAGGGTCTGCCTGCAAGGAGTCATTGGGGATACATTTACATGCCAACCATTTTAACTTTGGATATTAGGAACAACAGGAGGACAAAATGCTTTCCAAAGTAAAGAGAAACAATGAAAAAGGTTTTACGTTGATCGAATTGATGATTGTCATCGCGATTATCGGTATCCTGGCAGCCATCGCCATTCCGCAGTTTTCTGCCTACAGAACCAGGTCTTATAATTCAGCCGCAGAGTCTGATCTGAGGAATGCGGCAACGGCCCAAGAGGCCTACTATGTGGACAACCAAAATTACTGTGGAACGGTTGCTGACCTTACTGGTAGTTCATATGGGTTGTATTTGTCTGATGGTGTAACTCTTGCCATTGACAGCGCAAATACCACTGGCTACGTAATGAGAGCCTGGCATCAGTCCGGAAATAATTCCTTCATAATTAGAGGCCCAGGCGGATCAGTAAGCAAGATGCATTGATGAGCTTTAGTGCACGAACATGGGCGGTTGAGAAGATAAAGGATTTTCAACCGCCTTTTTTTATCACTTACATTTACCTGCATTTTTGACTTTCCAGATATCTTACACATGCATAATCTGTTTTGGCCATTATTCTATAAGCTTCTTCTAACAACTGTATTGAAATGTCATAGCTGGGTAGGATCGCTTTCTTTGAAGTATCGTGGAGTTTTTCCAATAAAGATTTCAGATTGCTCAATCCACGAAGTTGAGAAGCGATTTTACACGCATGACTGATAGCGAGTTCTTTTTGTCCTTTTTTTAAAAGAACTTCCGCCAAGTGCAGCCGAGTTGTCATATTGGTTGGTTCCTCTTTCAGTGATTGCCGGAGGTATCGCCCTGCTAATCTATATTCCCCTTTCAATTTGAATGCAATGCCAATATCCGCCAATGCAGCACTCGCTAGAGAAGGATCATTCATTGAGCTACGGAGATACTGAATAGCCGCATCAGGTTTATTTTGCTTTAAATAGTGAAGACCCAAGTTGAAGTTGATTATGGGCTTCGTAGGATTAAGAGAATGCGCTTTTAGGAGGAGTGTCTCAGCTTCATATGATCTGCCCCGATCTTCCATTAAAACGCCCAAGTTATTGTAACTATCTGGAAACTTGGCATTTAGAGCAATGCTTTTTCGGTAGTAGATTTCGGCTTTAGTATAATCCTTCTTGTCAGCATATAGTTTGCCCAAGTTGTAATAAGTAATGAATTTCTCAAACTTTATATTTGAAACAGGTCTTTTCAATGCTATTTCATACTCTTTTATAGCCTCTTTATAATCTCCGACATCCTGGTAATACTTGCCCAAATTATGATGCGAGCGATACATACTTGGGGATTTATCTACTGCATCTATCCATATGCTTTTCTCGTTTTTCCAAGTGAAATTCCTCATAAATGTGGAATGACCCATGCCAACTAATACAAGAACAAGAAATCCGCTTAGAACAAACTTCATGGCAACTTTGTATCTATAGAAATCAAGTAGGGCCGCAAGGCCTATGGCTACAGGCAAAAAAATAAACATCGACGGAAGATAGTTTCTGTGCTCAAACACCAACTCAAGGGGAAATACAGATGATTCTATAATATGGTTCAGAAAGAAAAAAAGGATGCTGAAGGAAATTAGGGGTTTCTTTCTGGCAATCAATAAAGCCAACAAAATTAGGACCACAATTGCAATTATAGCAAGAATTGTAGTAGGGGGATTGAGTAAGGATTTCGATATATTGAAGTCGTGAGCTATGTTTAACCTGTTTGGCATGGGATAAAAAAGTAAAGATATATAAAAAAGAATGACACGGGGCTCAGTTAAGAGCCTTTGGGCCATGGTGAATGGGCGGTTTTCATAGCCAGCGGTAAAAGTTGGCAATTTGCCAGTTTTCCAGAAAAAATAACTTAGGCCTACTAGGATGACTAATCCTATGGCAGCAATGATGCTTATCCAATTTCTCCGGATGAACCGAACTGGGTCTTTTTGGATAATCAAAGCTTCATACAGGAAAACGCTTATCGGAAACATTGCTGCGTTCTCTTTTGATCCGAGAGCGAGGGCAAAACACGTACCACATAGAACGTAGCTCGTAAATCTTTTCCACTTTTCCTCAGAAGTTCTAGCCGCCAGGTAGCAATACAAGCCTATCAAGTAAAACATAGCCGCCATGGAAGCCATCCTCTGGACGATATAAGTAACCGCCTGGGTCTGGATTGGGTTTATGGCCCAAAGTACGGTGGACAAGAGTGCCACAAAATAAGTATCGCCGTCCCACCTTTTGGTTAAAGCAAAATACTCTAAGGTTCGATAAATAAAGACAAATAGGAAGATTGCGGTAATGAGGTGAATTCCCAGGTTAACAACGTGGTATCCAAAGACATTTAGCTTTCCGAAATAATAGTTTAAGGCAAAGCTAAGGCACGCTACCGGGCGATAAGGGAAGTGTGGATTATTTCTGTCGGAAAAAAGAGCTTTCTTGAATGATTCCCAATCTATGTTTTCCATGTGGAGACAAGGGTTCTCCACTATGTTTGGTATATCATCAAAGTGCCATGAGCAATGAAAAGAGTTGGAATATATGGAAACTATCAGGATGGTTAGGGCAATCAACGAGAAAGCCACAGTGCGACAGTAAGTTATGTGAGGCTTTTCGAAGCTCATTCGGATCCTCCTGTTTGCACGATCAAGTGATGCCTTCCGCAAGGAACGTACCATAAAAGAGAGAAAATATGGACAATACTGCACTGGATCCGAGGTAGCAAAAAGATGATACCAACACTGGTAATAGAGAGGCAAGGCTTCACCCTCATAGATTTAATGATTGTGATTTCCATCATCGCAATATTGGCGGCCATTGCGGTCCCACAATATTCTGCATATAGGAGCAGGTCTTATGATGCAGCAGCTATAGAGGATCTCAAGAACGCCGAAATAGCCCAAGAGATATATTTCTCGACCCACCAGACCTATTGTGTGAATACCAGCACTCTTATTGGAACTACCTACATGTTACTCCTTTCAAAGGGGGTTACGTTAAGTATTGATCCAATGCAAACAAATACCTATTCATATGTCATGAGAACTAGGCACGCTTATGGCGATACGACTTATGTGATACATGGGCCAGGGGGCAGGATTCAAGAAGAATAATTGCTCTACGATTTTAGGCTTTGCTAAAATAATCACGTCTATATACTTGACTGCCATGGAACAATGGCACAACCACTGCGTTCTTCGCTAGGACTGACGCAGCTTCCTTGGTGAAACAAAGGATCAATACAACACCATAAAGTGGCAAGTTTGATGACAAACCATAAAAACCCTGTATTAGTTAAGGCTTTACTTATTGCCTTGATACTTGCCTTGATAGTTTCGGTCTTTCTCTTGGCCCTGGTGCCCCCGATAAGCAAGGACGCACTCACTCACCATTTAGCAGTACCCAAACTTTATCTCAAAAAGGGTGGGATATACGAAATCCCTTTCATGCCGTATTCATATTACCCTATGAACCTTGATCTTTTGTATCTTATTCCACTCTACTTCGGATGTGATATTATTCCCAAGTTAGTCCATTTCGTGTTTGCTCTGCTCACCGCTTGGCTGATATACGACTATTTGAGACGCAGACTCGGTTCGGTATATGCGGCATCGGGATGTTTGTTCTTCCTCTCTATCCCAATTATTGTGAAACTTTCTATTACGGTATATGTTGATCTTGGTCTTATCTTTTTTTCAACTGCTGCTTTTTTATTGCTTTTCAAATGGCGAGAGAGAGAATTTCGGCCTAAGTACCTGATCTATTCCGCTGTATTTTGCGGTCTCGCCATGGGCACCAAGTAGAATGGCCTTATCACATTTTTCTTGCTCACGCTTCTTGTGCCATTTGTTTGTTCCAGATATTGTGACAGGTGTTATGTTTTTGACATGGTGGAAAACAAAAGCCTGCTTGCCCAGAGCTTAAAAAGGGCAAAGGATTCCTCTGTTTTGCTTGAAAAA
>Ga0209834_10001156_pt1 | contig 15034 bp, 9 predicted proteins | sample Mar14236cmmetaG_FD_184134 | JGI IMG/M metagenome (GOLD analysis project Ga0209834, IMG submission 184134) | Marine hydrothermal vent microbial communities from Guaymas Basin, Gulf of California to study Microbial Dark Matter (Phase II) - Marker... ...
GGCTGAAGTTTGTAAAATATCTTCCTGAATTTGGCATAGAACCAATTATTCTGACAGTTGATGAAAAATACGCTTCTTATCCGTTAACAGATAACAGCCTGCTTGACGAAGTTCCAGCTAGTGTGAAGGTTTATTACACTAAATCCTGGGAACCTTTTAAAATTTATAAAAAATTATCAGGAAAAAAGGACATACCGCATTCCGGTTTTGCCAATGAAACGGAGACATCATTTTTTCAGAAGATAATGCGCTTTGTTCGGGGCAACTTTTTTCTTCCTGATGCGCGAAAAGGCTGGAATAAGTTTGCATATAAAAAGGCAAAACAACTAATACAGGAGTACGACATTTCAACGGTTATCACCACAAGCCCCCCCCATTCAACGCAATTGATTGGAAGAAAGCTAAAGAATAAGTTAAAGATCAACTGGATAGCAGACCTTCGCGATCCGTGGACAGATATTTATTACTATGATCAGCTATATCATACGTCGATTGCAAAATCAATTGATAGCAGTTATGAGAAAAAGGTTCTGACAGAAGCGGATAAGGTTATTGTTGTTAGTGAGGCAATTAAAAATCAATTTAGTTTAAAAATATCTGATTCGGATTATAAAAAATTCTCAGTTATACCAAATGGTTACGATGATTCAGATTTTCAAAATAGAGTTGAAGTTGATAAAAACAAGTTTATTATAATTCACACAGGAACTATTGCTTCCGGTTACCACATTGAATCATTTTTAAATGCCGTTCAAAAATTAAGTGAAGAAATGAACGGGGTCAAGATCATTTTAAGGTTTGTGGGTGTTGTGTCGGGAAAATACAAAGATTATATACAAAACACCCCCCTGAAAGAAATAACAGAATACATTGGTTATGTTCCTCATGAACAGTCAATTCAGTATTTGCAAAAATCAACGATTCTTTTTCTGGCAATTCCTGATGTAGAAAATAATCAGGGAATTTTAACCGGAAAACTGTTTGAGTACCTTGGTGCGGAAAAAACAATTATAGGGGTTGGTCCTGTACATGGAGATGCTGCACGGATAATAAAAGAATGCACAGCTGGGGAATTGTTTGACTATCAGGATCAGGATAAACTATTTAACTACCTGTTGAAGCTATTTAACCTGTGGCGTGAGGGGGGGGCTATATCTGTAAATAACGGAAAAATCAAATCCTATTCACGTAAACATTTGACAAAAGAACTGGCTTCACTTTTGGATCAGAAGTAGCTGTTTGACCTATGTCATAAATTTTTGTTTGCAAATATTCTTTGTAAAAAATGAATATATTCCTTAATTTTATGGTTCTCTTATCCTTAAAAAAATGAAAAAGTTATTCTTGTATTTGTATTTATTCATCGGATGTACTTATTCAGTATTAGCACAAGACACAATCATCATTAGTGGCGAATCTATTGAAGATGCGTATATTAACTCAGTTAATTATGCCCCCAATGGCTACGCGCCAACTTTGATTTCGGCCCATTGGACTTATGGAGGATACGAAGGTGTGGGGCGAAGCCTTATTAGATTTGATCTGTCTGAAATACCTGAATATGCGACAGTTCTTAATGCGAAGTTGTCTTTATACCATGATCCGACTTCTGAACATATTGGCCATTCAAATATGGGTGGAGATAATACAGGAATAATAATGAGAATTGTTGAAAACTGGTCGGATGAGGAAGTAACGTGGTACACTCAACCAATAACCACAAATACAAACTGGGTTTTTATTCCTGCGCCTGAAAGTGAAGACCAGGACTATCCGGACCTTAATGTAACTAGACTTGTTCAGGATATGGTTAACCATCCTGATATTCAACTGGGTTTTATAATAAAGTTGTTTGATGAATATGAGCTATACCGTAGTCTCGTTTTTGCCTCGATAGATCATGCCGATCCTGATTTGAGGCCAACGCTATATATTGAATACGATAATCGCATTGAATACGATACAATTATTCATATTAAGCCAGGGAGTGTAGACGGAAAGGATGCATACATTAATAGTGTATATCATTCTCCCGATGGTGACAGGCATACCCTGATTTCATCAGTATGGACATACAACGGCGAGGAGGGAACAGGTCGTTTTCTGATAGACTTCCAACTTTCTCAATGCATTCCTGAAGGCACGGAGATTTTAAAAGCAGAATTAAATCTTTATCATGATCCGGTATCTGATCATATAGGCCATTCTACTCTGGGAGGAAAAAACAGCCTGGTAATAAATCGGATAACGGAACCGTGGGACGAACATGCTGTAGATTGGTATGAACAGCCGGAAACTTCATCTGATAATCAAGTAATGGTGAATTCATCTAATATATTTGATCAACATTACCTGAATATAGATATAACAGATCTGGCGCAGGCGATCATTGATGATCCGGATCAGGGACATGGTATTTTAGTAAAGTTAGTGGAAGAGAATAATTTATATAGAAGTGTTGTTTTTGCCTCTTCCGATCATCCGGATTCGCTTCTTTGGCCAAGTATTGATATTTATATTGGACTTGTTGCAAATGCTAATGATCCTGATGAAGATAACATAGATTTTTCTGTTTATCCTAATCCAAATAATGGTTATTTTAAACTGGAACAAAAAAACACGGATTTAAGGAGTCCGGTTGATGTGCTTATATTTGATGAGAGTGGCAGCTTTGTTCAACGTGTCATCATGAGAGAAAAAATATTAACTGTTGACCTGCTGCATTTACCATCAGGCATATATTACATTCAAATAGAAAATCAGGTTAAAAAAGTTTGTGTGATTCACTAAAATCTAATCTAGAGAACTGTTATCAATAATCCTGTTCACAAAGTTTGCCATGTCATAATCTGGTTGGTTAAATACTTTGTACAGTTCTTTCAGCATCAGGTTTTTGGTTTTGATATTCCTTTTTTTCGCGATCTCTTCAACAAATACATTTACGGCTATTTTTCCTTCCAGAACAACTTTTTCAGAAATATCCGAAGTAAAAAATCCTTTGCCAATTAAAAGGCCTAACGTACGATTCCGGCTGAGGTCGTTTAGGGCAGTCAGGCTAAAGTCGCCGAAACCGCAATACTTGAACATCGTTTCTTCCTTCCCTCCAAAACGGGTCATAATAAAACGCATTTCGTTGATAGATTTTGTGATGACCAGCGACCGTAAGTTGGGTGAATCGAAATGGGCATCCACAATGCCTATGATAATAGCGTAAATGTTTTTAAGGATACTGGCCAGCTCAACGCCGTTAACATCCGTTGAATAATCAAGGTATATGGAAGTGCCTCTGAAAATCTCATCAAATACTTTAAAATATTTATCACGTTTCGCCACTACGGTGAAGCCCGTCGGCAGGTTGTTGATAATCTCCCGCGCAAACGAAGGCCCTTTCATGCTGTGAATGAGGTTGTCAAGTACTTTGCCCAGTCCTTGCGGAATGGTTTTATGATCGGCACCAAAACCTTTGGCCAGGTTAACGATGAGTGCTTCAGGATTGAAAAGTTCATGGTTTTCGCGGGCATAGCTCACCACGATATTGGAAGGAATGCCGAAGAAAATGATATCGGCATCTCTTAAAATGCCCCTGTCGAGCGTACATGTAAGGGAAGGATGCAGAGGAACATTAGGAAAATACTTAGGGTTAACATGTTCTTCATTAACCGACTTTGCCACATCAGGCTCAACCGAAAGGAGTGTTACCTCAAATTCGCCTTTTTTGCTGATTACGTTCCCCATCGAAGTGGAAATAGCTCCGCTCCCGATAAAACATATTCTCAACTTTCTTCTCATAAAGTCATTCTCTTATTACAGATATTATCTGATAAGTAAATCATCATACGAAATTAATGCGATTTTGTTCGGTTGAAAAGGGCTCTAATGATTTTATCCACATGTTCATTAATATCTTCGGATATCTTGAAAAGGTAAACAGGTACTGAAAACATAACGAAAATAAATAATGAACGGACAACAATATCAAGGATATAATTGTCAAAGGGTGAAAGAAGCAAAGAAGCAAAATAGGCAATTAACGAAAACAGGATAAGTAACGGATACCGGTAGTCAAACGGTTGAAATCCAAACTTTTTATATAAAAAGAAGAACTTTATCAGGTTGTAGATAAATTTTGAAATGAGCGATGCAATGGCAGCCCCGACGATGCCGTACACCGGAATCAGCAAAAGATTGGTGATTATCAGTAAAACGGCAAAAATGAATAGGAAATAAGAAATATAGCGGTAATACTTTGAGTTAATGATTATTTGCGGGTTTATGCCCAGGGCAATATCTAACAGTGCTGCCAGACCGATAAAAAGGATTACGTATTTACCCGACAGGTAATCATTGCTGATAATGAAAAAAACATTGTCAATATTACCCCAGATGCCTATGAACAGTAAAAACCCGATCACACTCAGGCTGAGGCTGCTTTTCTTATAAATATTTTGTATTGTTTCTGTATCGTTTGCTTTCCACGCATCGGAAATAACTACGGATCCGATTTTACCCATGGTACGCAACGGAACCAAAATAAGTGTGCCGAAAAAGAAGGTAACTGTATAAATACCTGCAGCGCTTAACCCAAGGATGCCATCTACCATGATAACATCAATGTTCAGTACCAACACGCCTGAAAATGTGGAGATCATTCCAAAGAAACTAACGTCCAGAAACTGTTTTTTAAGCTTTTCGTCAACAAACGAGAAATCGGGTTTTACAAAGAATTGCCCGCTTCTGATCAGCGAAACAAAAAGGAAAAATGCAGGACTTATGATAGCTAAAACATATAAAATGACAGTTAATCTGAAATCGATCATGTGCAAGGCATAACCGATAATAACAACCAGTATGAGTACTCTTTGAACTATTTCTTTGTATACAATACCCTTAACGGCATTGTATAGTACGCGGTAATAGGTGTCGAAAACATTAAAAAGCAGTGTGAAGATAATCAGCGGAACGACATAATAAAAATAGGTGACAAAAAGTGCCGACTTCTCCTGACCATGTGCAACAAAGTATGGCCGGAGCATGAGGTATATGATAATGGAAATAACCAGTCCCGCCAGAATAACCAGCAGGGCTATTCCCAGATAACCATGATGTTTCTTCTCTTTGTCGCGAAAGTATGGGAAAAGCTTAACCGTGGCCGTGTTAATTCCCAAACTGGCAAACTGCGAAAACAGTACAGCATAGGATACCAATAAACGGAGTAAACCTACTTGCTCTGTAGAGAAGATTCTCGGGAAAAGTAGTCCGGCAGTAACAAATCCTAAAACAACACCTACATATGAGTAGATGGTTCCAGAGATACTTTGTTTTTGGATGATGCCCAATTCGGTGTTGTTTAAATCACGGTAAATTTAGAACTTTATTTTTTTTCAAGCAGAACAAATAACCAGTAAGATTTTTTTGGGGAGACGATAACATTTAACATGTCAATAAAAGCTGCCATTATATTGAACTTGTATAGATTTTCGAATTCATGCTCACAATTCGGGCAAATGGTTTTTCTTTTGTTTTCAGGCATCCAATAGTAAGGTATCCATGAGCGGGCTGGAGAAACTCTTTTTTTAAGATGTAATAACTGTCGATTATAGTACCTTACCTTCTTACCAAAAGTAAAAGAAGAGATCATCTTATACTCAGGAAACAACTCGTTGAAATCTTGCGGTTTGAAACTCCTTAAATGACTAGGGCTGTTATAAATAAACTGACATGACGGGCATTTAATGGAAAGTTTATCAGGGTTTTCATCATTGGGTACGGTAATAAATAAGTATTTTTTTGTGAGCCGTTTAAATTCTTTAATGGTTTTCTCGAAAGTTTCATCTTCAAGATGTTCCAGCAGTTCGCTGGAGAAAACCATATCAAACGAGGCATCTTCGACAGGAATGTTGTCGGAACTTGCTTTGATCTTTTTTGTTTTAACGAAGGACAAAGCCTTTTCGCTTCTGTCAACTGCTGTTACATCATAATTTTTTCCAAGCACATTAGTGATCAGCCCATTGCCGCACCCGATGTCGATAATAGAATGAACATCCTCCGGAATGACCTCCAGAATTTTACGGATCTTTCCTTTTATTGATTCTTCTTTGAATCCTTCCCAGTCAAACTCTTCGTAAAATAGGGCGCTGTCTTTTTTATCCTTCATAGATATTTATCAGTCTTTGTTTATCTCTGTCCCAGTTGTATTGTGTTTCAACAGCTTTAATCCCGTTAACTTTAAACTTATTATAAAGTTCCGGCGAATGCTCCAGCATTATAATTTTGCGAGCAAAATCTTCCGGTTTATCATATGTATAAACCAGGCCGCAATTTGTTTCTTCAATAATGCGCTGTATCGGGATGCAATTGGAGGCAATGGTTGGTTTGCCTGCATACATATATTGGAAAAGCTTATGTGGAATGGTCGAATCCGTATGATCGTTTTTTACGTGAGGAATAAGACATACATCGGCACGGCCGAAATAACGTTGCATCTCTTTATAACTTTTCCACCCGGTAAACTCAATCATCTGTTCCACCCCTTCTGTTTTGGCAAGTTCTTTTAATGAATCTGTATATGAACCGGAGCCTAAAATGAATAAACGTACAGGTTTAGAAGTTTTTTGCAACAGTTTCAATCCTTTAATAACATATTGTAATCCTCTGTGCTTATTAATGCCACCGGCATACAGCAGTGTAAAAAAGTTTTTGTCTGGTTTTGTTTCAGGTGACTCAAAATGATTAAAATTTAAAGTGTTCGAAACGACATTTATTTTTTTTGGATCCATACCTTTCGAAGCCAGTCTGTTTTTCGCTTCTTCTACTACAACTACGATGTTGTCAGCTTTGTTACAATATGTTAATTCGTATTTTTCCCACTGCTGGTTGTTTGATAATGCCTTGCCGAGTAACGATTGTGTATGTGTGGCAACCCTTAACAAAGCAGGCCAGTTTTCATGCAGATCAAGAACTAATTTACAATGGTGTTTTTTTGCAAATTCGTAACCAACTTTGGCTAACGGGAGGTCGTGTACGTGGATGGCATCAAATTGCTCGGTCTGAAACAAATGTTTTAAGAATGTTCTCCAGAAATTGAAATAAATAGGGACACGAAGCGCCCCGACACTGGTTTTATAAATAAATCCGGATATCTTCCTTCTGTGAATTGTAAGTTTTTCTAAAATCTCTTTGGGCGACCGGTTTTCTCTCGTGTAACAAGCTATATGTATCTCATGACCCGCTTTGGTTAGCGCTTCAATTTCATTCTCCACCCTGATATCAGGGGGGAATTCGTGGTCTAAAATCATCAAAATACGCATGAGATTACTTATTTATATTCTAGTCAACAACTTTATATTTTAATACGGCTTCCGAGCGTGATTTCCGGATGCTGGCATTCAGTTCAAAACCGATCAGCAAAATGATGGCATTGTAGTACAGCCAAATCATCAGGATGATCAGCGAACCGATAGAACCGTAAACCAGGTTGTAACGTGAAAAGTTCTCAAAATACATTTTAAGCAATAATCCGCCCGCTATAAATAAAATGGTTGCCAGCAGCGAGCCGGGAGATATAAACCTGTACTTGTTGATCTCGCGGTCTTTTGCCTGGCCAAAATAATAAAGGAATGAGATGCTGAGCAGTATGCTGAAAAGAATGATCAGCCATTGTAAAATTGTAAGTGAGAAAAGAGTCAACTGATGAGTGATAATTTCCTGAGTCGAGAAGTAATTGATGATATGTTTTCCGAAGTTCAATAGTGTCATTGAAATAAAAATAAGAATAGACAAGCCGATGACCAAAAGAAATGCCTGGACTTTTTGTTTCCACCATGGCCACATTTCAGATTGGTGGTAACTCTGGTTAAACCCTTCCAGAATGGCATCTATTCCGTTGACCGAGAAGTAAATAGCAAGCATGGATACTACCGATAGCAGTTTTGTAGAAGGCCTGCTGATGATTTCGGTAAGTGTACTCTCAGCCATATTGTATATATTGGAAGGGATTAGTTTATCCAGCATATCCAGCATGTCTTTCTGGGAGTTTATGGTTGTTACGAAAGGGATCAAAGTGAAGATCAGAAGAATAAAGGGAATGAGTGCCAGAAAAAAGTTAAATGCAATAGCAGCGGCCCTGTAGGTGATTACTCCTTTGAATAATCCGCGGAAGAAAAACACCAGCACATCATAAAGCGGCATGCCTTCAAAACCGGGAAGTACAATAAAACGAAGTTTCCGGTGCAGCCACCTGTCGATGCTGATGATTATATACCTGAATTGTCGCGTTAAGTTCACTGTAATAATGTTAAATTGCTTTCAAACTCAGGTCAAGACTTTTTATCTGATGTGTCAATGCGCCAACCGAAATAAAATCAACACCGGTTTCAGCGTATTTCCTGATATTATCAATACTTATATTTCCCGATGCTTCAGTTTCATATGCCCCGCCAATGATATCCACAGCTTTTTTCAGGTCATCGGGTGTAAAATTATCCAGCATGATCCTGTTCACCCCACCAACACGAAGCACTTCGTCCAGTTCGTCGAAGTTCCGAACTTCAATTTCGATTTTTAGGTTTTTTCCTTTTGATTTCAGGTAATTGTGTGTAGCCTCGATGGCTTTTTCGATACCTCCTGAAAAATCAACATGGTTATCCTTGATCATGATCATGTCGAACAATCCGAACCGGTGATTGTGACCGCCTCCCAGCCTCACTGCCATTTTTTCCACAGTTCTGTTACAGGCTGTTGTTTTCCGGGTATCCAGCAACCGGGCCGGATAGCCTTCCAGTTGATTCGCCAGTTTCCGTGTAAACGTAGCAATACCGCTCATTCTTTGTAAGAAATTCAGGGCGGTTCGTTCGGCTGTTAACAGCGATCGTGCTTTTCCCGAAACATAGAAGATTTTATCGCCTTTTTTTACCGTACTCCCATCATCCATTAAAACGTTCATGCGGATCGTGCTGTCAACCTGTCTGAATACTTCCCGGGCAACGTCAATTCCGGCAATAATTCCCTGATCTTTAGCTGTCAGGACAGCTTCTCCTGTTGCGTCTTCCGGAATTGTTGCCAACGATGTATGATCCCCATCACCGATATCTTCCTTGAGCGCCAGCCGTACTATTTCTTCTATGTGCATTTTTTCAGGATTGCATTACTTAATTCAAAAATACAAAATATATGTTCGTTATGCTCAAACCGGATATTTAATTGCTAAAGAATTTATGCCTCATTTGATCAATTAACGGCTGTCTCATTCATCCTTTGCATCATTTTATTACTTTTGATCCCTCAACCAATGATATGAACATTGTCGTAACAGGCGCAAGCCGGGGAATTGGATACCAAATAGTTAAAAAACTGCTTGAAAGAGGAGAGCACAGCGTTTTTGCCGTGGCACGTAGCGGAAATGAGTTGGAATCGCTGCAGCAATATGGGAAGGGCGATGCGTACAATTTTTTGGCTTTTAACCTGATGCAGGAAAATTACAATGAACTCATTTCAGGTATCACAAATGCTTTTCCCCATGTGGATGTGTTGATCAACAATGCCGGATTGCTGATAAATAAGCCACTGGCTGATTTAAGTGACAGTGATTTTGACAATATATTCCAGGCCAATGTAAAGAGTGTCTTTAAGCTTGTAAGAGACCTGTTGCCGCATTTTTCGGATCAGGCACATATTGTAAACATAAGCAGTATGGGTGGCTATCAGGGAAGTGCTAAGTTTCAGGGGCTTTCATTATACAGTGCAAGTAAAGGAGCGTTGGGAGTCTTTACCGAATGCCTTGCCGAAGAATTGAAGGAACAAAAAATATGTGCCAATGCTTTGGCATTGGGAGCAGTGCAAACAGAAATGTTGTCTGAAGCATTTCCGGGATATAAAGCACCTGTATCTGCCGACGAGATGGCTGATTTCATTATCGATTTTTCGATGAAAGCGCATCATTTTATAAATGGAAAAATAATTCCGGTGTCGTTGTCAACACCTTAAGAAACAGGAAATAAGTGAAAGAAAATATAGTAACTCACAGCGGGATTGTTCAGGATGTAAGCGATGGAAAAGCGATGATTTCCATCATTGCTAAATCAGCATGTATATCGTGCCAGATAAAAGGTTCCTGCTCGTTGAGTGATGTGGAAGAAAAAATTATTGAAGTGGATTTGTACGAACATGACGAAGAGATTAAAGTGGGGGGGCAGGTTGTTGTTGAAATGAAAGAATCGCTGGGAACATGGGCTGTATTGCTGGGGTATGTTTTCCCGTTCTTAGTGGTATTCATCAGCCTGGTAGTCTTCACATTGATTGGTATGGATGAAGGCCTTGCGGGATTATTTTCAGTATTGATTCTTGCGCCATATTATATTATTATGTATCTTTCCCGCCAGTTTTTACGTAAAAGATTCACGTATAGATTACAATAGTTATGAGATAAAAACAAGCAAGCATGTTAACGGTCTTTAAAACAAGCAATTAGAGGGGTCGTTAACAGGAAGAACAAACAAAACAAACAATGAGCCGCAATGATTCCCCTTTCAGGGGCAATTTATTCGTATTTACTTGTGAGGACCTCTCACAATACACTTTCCAAAAGAATAATCTTCGGGCTTATCCTCGCTTTGTTTTAAGTGTTTTTCTGGCTTACTGTTCAAAATAGAAAGATCGGCTGTTATGCCTGTTCACTCTGTGTTTTGCTCATGACATGTATTCTCGGTTGAAAAAATAAATGAGAATGAACATAAGTAAAATGAATTCATAAACAGAAACACTTAATACAAACACACATGAAAAATCGAGTTACTATTTTGAAAACAGGTTGCTTTGCTTTTGTTGTTTTTTTTATAGTTAATCTCTCTCTGGTAACTTCTGGCTTTGCGCAAACTTTCAGGCCTGAAAAAGTTGTGAAAGCTATTTATTTTGACAAATCTCAGGCCTTACGGGATATTCCCGTGATAGTCCCGGAGAAACAAGATCGCAGTTGGAAAGAAGGTGTGGTCAAAAACAAAATGGGCTTCCATGACAACTTTAAAAAAGTTGCCTGGTGGCAAGGCCCCGATCCTGTATTACAGGATTACATCCCCGCCGACAGATCAAATCCGATTATCGGTCAAAATCATGACGGAGTAAGTAATTTGAGTGGCGTAGCGCCACCGGATACGGATGGAGATGTTGGTCTCAATCATTATTTTCAGATGATTAATCTTGCATTTGCTATCTGGGATAAGAGTGGTAATTTATTGTATGGCCCTGCCGATAACAGTACGTTATGGGATGGCTTTAACGGCCCATGGACAGGAACAAACAATGGCGACCCTGTTGTATTGTATGATGAATATGCCGATCGTTGGATGGCATCGCAATTTGCCTTGCCAAACTATCCTAATGGTCCTTATTACGAGTTGGTCGCAGTTTCACAGACTGGTGACCCGACAGGTGCCTGGTACCGATATGCTTATGAGTTTTCGGATATGCCCGACTATCCAAAATTCGGTATCTGGCCAGATGGATATTATTTTACCATAAACCAATTTGCTAACGGATCATCATGGGCAGGTGCCGGCGTTTGTGTGTTAGACAGAGATGCCATGATTGCAGGAGACCCTGATGCAGAAATGCAGTTCTTTGATCTGGGAACAAGCTACGGAAGTTTGCTGCCTGCGGATTGTGACGGGGCTACACTACCACCTACGGGCACCTCTGATTATTTTCTTGAGTTAAATACAAACTCACTAAGGGTTTTTCATGCCGATATCGACTGGAATAATACTTCAAACTCTTCCGTAACAGTTTCGCAGAATTTAACTACTCAGAGCTTTTCTTATAGTAATATAACAATTGAACAACCCGGTACGAGCCAGGAGTTAATGGCTCTTTCTGATCGTTTGATGTATCGCTTGCAATACCGGAATTTTGGATCATATCAGGTAATGCTTGCTAACCATACAGTGAATGCTGATGGTAACGGGCAGGCAGGAGTAAGATGGTATGAGTTGAGAAATTACGGAAGCGGATGGAGTATATATCAACAGGGCACATACGCTCCTGCCGATGGCGAAAATCGCTGGATGGCCAGTATCGCCATGAACGGAGAAGGTGATATAGCCTTAGGTTACTCCGTTTCTAGTACAAATACTTATCCTTCCATCCGCTTTGCCGGACAAAATGCCGAGAGTAGCGGAACCGGAATACTTGACATTGTAGAAACAAGTATTTTCGAAGGAACTGCCTCACAAACAGGTATCAATCGTTGGGGCGACTACTCGGCGATGACGGTTGATCCAACAGACGATCAGTCGTTTTGGTTTACAACGGAATACTCAAACGGTGGATGGAACTGGCGGACACGTATCGCTTCATTTTCATATGCACCGATCGTTGATCCTCCGGTAGCTGATTTCAGCGCTGATGACACACATCCGATGGTGGCGCAAACAGTGAACTTTTTTGATGAATCCACTAATGTCCCTCATACATGGTCTTGGTCTTTTTCCCCTTCTTCGGTTACTTTTGTAGAAGGTACTAATTCCAGTTCCAAAAATCCTAAAGTGCAGTTTGGCAGTGCCGGTTTTTATACGGTCACATTGGTAGCTACAAACGACATTGGTACAGATACGGAAGTGAAAACTAACTTTATCGAAGTATTGGACTGTTCCACTGTTACTAATTACCCTTACCTGGAAACTTTTGATGAATGGGCTGTCAGCTCACCTGAAATGAGTTGTACAGCAGATGGGACGGTATCAATGGACGACTGCTGGATCAATGCCAGCGGTGATGATATTGACTGGGATATTTTAACAGGTAACACAGCTTCGGGGCTAACCGGACCTGATGAAGATCATACAGGCGGAGGGAATTACCTCTATACGGAAAGTTCGAGTTGCTTTGAAAGTACGGGATATGTGCAGTCTCCGGCTTTTAACCTGAGTTCTTTAACCAATCCTGAACTTAGTTTTTGGTATCATATGTATGGAGCTGAAACGGGTACTTTATCCTTACAAATATCCACCAATGGTGGTAACAGCTGGTCATCTGATTTGTGGAGCATGACGGGAGATCAGGGAAATCAATGGGCTGAAGCCGTTGTTTCGTTAGCGGCTTATAATAATGAAACAAATGTGCAGTTCCGAATTACCGGACTGACAGGCCCAAACTGGCATTCCGATATGGCCATAGATGATTTCTCTGTATCCGGAGGAGGCTCAGGAACACCTCCTACTGCCAATGCAGGAGAAGATCAGACAATTTGTGAAAGTTCAACTTGCCAGTTAGATGGTAGTGCCTATAACAATTCAGATATAGAATGGTCCACATCAGGCGATGGCACATTCAGCGATATAAATGATCCGGATGCTATTTATACTCCGGGGTCCCAGGATATAACAAATGGCTCGGTGACAATTACGTTATCTGCTTTCCCGATTCCTCCGGCATCAAGTACAGCTACTGATGAAATGATATTGACTATCCAACAGGAGCCTGTAGCCAATGCGGGTCCGGATGAAGAAACCTGTGAAGGTGTTGCTTTTTCTGTGAGTGGTGCTTCTGCATCTAATTACAGCACATTGCTGTGGACAGAAAATGGAACAGGAAGCTTAACAGGAGCATCAACTTTAACTCCAACTTATACTCCCGGAACAGGAGAAACAGGGCAGGTTACTTTAACACTCACGGCACAGGGATTAGCAGACTGTGCGGAAACAACGTCTGCAATGACGCTGGACGTGATAAGTGGCCCGACAGCCAATGCTGGTTCTGACGGAGTTACCTGTGAAGATTTTTCGTATACGGTGAACGATGCTTCTGCATCAAATTATTCATCGGTTTTATGGACGGAGAATGGCAGTGGTTATTTACTGAATGCCGGAACGTTGTCGCCAACTTATGTTCCCGGAACTGGTGAGACAGGTACAGTTATACTTACCTTAACGGCTCAGAGCCAGGGGAGTTGTAGCGACGCAACCTCTGACATGCAACTTGAAATATTCCCGGCTCCTACTGCTTATGCTGGAGCTGACGATGTAAGCTGTACATCAGCATCTTACACTGTTTCAGGTGCTACGGAAACAAACGGAAGTTCTCTTTTATGGACTACAGATGGATCTGGAAGTTTGGTAAACGAAACGACATTAACGCCGACTTATACACCCGGGAGCGGAGAAACTGGAGATGTAACTCTGACATTAACCGTAAACGGACAAGGAACCTGTACTGACGCAGTTTCAAGTAAGGTCGTTGAGTTTTTTGCTGAACCAACAGCATATGCAGGTACAGATGCAGAAACTTGTGAAGGAAATTCCTATACAGTAACTGACGCATCCATCGAAAACTACAGTTCATTCAGCTGGGCAGAAAATGGAACAGGTTACCTGACAAATGCAACAACATTAACACCAACTTATATTCCCGGTAGCGGCGAAACAGGTATCATAACTTTGATACTGACTGCTCAGGGACAAGCCAACTGTAGTGATGCTGTGGACAATGTTCAAATTGAAATATTCGCAGAGCCTTATGCCGATGCAGGTCCTGATGAGATGACTTGCTCAGAAACCTCATTTACCATAACCGGAGCTTCGGCCAGTGATTTCAGTACATTGAACTGGACTGAGAATGGAACAGGCTATCTTCAGGATGCCAATACGCTGAACCCTACATACATTCCGGGTACGGATGAAGAAGGTTTTGTAACTTTAACATTGACAGCGCAGGGGCATGCTGATTGTGGTGATGCTACGTCAACAATGCAGTTGGAAATAATTGGTGGAGCTACGGCATACGCAGGCTCTGATGCTTATACGTGTGAAGATGCATCATATACGATTACAGATGCAACTGCTTCAAATTACAGCTCTATTTTATGGACCACAAATGGTCAGGGAACACTTACTGATGAAACAACACTGACTCCGACCTACACTCCGGCACAAGGTGAAACAGGTATCGTTACGCTTATCATGACTGTACAGTCGGAAGGGGGTGGCATGTGCGGTAGTGCCGGTTCTTCCATGACATTGGAGATCATACCCGAACCAGCAGCTTATGC
>Ga0209834_10001159_pt1 | contig 15022 bp, 11 predicted proteins | sample Mar14236cmmetaG_FD_184134 | JGI IMG/M metagenome (GOLD analysis project Ga0209834, IMG submission 184134) | Marine hydrothermal vent microbial communities from Guaymas Basin, Gulf of California to study Microbial Dark Matter (Phase II) - Marker... ...
GAGAATTTAATCGATGGTAAGATGAAGCCGCTGGCAGAGTGAGGTGAGGGCTTAATGAAAGTCCTCGTTTTTGATGTTTCAAGCGATTATGCCCATTTTCGACAACCATATTCCACTACATCATCATTAACTTATGCTATTCCACCAAGAACAGCTATATTTGGACTTATAGGAGCTATTCTTGGTATTGATAGTGGTGGTTTTGGACGGAGCAATCACTTTAAGTCTCTTGAGGATGTTGGCTTAAAAACGAGTATCAGGATATTGAATCCAATCAAAAAAGTTAGATTCAATATGAATTACTCTTACACAAAGTCAGATATTGCAACTAAAAAGGTTCTTCATATCCAGGTACCAGTTGAGATGATAAAGGAACCTGTTTATAGAATTTATGTATCTGGAGATGAAAAGCTTTTAGAAAAACTGGATGATATGATTAAGAACAAAGAGTACTACTATACTCCGTATCTTGGAATAAGTGAATTCATCGCTGCGATAAATTATGTTGGTTTTTATGAGTCAGCAATTGTTTCAGGTAAAACTAAGGTTAATTCCATCGTTTACTTGTCAAAAGAAACAAGGCTTGTATTGGAACCCGGTTTAAAAATTTTTAGAGAGACCCACGCACTTTCAATGAACGAACGCAGACATGTGATGAGATATGTTGAAATTGCTTATGAAGTTGATGGCAAGGGAATACCTGTAGAGAAATTTGGCCCAGACTGTGTCATTGTAAAACTACCTATATCTGGTCGATTGGAAACAGTGATGTTAATATGACCAGCTTAAAATCTCATCCGAATCGCTTGCTTTTTGAACATTCACAAGGCGTGTACAGACTCATGATAGAAGAGATCAGAAATACAGAAAAATTCATTGATTTTGAGAACTTTTTTGGTATTAACTACCACGAACTGAACTTATTAGTTAAGAGTATAGCGTATTTACATGACCTTGGAAAAGCAAGTAAATATTTCCAAGATAGACTTAATGGGAAAAGTGTAAGTAGGGAACTATCACAGCATGCAATTCTTGGTTCAGTTGCACTCGGAAATTTTCTTGATGGAAAGATTGATGATAAGAAGGGTGCGGCTATCCTCATCGGGATGGCCGTTATTAGATATCACCATGGAAAGGCAAAACCATTGATTTCTTTATTAACTATTTGCGATGAACAAGAAGTTATAAGGAAAATCACTACTGCCTTAGATATCAGCTACATGAGATGGTTATCAGGAATTCTTGGTGAAGAAGTTGATCTTAATGTTATGCATTTGGCTCGCAGAATAATTTTATGGCAAAAAAGTCTTCGAAAGGCCAAAGAAGCTGGTATAAAACCTTATATGTTGTTCATGTATTTGTTCTCACTTCTTTCTTGGGCTGATAGAACTGATGCTGCGTTTTTGGGAGCCTATAATTTCACTCGTAAGGAACTTGCTGCGAATTTAGTTGATATTTATAGGGAGAAAAAAGGGTTCAACAATCCAAAGACAAAAATGGATCTCATAAGAAACAAATTCTACAGAAAAAGCGTAAGTGATCTGGATTTTAAAATTGCAACCATAAAAGGAAGAACCGGAATCGGTAAAACTCTTTCTGTATTGTCTTTAGCATTAAAGAAAAGAGAAGAGGTAAAAAAAATCGAAGGATACACACCAAGAATAACCTATTGTTTGCCTTTTCTAAGCATTATAGATCAAACCTATAAAACAATCTCTGATGTATTGGAGATGTCGGGGATAGAGCCCAGTTCAGATATTTTGATTCAACAACATCACCTTACAGATCTTAGTTATACCAGTCGAAGAGATAGTGAAATAGAAGATTACAAATCATATATGGCTGATATATTATTAAACTCGTGGGATAGCGAAATAACTTTGACCACGTTTGTGAGCCTGTTCCATGCTATTTTAACTGATAAACGGAATCTTCGTTTCTTCAGAATACCTGGATCGATAATTATTCTGGATGAAATTCAGGCTGTGTCTCCAAAATATTGGAAAGTTATAAGTGAGGTGCTCAATCACCTTTCAAAATATGCCGGTGTCACAATAATCTTCTCGAGCGCTACAGTTCCCCAACCTTTCTTGCTTTCATCCAAAGAACTAATTAAGGACAATTATGAACTTGATAGGTATGATATAGAATATTTCGGAGAGATGAGTATTGAGGAATTCAAAGTAAGTGTTCTTAAAAAGTATTTGCGAAAAGCAATAGAAGAAGAAAAATCATTGATGATCGTCATGAATACAATTAAAAGTTGTAAGGACCTTTTTAATTGTTTAAAAGAGGAATTAGAGCTGGAAGAAGAAAATCTTTACTGTCTATCTTCAAATATTCCAAATGCTGTAAGAAAAAAAGTTATTCAAGAGATAAAAGGGAAAAAAGGATTTTATATATTGGTGACAACTCAATTGATTGAAGCAGGTGTGGATTTAAGTTTTGATTATTGCATCAGAGATTTGGGTCCTCTTGATAGTATTCTTCAGGTGGCTGGAAGAGTTAATAGATCTTCGGAAAAAACAAGAGGAAAACTTGTAATTGTTGAACTCCTAAAAGAAGACTCGAAAAGGCCTTTTTCTTGGATATATGATTCCACGATTATTTGGGCTACAAAGCAGATCATGGATAAGCAAAACTGGAACGAACCGGAGATATATGCTTTGTCAGATAGATATTTTAGTGAGCTTGAAAAAAAGGGGCTGGAAAATGAATCTCTTGATCTTCTTGAAGCTCTAAAAAAATTGGATTTTCATAAAATAAGTGAGTTTAGTCTTATTGAACAGATAAAAGGTTCATTAAATCTCCCGGTCTTTCTTGAGATTGATGAAAATGCTGAGAATGTCTGGGATGAATATTGCAAGATTCTTTCTGAAAATGTTGATGAAGCTAAAAAATATGAGTATCTTGCTAGAAGGAAGCAAGTCATTAGAGCACTAGCTCCATACGTTGTTAATTTGAAAATATATACTTATCCTGGAGCTGACAATTATTTCTTACCTGATATCCAAAATGGGTTTTGTTATATATCATCTGATGAACTCGAAAGGTATTATGATAGGAAAACAGGATTGAATCCAGAAGGAGACAATTTTTATTGTGATTGAAGTTAATGGAAGCCTTGTTCTTTCCTTTTCGAATTGTAAACGTGAAGCTTGGTTAATGGCTCACAAAATAATTCCAGAACAGGATAATACGTTTATTGCCCTTGGAAGGATTCTTCATGAAACTTCATATGAAAATAGGGGAGAAAAGGATGTTGCAATAGACAATATCAAATTGGATCTTGTGGAAGAAAAGAAAGGGAAAACAATCATCAGCGAGATAAAAAAATCAAAATATTCTCTCGCAGGGGCGAGAGACCAGCTTCTTTTCTATCTATTGCGTCTCAAAGAAATGGGAATTCAAGCTGAAGGTTTACTTCTCGTTCCAAAGGAAAAGAAGAGAATGCCTGTTATTCTCACTGCAGAAGAAGAAAATCGCATAAGGAAAATGTGCGACGAAATCCAAAAAATGATTGATGGTCCAATTCCATTAATTGAAAGGTCTCAAAGCTGTTGTAAAAACTGTGCTTATTACACTTATTGTTGGGTGTGATGTATGTATGAAAAGGGTATTATATCTATTTACTTCAGGAAGATTATTGAGGATGAACAACACGCTAGTCTTTGAGAAGGAAGATGGGAAAAAGGTTCATTTGCCAGTAGAACAAACAGACTCTATATACGTTTTTAGTGAAATTGATCTAAACAAAAGGGTTCTTGAATTTCTTACTAAAAAGCAAATTCCAATGCACTTTTTTAATAGGTATGATTATTATTCAGGAACATATTATCCGCGTGAACACTTGAATTCAGGCTTTCTTATCTTAGAACAAGCAAACTTTTATAATAATGTGGAAAAGCGCTTTGCTTTAGCCAAACTGTTCATAAAGGGCTCAATGGGCAATATGCTTTCTGTTTTGAGCTATTACAATAGAAGGGGAAAGCCCATGGAAGAACAAATAGAAAGTTTAAAGGAGCTTGAGAAACATCTTGAGGACACCCACAGCATAGATGAAGCTATGGCAATTGAAGGTAATTTTAGAGATCTCTACTACAAGTGTTTTGATAAAATTATTGATAATAAGAGCTTTGAATTTGTAAATAGATCGCGCCAACCTCCTTTAAATAGGATTAATGCCCTTGTTAGTTTTGGTAATACAATGCTTTATACAACAGTTCTTGGTGAAATATACAGAACGCACCTTGACCCTCGGATAGGATTTCTTCATACAACAAATTTCAGAAGTTTTTCATTGAATCTCGATGTTGCAGAAATATTCAAGCCGATTATTGTAGATAGGCTTATATTTTCTCTTATAAACAAAATGCAAATACAAGCAAAGCACTTTGCGAAACACCTTGAGGGAATATATATGAATAACAAGGGCAAGGAGATTTTTGTGAGAGCTTACGATGAAAAACTCAAATCCACATTTAAGCACCCGAAGTTGAAAAGAAATGTCTCATATAGATATCTTATAAGGCTGGAACTATATAAAATAGAAAAGCATATCACAGGCGAAAAGGTGTATGTCCCTTGGAGAGGATAAAAAATGTATGTTCTGATTGTTTATGACATCGGAGAAAAGCGTGTAAATAAGATCCTGAAGATTTGTAGACAATACCTTGACTGGGTTCAAAATTCTGTGTTTGAGGGAGAAATGACAAAGGCTGTTTTTGAGGAACTAAAGATAAAACTGAATAAAACAATTAACAAGGAAGAGGATTCAATCAGGATCTATAAACTCCGAACAGAGAATATGGTGAGTACTGAAATATTGGGAATGGACAAAAAACAAGTATTTAATGATGGAATAATTTAGCAAAAGATTAAATTCAATCAATACCCCCACAACATAAATTTTTCAGCGTTTTCCTCAGTTTCTATTATCCCTTCAAAACCGAGCTCTTCATAGAGCAAAGAAGCCTCTATCCAGGCTGTATAGCAGTATTTTTGATACTGGGAGTAGTCCAATTTTGCGGGATCTATTTCCTGAATGTTTTTGAGCCTTTCAAGGGTGATGCCCTGCCATTCGTTGGTGACAATGCAAACGAGCCCTTCTTCAAGCCAATATGGCAGTTTATACTGCTTCAAGCTTAGATGGGTCAATTCGTGAGCTAAAGTTCGGATAATGTCTTTATGCAAGGTTGGCGGTTGAAGAAAAATCACGTTGCTCCTTACACCAGCAAGTACCCAGTAGGGGAAGCCGGATAAGTTGCAGAACTCCGATACGGAATCGGCAACAATCACAGTATATGTTGTTTCTGTTGCTTGCTGCTCTGTGAGTTCTTCGAGCCTTTCACGATACTGAGAAAGTTCTTCAAGATTCCAGCTAATGAACATCGCTTTATATGAAAAAGCGGCGAGCGCTGTTATTAGCGCTGCCGCCAGCAGAAAATACCGCTTCAAGTTATCTTTCCTCCACTGTGATTATCAATGGTTCAGTACTTCCAAAGTATTTGTCTTCATCGTACATGCCCCATGCCATAGCCGGGAGTATCAGATATGTTCCAGATGCGATGAGCCTGTACTCTGTTTTGAGAATTGAAGTCTCAATGTATTTGAAGTAATAAGACACCCTGTCATACCTTGGTTCGGTAAAAGTTGGGCTACTATACCACCGGAACCTCCATTTGCCTTTGTACTCCGATTCTTCTTCATCTGTGTTCATTAGTAGCGAACCAGCTGGCAAGGCATCTTCCACTACAAGATATGGAGCGTATGAAGCAACGCGAATTTCTGAAATTATCGTATCGCCAACTTTCAACTTTGGTTCGCGCTTTGCAATGGTAATTTCGAGGAGTTTTGTGCTACTCAATCTGAGTATAACGGTATTTTCCGATGTCCTTCCCAAAAGGCTTCCATAGATTTTATAGCCAAGATGGTATTTCCCAATCATGAGCTCTGAATTTTTTAAGGTAAGTTTATTTCCAAATATTATTGTGTCTGGGACCAATTTTATAGAGTTGATGTTGGTTTTGTCCAGATTTATCAAATTGGCTGATTTTATGTAGTATGGCGAGAAGATTTCTGGTTCCATTGGTTCTCCCTTCAAAGACCCCTCTTCTATGTATTCGACTTTTCTAAGGATTCTGGAGATATTGACGCCTTTGCTGACCGGTTTGTATTTTTCTGCGGGAGTATAGCTTTTTCCGGAAAAGCTTATCCAGACAGGTTTGGATGATGATATGTGATATGTACCGGAACTTATTTCAAGAGAATTTGGTTTATCAGGGGTTAACTGAAGGTCAATTCCGTCGCCCTTTATGGTTACCGTTATGTCCTTGCTGAGTTTATCGGCGATATTGTTGAGTATTAAAGTAGCGATACTTGTTGATACGGTTCTTCGCCATCTTCCGCCTATGTTTCTTTGCAAAAGTTTGCTGGCAAGATCTGAAATGACTTTTTCATCTAACTTTGCTTTTATCGATGCTTCGAGCAATAGTGACATGATTATATCGTCATCGATTAGATGGTGGAAACTGGTGAAGTTCGGGTTATCCAGATCATATTCAACAAGTATTTGATTCAGGATTTCCGAAGCTTTTGTTGTTTTGCCCATTTCACAGAATGTAAGAGCTAACAACACTTTAGAAGCTGTATTGCTGTTTTTGAAATCTTCGATTCGGCTATCCGGCATCTTGAAAGTGTATCCAAATACGTTGCTGTAAAGTGAATATACATAATTTACCATTGGATTTGATCGATGATGTGAGAGATAATTTATTCCTCTTTCAAGAACGCTTCTGCTGATCTCCATTCCAGCTTTCTGAGCATGATAGAAACCGTACATTACATACGCTGTCATGAAGTCGTTGGAACTGTCATTCTTCCACCAACCCCAGCCGCCGTCATAATGCTGGTAGCCGTACAGTCTTTCAATTCCGGCTTTTAGGTATTCGTTGGTTTTGCTTTTTAAGCTTTCGCTGGCATACTCAAGCAAGTCCCTGGCAGCTATGAGTGGCATAACGCGGCTCATTGTTTGCTCCACACAGCCATGGGGGTAAGTCACCAGATATTTTATGCCTTCAAAGAGCAATCTTCCTATTGAGTCGTTTATTATAAGGGTTCCATAGGTATCTTCTGGGACAACAAAATCCATTTCCCCTGCTAAGAAAATATTTTTTCTACTCTCTGAATATATAAAACGGGGTTTTATTGGTATCGAGTTCTCCACAGCATCGTTTATCTCGTCGTTGTAAACAGCGAGAGAGAGTTTGAGCTCTTCGTCTTCTTCAATAGCAGATAGTTCCTTTACCTTGAACCTGAAAGAAAGAGCTGTTGAATCTCCGGAAAGCAGCTCGAAGCTTCCCGCACTGGGCTCTTCGTTTTGCTTGAACAGGTAATTCAACTGAAGGGGCTTGTTGGTGTAGTTGGTTACCACGTAAGTAGCCAGAACCTCGTCGCCCGAAATCAGGAATTCGGGTAAGAAGCTTGTTAAAGTAAGAGGTTTCCAGGTTTCAAAACTGGAAGTCGTGTAAGAGAAACCACCTTTTTTTGTGGAGGAAAGCCCTCTGATAACCCAGCTGTCAAGGTCATCTGGAAGGGTAAAAGTCACAGTCGCTTCACCCTCTTTGTTTGTGAATAATATTGACCAAAGGGCGGTATCGCTGAATTTTTTCCTGTATTCCACGGAAGGGGGTAAAGGGGCTTCGCTTACCACATCTGCTATTTCTCCCGTTTTCATTCCTAAGGTTACTGGAATTTTAGATTCCGCTGCAGTGTAATAGTCCAATGTGTAGTTGATGAGATTAGCTATTGAAGGGTACATATCGTCGTTGTATTTGTCAAGATCGAGTAGTCTGTGTGTAACAGGACCGATTTTAAATCCGGAAGAATAGGTTTCCAGCCAGGTATCTTCTCCTTTTTCGAAAAGTTCCAGAAGGGCGCGGGAAATAACAGCGAGAGTAACGGTTGTTTCAAGTGGGTTGTCGTTGTTGTCAGTTACTTTAACTTTTAATGTTGCCTCCTGACCCGGGGCATATCTTTTCTCTGATGTTATGGTTATTTTGTGATCTTTGTAATAGTCTTTGACTTCGATGCTCTTTTTGAGGGTCATTGTTTTTGATTTATCCATTGTTACTATGGTGATTGGAAAGCTTCCAAATCCGAAGTCTTCAGGAACTTCAAGATAAATGGAATTTGTGCCTTCATGAATTGTGAGGTTCTTGGTAACAATTCTTCCGCCAAAATCTGCGATAAGCCATATGTCAAATATCCCGCTGCTGTTCAGCAAAAGCTCAAAGGCCTTGCCGGGTTTTACTGTAGGCGTTTCAGCGATTTCGATGGGTTTTTTGTACACTTTAGTATCACTTGTGGATCTAATTAAAGACTTTTCTAAAAAGGCTTTGGGTTCGCCAAAAGCTGAAGCATCAAGGGTGATATACAGTGTTTTTCCAGAAGGGACGTTTTTTACCGGTAACGTGATGTTTATTTCACCGTTTTCATCGGTTGTGGCGGTCGCGTCAAAAATGACAAAGCGGGTAGATGTGTATTTATCGAGTTTTGAAGAGTAATAAATTTCCTTAAACCATACCGAGCATTTGAAACTGGTGCTTATAGGCTTGTTTGCTACATCAATAGTTTTTATCTTTAGATGAAGGATTTTATCCTTTATTTCGCTTTGAACTTCATAATGATAAGGGGCATCAATGACTTTGAACTGAACCATTTGCTGCAACTCCATCCCACTTTCATCCGATACTGTGATGATTGCGGAGTAATCCCCAGGTGCAAGGTCTTTGCCATAGCCAACAACCGTTTTTCCATTGTTGTCTAACCTTGCAGAGCCAGCATCGATGAAAGCGCCGTTTTTGTATATCGTGTAAGAGACTTCGCCGTTGGAAACGGGGCCGCCAAAATAATAATTGGCAGAAACTTCAAAAGTTATGGGCTTTTCAGTTCGGTAATATTCTTTTCCTTTTACAGTCATTTCGAAAGTTGGCTTTTTATAGTCGGCTATGTTTATGTAATGCGTATAAGCCCGATATTTCCCATTTTCCTTCCATTCGAGTTGTATCATATATGAGCCTCTGGTCATTTCTTTATTGGTTTCGATTTCCCCATTTGCAGCGCCAAAATCATCCAGAGTGATCATGTTACGATTGATTTCCCTTTTCAGAGGGTCAAGTACTATCAACGTGGCGGTGGCTATATCCGTTAGCTCATATCCTTTGTTGGAAACTTTCCTTAGGAATATCCTGTAATGTATTGTTTCGCCGGCTTTGTATGCTGGCCTGTCCGTAAAGACAAAGGCAACGGTCTTAGGGGGAGCGGCTTCAGGAAGGTTCTCAGGTCGCCACACGTAATAAAGCTCCCCTGCTTTTATGAGCAGAAGTTCGTCTTTGACAAACTCATCGAGTATAAGCTCGCCGTTAACGATATTACCGAGAAGGGCACCATTTTTAATATGATAGGCTTCAAAGCTATTGACGGCTCTTGAGGTTTCCCTGTTCCAGAGCTTTAATATGACTTTATTGCCGAAGATAATGGCTTTTGGCGACAGTGTTTTGCGCAGGTAAAGAAATTTTCTACTCATTTTTTCGGTGGTTATCTGAACAAGCGAGAAATTTCCCAGAAATTCCGATGATAGTTCAATTCTCGTTCCTGAATGAGCCACAAATTCCGTTTCGGTTGATGGAGTATCTGGAAGGGTGATGTCAGATAAACGAACTGCGCCAAATAGGTTTTTTGGCGAGAGGTAATAGGCTTTCACGGATATTTTTTCTTCGTATAGCTCTGGTGCGATCCTCGGGTTTTTCCCTTCTCCTGGAATATATTCGTAGAATATACCTTCAAATGCCCTTCCGTAACTATCGATTACTTCAAAAGCAAATGAAAGTGTTGCTGCTACAACAATCAAAAGTACAATACTCAATAAGCGTTTCATTTCCCCACCTCCAAAAGATTTCCATTATAGGCTTCCCAATATTTTGAAGCGGTACACTCCGAGAAAGTAGGTATTCTCTTGAATCGGCAGCCACTGCACCGGCATGAGCCTTAAATAGTCTTCCACTTTCCAGAGTTTTATCTTTCCCGGGTCGTTAGCAGAATCAGGGCCGGTGTGGTAAATCAGGCCATCACCTGTGAAAATCATCGAATGAAAGGTTACAGGATTGGAATGCTGGAAGAACAGAACATCACCTGGCTGTGCGTCTTCGAGGTTGCGGCTTACAAATCCGGTATTGTATTTTAAAAGGGTATAAGCGTTGGCAAAGGTGCTCAGCTTCGATTCATCCGAAAGAAATATATGGGTGCCAGCTCCCGGTACGTCAGGATAATTATAAGCCTGGATGTCTGGAATTTTTTTTAAGTCAACTCCGGTTTTTTCATACCATAGTTCCGGGTCTATTCCTGTGTACTGATACCAGTTCTCGTCGTGTTTTTTGAGTGCTTCCTTGAAAGCGAAACGAATCAATCCCGCACAATCCCTTTGGTTGGACGGCCATTTTGGCGATGGGTTCAAGAACTGATATATGGCTATGTTGAGGAACCAGTTTATGAAATTCTCTTTGTCTTCACCGTGCAGTACCATGGAATCAGGATATCCGTCTTTGTTTTCATCTTGCCAGGGTTTAAAGATAAATTCATAGCTTTTGGAATATCTGTACAGTCCATCAAAATCAAGAGATATGGAGCCTTTTTCTGCGGTTATTCTGAATATGTATTTATCGCCTTCGAGGTTCAAAGTACGATTTTCAAGCTCCAACGCTCCTGAATGAGAAATGTTGTGGAGCCTTTCGTATTTAAGGCGTGGAAGTTTTAGGATTAGCTTTTCTCCTATGACGTAAGAAGATTCAATAACCGGAGGATGCCTGATAACCCCGCCCGCTTGATATAGTAAATACAACACAACAAATGAGAATAAAAAATAAAATAAATATAAAAATATGTTTTTCATGTAAACAGCCTCAACAAATTTTATCACGTTATTGTCTCATTTAAGAAGTACCAATGGAGGCTAATTAAAAAAGGTAAGTATAGTTATCTTGTTTTGGTGTTTTTCTTTGACAGATACATTCTCCTATCCGCAAGTTGCGTTAGGGTTTCTATATCTTCGCCATCTTTGGGAAAAGAAGCTATGCCTATGCTCATTGAGATCTTTACTTTATGGTTGTTTATAACGAATTCTTTGCTCAAGATGCTTTTAATGCGTTCAGACAACATTTTTGCGCTTTCAGACCCTGTTTCAGGCAGAAGGATCAGGAATTCATCGCCTCCGACTCTTGCAAAGATATCGCTTTCTCTTATTAGCCTTTCAATACGTCGGCAGATCCTGTTTAAAAGAATGTCCCCAATATCATGTCCGTAGCTGTCGTTCACTTGTTTGAATCCATCACAGTCAAGATACATGACACTGAAAGTGTGACCGTACCGCTTCGATAAATTGATTATCCCTTCGGCCATTTTCGCAAAGGCGCGCCTATTTAGAACGCCGGTCAGTGGGTCGTGTTCCGTTGCATAGAGAAGCTGGTTCTCTGTCTTGACTTTTAACAGGAGCAGCTCCATATGCCTTTTTATCAGTTTGGCGAATTCTAGCTCGATATCATCAAAAGCTTCGTAGCTATCGAAATTGTCAAGGAAAATAATGCTGACTGGTTCTTTTCCAATATATATGGGAATAATCAAAACAGACTTTATTCTTGTAGTACCTATTTGTTTAAATATCTCATTTCTCTTGTCTTCTCTTTTAAACCCAATTTCGGAAAACCTTACAAAAGTGGGTTGGCTTGAATAGCTCATGATTTCCCGTTCTGAGAAGCTTATTTTGCGCAACTTCTCAAAATCATAGCCAACACTGGCAACAAAATAAAATCGGCCATCGTTCTTAATGACAGCGCTCCCTGCCTGAGCTTCTGGAATCACATTCACTATTTTTTCAAGAAGAGATTGATAATCCTCTTCTGTCCAGCCCTTTTTCAGCGCAGCGGAAGTGATTTCAAGAAGCACTTCGTAAAGGTTTTTATATTTATTGATTTGTTCGAGCATTTCCTTTTCACGTGTGACATCCATTCCCGAAGATAAAACCGCTTCAATCTCTTCTTTTTCGTTGTAAATAACAGCATTTCTCCAGGAAATCATTATTTTATTTCCTTTAGCGTCAATTATGGGGTTTTCAAAAAAACCTGCTTTAGATGGGTCCTTTAGCAACTTTTCAAATACAGCTTTGACTTCTTCTTTCACGTTATCCGGAATGAATTTAAACCAGTTTTTCCCGATTATTTCCTTTTTTTCATAGCCAAGAAGGTTTATTCCCTTTTTGTTAATGAGCTTAACATTTCCTTTTTTATCGAGAACGAGGTTTATAACTTGTGCCATTTCGAAGTACTTGTGGAATTTCTCTTCGCTTTCCCTTAGGGCCTTTTCAATCTCTTTTTGTGTGGTAATATCCATAGCTACAACGATACCTGCCGGTTTACCCTTGTACACTGTGGTATCGCTTGTCAGGTACAACCATTTCGTTTTGCCAGCTTTGTTGATTATCTCCAATTCATAGCACTCTGTACTTTTCTCGCCTTTTTGTCTTTTGGCGCCGGTTTCCTTGACAAATTGCCTGTAATCTGATTTAACGAGCTCCCAGAAGTTCATTGATTGCAGTTCTTTTTTTGTGTAGCCGCTTATTTTTTCAGCCATGGAATTTGCATAGATCCATTTGTTATTTTGATAGATCAAAATGGCCATTGGGGCTGTCTCTGCCAGGACATTGAACCAGTTTTCAACTTCGGTTATTTTGCCAAAATCGGTCTCCCTGCTTGAAGAAGGGCGAAATGTACAAAGCACAAAGGTTTGGCTGGAAGGAGCTTTGATGGATTCACAATCAACTTCCAAAGATTTCTCAGCGTTCAGAACCGCTTCAAAGCAGATGGAGTTCCTTTTCCCCTTCAAGAGACTGGAAAGGACTTTTTCGGAATTTGGTGTAACGAATAAGCCCGTAAAAGTCAAGTTCTCGAGTTCTTTATTTTGAAGTCCTATAATTTCGAGCGCACTATTATTCCAGGCTTTTAGCTTACCCTGCGCATCAAAAAGCAGCAGTGCATTTTTTTGCTTTTGGAGAAGACATTTCAAAAAGGATGAATCCAGCTTTTCAAACATCTAAACACCCCTGTCTACTTTTTATAATTATTTTACCAATTATCATGAGAGTTTTTGGTGAATTATATAGAGTGTTTTTCGAAAAATGTCGAATATTGTTTGTAATACCTACCACATATTGTGTATAATTGGAACCATAAATCATAGAGGTGAGAGAAATGAAAGTAGGTATTATAGGTATAGGAAATATCGGGAGCATTCTTTTGAAGCGCTTTTTACAAATGGAATCGCCACTAAAGCTGTATGTTTTCAACAGATCGCCTCAAAAACTTGACCCTTACCGAGAGCTCGGCAACGTTGTGTGTTGCAACAGCGGCGCTGAGGTTTGTGAACAAGCCAAAATCGTTTTCCTGGCCGTCAAACCACAAGACGTTTCTGCTCTTTTCGAGCAGATAAAGGAAGTGGATTTTACAGGTAAAGTTGTGGTCAGCACGATGGCAGGAATTTCCATAAAGGTTATAGAGGAAGAATTGAATGTAGAGAAAGTTGTACGAATTATGCCCAACATTCCGGGAATGATAGGCAAAGGTGTTACTGGAGTTAGCTTCTCATCAGCTGTTTCGAAAAATGAGAGGGATTTGGTTTTAGAGTTGCTTGGTGCTATTGGAAACACAGTTGAGGTCAAAGAAAGGGATTTCGCAGCGGTAACAGCATTGAGCGGAAGTGGTCCTGCATTTATTTTCGTAATTGTAGAGGCTTTGATAGATATTGGCCTTAAAATGGGGCTTTCTTATGATAAAGCGAGAGAGCTAATCCTCGACACCATCATCGGTTCTGTGGAACTCCTGAAAGTAAAAGGCAACCACCCGGGAGAGTTCCGCCACCTCGTGACATCGCCTTCAGGTACCACTATCGAAGGAATTTATTCCCTTGAAAGAGAGGGTTTACGGGGCACTATCATGAAAACCATTTTGGATACCTATATCAGAGCTGGAAAAATCAACGAGGAGATAGAAAAAAGTCTGTAAGTCATAGTTTGATTGTTTTCCCGGCTTTTAACTCCTCTACAATAACGGGTAGCTTTTCAGTAAAGGTTTTTATTGCCAGGTCTCCTGTGCAATGCCCTATGTAAAAGTTTTCCACATATAGTTCTTTGATTAATTGACAAACTTCTTCAATTTCAGAACGTGATTTGTATAATAGATGGAGACCTCCAACAACTGTTTTTATTTTTTTGTGCCCGACGGCTTCCAGCAGTATGTTGCCAATTCCCCTATGAGAACAACCAGTGAACAAGGTTGCTTCGCCTTTTTCAACAACGATTAACCCAAGCTCATCTTCAAAGAGATCACGAATCCTTTCCTCACCGCCCATCCGTTTGAATTTCACCGGGGGCCTTTCTGAAGTCCTGAAAGGAACTGCAGGAAGGAAGAAGATGTTTTCTTCTGGCGAGCTGAACTGGCTGATTTCTTCAAAATTGGCACCAAGACTTTCATAATGTTTCTTGGCTTCGGGAGGCCCCGCACGCCTTGGGCCGCTGTATCGTGGCAAAAGACAACCCGGACCTGTGAAAACTTTTGTTTTTCCGGTGATTTTCAAAACTCTTTCAAGCCCACCAATGTGGTCATAATGCCCATGGCTTATAACCACAAAATCTATTTGACGCAGGTCGAGCCCCAATTTTTTTGCGTTTTTAAGCGCCACATCTGTGCTACCTGTGTCAAAGAGGATATGGTGTCTATCTGTTTCTATATACAGAGAAAGCCCGTGTTCAGCTTCGAAGCCTTCCAATGCCTTATCATTGCAAAGAACAGTAATTTTCATGTTCATCACCCCAATAGGCTGCTTCAGAATAAGCAACCCAGAGACATCTTTATATTATTAGCTTAGCACAGAAAAGCCGAAAAGCTCATTGTATATCGACGATTTTTCCGGGATTGAG
>Ga0209834_10001162_pt1 | contig 15002 bp, 15 predicted proteins | sample Mar14236cmmetaG_FD_184134 | JGI IMG/M metagenome (GOLD analysis project Ga0209834, IMG submission 184134) | Marine hydrothermal vent microbial communities from Guaymas Basin, Gulf of California to study Microbial Dark Matter (Phase II) - Marker... ...
TCTGGAAAAGGCGGTGACTTCGCGGCTGTTTGGCGTGGATTTTTAAGATTTTGGGCTTGTTTGTTTTGTGATGGTGTTCTCAAAGTCCCTCAAGTCGAAGGCCAGCTCAAGGTTTTCTTTCCCCTCAATCCTTTTTGCGATTATTCCGAAATGCTTCTCGTAATCTTCAAGTCCAACGAGTTCGCCCTTTTTCTCAAGGCGTTTCAGAACCTTTTCGGCTCCTCTTGACGTTAAATCGCTCCACTTAACCTCAACAAAAAGGGCCTTTTTTGAACTCTCATTCAGGGCCACCACGTCGATCTCCTCTCCTCTGTGCCACCACCTTCCAATCTTCGTGAAGCTGAAGGGCAGGAGGTTTCTTCTGTTCGCCTCAATCAGGAACTCCCTCGCGATCCCTTCGAATGGCTTTCCAAGGAAGGTGTTGAGGTTCCTGTCAAAGTCCTCGATTGCCGCCTCGACGAAGTTTCCCTCAATCTCTTCGTAGTATGGGTTCACGAATCTTGACCAGAAGAGGAAGTAGTTGTCCGCTATCTCGTAAATTCCCTTCTTTCCGAACAGGGGCGTTACTTTCCTCACTATCCCAAGCTCACCGAGAACCCTCAGGTAGGGCACGACCCGGTTTTCCTTCATGTAGCAGAAGTTCGCTATCTGGGTGACCTTTGTGTTTCCCCTTGCTATGGCCTCCAGTATTGCCAGATACGTGGATAGCTCCCTCAGCTCCTCACTCAAAAGGGCCCTCGCCTCCCTGAAGAGGAAAGCGGACGAGTTGAAGAAGTTGACCCTTATCTCCTCCTCGACGTTTCTTCCGCTGAAGAATTCGAGGTATTTTGGAGTTCCGCCGGTCACCGAGTATATTTTCACGAGGTCTTCGGTACTCGAGTCGAACCACTCAAAGAGGTGCTTAAACCTCAGGGGCTGGACTTTAATGTTTGCGTCACTTCTCCCGTAGATTGGGCTTGAATAGCTGAAGAACTCCCTTTCAAGGAGTGAAACGTAGGAGCCGGATACAATCACGAGTGCGTTGAGGTCGCGGTTCTCCTCGATGGCCCTTGAAAGCTCGCTGAGAATTCCCCCATCTTTTTTGATCAGGTAAGAGAACTCGTCCAGAATCAAGAGTATCCGCTCACGGCTTAGTCCCCTTAAAAGGGCAAACAGTGAGGGGAAATCATGGACTTCGACGTTGAAGCCCACGAAATCGGAGACCCTCCTTGAGAGGAGCCTGAAGTTGTATTCCCTCGGCTTGTCCTCAAAGATAACGAAAATCCTTTTTTTACCTCGTGAGAACTCCTCAAGAAGTCTCGTCTTTCCAACTCTCCTCCTACCGTAAACGAGAACCAGTGTTAACCCTCCCCTGCCCCAGAGACTTTCGAGGGTAGTTAGCTCACTCTGGCGGTTAACGAATTCTCTAAACATGATTATATAAACGTGATTAGAGTTTTTAAGAATTTCGGGTGGACGTCTGTGGGTATAGGGTATTAATTCAGTTACAATTTTTCATTTTGAAAGCCTCGCCCTTCAGGGTGGGGAGGAGGTCAGTTAATAATGCTGAGATTCCAGAAATTCTTTATGTACTCTTTGACGGATTGCAAATATTTATCAAGACTTATTGTACTGTCTAATCTATTTAGGATATGTTTATGGCTGTTATACACTCTGCAGAGATATGCCGTAAAGCATTCTGAATCAATTCCGAGAGAGAATATTATCTCCCACAGCTCTTTAGCCTCGGGAGATACTGATATTAACCACTCTCTATATGTGATGGTATTTTCACCCTTGCGTTTGATCCTAGAGGCAAGTAGTTCTGTCCACCAGTCAACAAAGCGTTTCTCATCATCTTTTGACATCCAGCGTTTAACATGGTCGGCATAGATGAACCTTAGCTTTCCGGCGATTATATTCCTCCAGTTTTCCTTGATAAACTCAATGTCTATAATAGTGTCTCCATATTTGAACGTGGTTCTTTCATTTCCTTTAGTTCGTCTTGGTGGATGTTTACCACGCGGTTCGTCACTATTTGCAAAAGAACTCTTGCCAGGGGATTTCCGAATATCTCTTCTTTTTATGTTCCTTTGTGCAAATGATAACTGCGATGAAATTTTTCCAGGGCTAACTGGTCCGATATCCCTTTGAATTTCCTCAAAATTCTCGTCTATAAATCTGAGGACTTCAAAAAGTTCGTTCAAATATCCCGGGCTCCGTAAACGATTTTCAATTCTTGTAAGAATCTCTTCTTTGGGCATATATTGGACTTCTTTCATATAATCTAAGGCATGATGAAGAATTGCACTTTTGACGCCTTGTTCTCCGTAAATCCGGGATACCAATTCCAGCAGAATGTCAGTTTCCCATTTTCTTTTTCTACCCCAATCATGGGTGAATAATGAGTCATTATTGAATAAACCTAAATTCATGAGGTATCTAATCTCTTCATCAAGCAGGCCATCTGGAAGACTGTTTTTGCTGATCCATCTTTTAGGGAAATCTATTAGCTCATCTACGTCTCTGGATATTTCATCAGGTATCCCAAGACGTCTCGCCCATTTTCTATGAATCCTCCACTCTGGCATTGTTCTTCCTTAAACTGTTGATCGTTTGTTTTTAAAATTAATTTCCAAAAACTTTAAATCCCCTTCTTCCCTTTCTCTTCCCATGCCCGGTGATTGCTTTTGGCCTTGGTGAAGCCCTGCTCTTCTGCCCCGGCTTAGCCCTGAGTTTTGTTTCCACTGGAAATGGAGGTGTTTTGAATGGACGACGAGTTTAAGGTCACCCCATGGGACGTTGAGGGAATGGTGGACTACGCGAAGCTGATAGAGGAGTTCGGAACAAGCCCGCTGACGGATGAACTGCTTGAGAAAACTGCAAGGCTCACAAAGAGCGAGCTGCCGATATTCTTCAGGAGGAGGTTCTTCTTCTCCCACAGGGACTACGATAAGGTTCTTGCTGACTACGAGAACGGTAAGGGCTTCTTCCTCTACACGGGGAGAGGTCCGAGCGGCCCGATGCACATAGGCCACATCATTCCGTTCTTCGCCACCAAGTGGCTCCAGGAGAAGTTCGGCGTCAACCTCTACGTCCAGATAACCGACGACGAGAAGTTCCTATTCAAGGAGAGGCTCACCTTCGACGACACGAAGAAGTGGGCCTACGACAACATCCTCGACATCATAGCGGTCGGCTTCGACCCGGATAAGACCTTCATCTTCCAGGACAGCGAGTTCACGAAGATCTACGAGATGGCGATACCGATAGCGAAGAAGATAAACTTCTCGATGGCGAGGGCCGTCTTCGGCTTCACCGACCAGAGCAAGATTGGAATGATCTTCTATCCCGCCATACAGGCCGCACCAACGTTCTTCGAGAGGAAGCGCTGTTTAATCCCGGCCGCGATTGACCAGGACCCCTACTGGAGGCTCCAGAGGGACTTCGCCGAGAGCCTCGGCTACTACAAGACCGCCGCAATCCACAGCAAGTTCGTGCCCGGCCTGATGGGCCTGGAGGGCAAGATGAGCGCCAGCAAGCCTGAGACAGCCGTTTACCTCACCGACGACCCGGAGGAGGCCGGCAAGAAGATATGGAAGTACGCCCTCACCGGTGGAAGGGCCACCGCGAAGGAGCAGCGCGAGAAGGGCGGAGAGCCGGAGAAGTGCGTCGTCTTCAAGTGGTTCGAGATATTCTTCGAGCCCGACGACAAGAAGCTCATGGAGCGCTACCACGCATGCAAGAGCGGTGAAATCCTCTGCGGCCAGTGCAAACGCGAGCTTATCAAGCGCGTCCAGGACTTCCTGGTGGAGCACCAGAAGAAGCGCAAGGATGCCGAGAAGAAGGTCGAGAAGTTCAAGTACACCGGCGAGCTCGCGAGGGAGCAGTGGGAGAAAAGCATCCCGGAGCCGTTGAAGGGATGAACGGCCTGTCCCCCTTAATCTTTCATACCCTTTTGACATGCCTGGCACTGTCCATGTGTCCATGTATCCATTCGGTCAACGCCCTGATTTTCTGAAAATTTTTTCATCATTGTCTGTTTTACACTGTGCATCTCTCGACACCACAGTTCATGTTGGTATCTCGTAGGCCCCTTGGCATCGTTTTTTTCACGGGAAAAGGGATATTAGCCCCGAAAAGCTTTCATGCTGCTGGAGGTGGTTTCATGAAAAAGAGTGAAGCCCTCGCAGTTTTAATCGGAACTCAAATAGGTGCTGGTGTCCTCGGATTGCCCTACGCAGCCAAGGATGTCGGTCTAATCCCGTCAATTCTCGTGCTCGTGGGGATAATGTTGCTCATGCTGTTCACCGCCAGGATAATCCTGTACTTCTCTGCAAAACTTGGTGGTGCCCAGCTGAGCACAATGGCCAAAAAAACGCTTGGACGCGGCGGTGGCCTGGTGATGTTCCTCAGCCTAATTATCATGGGCTTTGGCGCGCTCCTCGCGTATATAGCGGGAATTGGAAACGTGTTTGCGGCCCTCTTTGGAGTGAGCCCGCAGGTCGGTGCCATCGTCTTCTGGGTCTTCGCGTCCCTCGTGATATACCTGGGTCTCGAGGCCAGCGGAAAAAGTGAACTTGCCATGGGCCTTGTAATGCTCTTCCTTTTCATGAGTGTTGGAGCGGTGCTCCTTCCAAAGGGCAGGCTTGAGAACGCCATGTACTCAAACACTTCCTCCCTCTGGACGATTATTGGCGTCTCCATATTTGCCCTCGGCTGCCACTCGGTTATTCCCGACGTTTACAAGGGGCTTGGCAGCTATGAGGAGACCAAGAGGCTCCTCACGTGGGCCTTTGTGATACCCACCGCCATCTACGCCCTCTTCATGGCGTCTTTCCTGCTCGTCTTCGGAAGGGACACGCCCCAGATAGCCACGCAGGCCCTTGAGAGCCTCTTCGGAAGGGTGGGCTTCCTCGTTGGGAACCTGATACCCCTCTTCGCAATAACCACGAGCTACATCGGGTTTGGCCTTGCTCAGCTGAGCAACATAGAGGAGTACCTTGGCCTGGACAGAAAGCTTGCTTGGGCAATAACGGTCATCCCGCCGCTAATAGTATATCTCCTGGGAGTTGGGGACTTCGTGAGCGTTCTTGGCATCGCAGGAAACACCGGTGACCTTCTGGCGTTCATAGTGTTGCCCCTCGCCCTCTACATAACCCACAAGCTTGGATTTGCAAGCGTTGAGGGAGAAGTCGAGGCGGGATGATTTTCTCCCAATTTTCTTTTTAGGCAGGCTGTTTCATTGGGGGATAAAGAAGCGTCTGGATGTACTTCATGGAGAATTGTTTTAACGAAGGTTTATATACTAGTAAATTAAATTGTATATATGACCAAAGAAATAACCAAAAAATCTAAAAAAGAATCTATAACAATTCCAAAAAAGGCTTTTATTGGTATTGTTTCTACGTTTCCGGTAATTGGAATATTGCTATCCAGAGGGGATGTTGGCCCATTAATATTATTCCTTATGGGTATTGTGGTAGGAATATTAATTGGAAAAGGGGTTTTTGAAGAATGAAAATTCGAGACAGTACATCAGGAACCGGTTTCAAGACATTAGGAGCTGGTCTGGTTGTAGTTGGAATCGCTCTTTTAAATAGCAATAAACTTATTGGCATGCTATTTATTGGATTTGGATTAGGTTATAATGTATATCCTTTAATGCAAAAGGCTTTTTTAAGAAAAAAGAAATGAAAAAGAGGTGGAGATGATATGGAGCAAATATGGGGAATCCTCATGGCCGCGGTGGGCCTTTTCATGATGGTTTCTGGCATTACCCGGAGCAACTTCATAGTTTACAGGCTCCTGGTCGCGCGCTCCAGGGGGCTCTGGGGCGAAAACGTGCACCGGTTCTACCAGGTTGTTGGAGCCGTTATAACCCTACTCGGGGTTCTGGCGGCACTTGGGGTCATTTGGTGATGGAAGTTTTAAATGACTGACTTAATTAACTCCGGGAGGGCACCGTTAAGGATATATCCTGCAGAAACGTTGTCCTAGTGGGTGGTCGTCGTGGAGTCCACGAAAAAACGTTCGATAATGGAGTGGCTTGAAGAGTACTGGCCGGTCTCGACGCCATTTCTTGCAGTGTACGTAACGCTCATGCTGGTTCTGTTCGTCCTCAAGGAGGACTTTGCCCTCTTCCTAATCTGGCTGCAGACGCCGGTTTACTGGGTGCACCAGTTCGAGGAGTACATCTGCCCCGGCGGCTTCGTGGAGTTCTTTAACAGGAAAGTCCTGGGCTCAAAGCGGGATGACTGGCCGCTCACAAAAACCCACTCCCTCTGGATCAACGTTCCGATAATCTTCGTCGCGTTCCCGCTCTCGGGCATACTCGCTGGCCTCGTTGATATTTCAATCGGGCTATGGACGGCCTATTTCTCAATCCTAAACGCCCTCTCGCACGTGGGTATGTTCTTCAAGCACGGCTACAACCCCGGCCTCGTGGCGAGCGCATTGCTCAACATACCCATCGGCGCTTACACGGTTTACTACTTCGCCACCAGTCACCCGCTGTCGCCGGGTGCACATATCGCCGGTTTCCTCGTCGCTCTGGCAATCCAGGGGACGCTGATGGTCTGGGGGCTGAAGTTCATGAGGGCAAAGGCAATGTTACGAGAGGGATAAAAAAGAAAAATCAGAAGACTCTGAGAAGCTGAATTGGATTTTAATCAACTTCTCGAAGCTTTTTTATACTTTTGTGCTGTAACTTTTACTGGTGAGTTAAGGGTGAGAAAGGCACTTCTCGCCGTTTTGATGATTCTCCGTGTTTTCATGGGTGGTTGTCTTGGAGGGGGATTGGCACAGCATCACCATGAGGGGATAGGGGTGAAGGTGAGTTGAAGCGGGCCCTTACACTTCTTTTCCTTGTTCTTCTCTCTGCCCCTATTGTCTCGGCTGAGTACTATGTCATCCTCGATGAAAAAGTGAGCGGTCTCTACCCTTATGCCAGAGAAATTGCTGAGCTTCACAACGGGACGGTGTTCATCTCGAACTTCTCCAATCTCAGCTTTCTGGACTCCCAAGACTACGCCCTCCTTGTAGTCAGTTATCCTTGGTTTGATGAGGAGTTCGTTTACTCCATTTATGCCCGTCTGGATTTTGACAGGGACGGCATATACGACCCTGCAGTTGGTTTCCTGCCAGTCAGGGGCTCGTCTGACATTACTTCACTTACGTATTCGCTTCGTGAGTTCAGGCCAGCTGCAGCCATCTTTCTGAAGGCCGGGAGGGTTGACTACGATGAATACCTGGAGCTTTCAGAAAACGCATCCCTTGTGTGGGTTGAGGGCCACGGCAGTCCCCTTGGGGTGAACGTGGGGTCGTGGGGCCTTTACCCTTCACGTCCCGGCAACCCCTCCGGAAAAGTCTTTGTACTCGAATCTTGCGAAGTTGGGAAAGTATGGGAGAGAGAAGATTCCCTTGTCCTCACCCTCCTTGGAAAGGGCTCCCCTGCCGTGGTTGCATCTGTGGATATGGGAGGTGTATCGTACCTTCCAGAGGAGTTCTGGGCCTCGGGGTATCCAGTTGGGAGGCTCGTTCAGATAAGCAATGCCTACTTCAAAAAGGTCGGGATAAAGCCGAAGGCTGTTCTCTTTGGGGATCCGGCACTTGTCCCCGTGAACTCAACGGAGTTCTCCATAGTGGAAAGTCCCGCAACGGGAATCTATTCAAAAATCTTTCCGCGGATAAACGGCCATATTTACACTCCCGGAAAACCCGGCTTGAGGGCGGTTTTTAGGGCCTACGGCAACCTTTTCTCGGTGATTGATTTGTGGAGAGGAATTTTTACGATGGGAGGTATCGGCTTTATAATTATCCTAATCGCCTTCGCGGTGATTTTTGTCCATATTCGTCCGGAGAAGAAAAGCCTTCTTGGGGCGATGCTCTCGGCAGCGGTCTCTTTTCTCCTCCTGGGTGCGGTAATGTACTACCCGCCTCTTGGAGTTTCTCTTCAGATGGTACTATTCTGGACTGCTGTCGCAGTTTTCGAGAAGAAGAAAGTATTTTGGGGGCTCTTGGCACTTATCCTGCCCCCGGCGGTAATAACTTTCATTTCCGTGCTTCTGAATAGAGCAACGCTCTCTTACGGATGTTTTGTAATGTTCGTTTCATTCCTTACCTCGCTCCTTCTCCTGGTGCTGCTTACTGTCTTTGGTAGGGTCTTCCAGAGGGTTCTTGATTCCTAAATCACGCTTTCTCAAACTTTTTCCCCATTTGAACCTGTCTCATCCGATAAAACGATAATACTTGTTTGAAACTGCTAGTTGAAATCTGCGAGCGGTTTATAAGCATGCTTTTCCAGTGTTTGGAGGTGATATCATGGTCAGGCTTCCCTACATGGACGGCTTCTATGAGCTGCGCCCGAGCAAGATTGTGGCTCTTGCAAAGAACTACGCCGAGCACGCAAAGGAGATGGAGAGTGACGTCCCTGAAAGGCCGGTCTTCTTCCTCAAACCGCCGAGCGCTTTAATCGGTTCCGGAGAACCGATAATCCTGCCGAGGATGAGCAATCGCGTTGACCACGAGGTCGAGCTCGCCGTTATAATCGGGAAGCGCGCAAAGCGCGTGCCCAAAGAAAAAGCGATGGACTACGTGATGGGCTACACGATACTGCTCGACATCACGGCGAGAGACCTTCAGGCTGAGGCCAGGGAAAAGGGCCTTCCCTGGACAATTGCGAAGGGCTTCGACACATTCGCGCCCGTCGGGCCGAGGATTGTGGACAAACGCGAGCTGAATATAGACGACCTTGAAATAGGTCTAAAGGTGAACGGCGAGCTGAGACAGCTCGGGCGGACGAGCGAGATGGTCTTCAAGGTTCCGGAGCTGATAGAGTACATAAGCTCAGTCATGACACTCGAACCGGGCGACATAATAGCGACCGGAACTCCGGCCGGAGTCGGCCCGCTGAGGCACGGGGATAAAGTTGAGGCGTGGATAGAGGGCATTGGAAAGGTCGAGTTCGATGTTCTGGCCGAGGGCTCGATACTGTGCTGAGAAACTCTTTTAAGTTTTAAATTTTTACATCACGAGGGTGGTTTGATGGTGAGAGCAGGCGTTGTCATTTTCATAGTTTCCATTTTGATGCTCTCTGCGGGCTGTATTAAGGGTGGCAACTTCGTTTACTCCAAGGGAAAAACGCTTTCACCGGGAAAGGAGCTTGAGTATCCCTTCACGGGCCCAGTAAACCTGAGCGTGAAAATAACCTCAAACATACCGGTTGAAGTTAAGATAATGGGAGGCGGCAGTGTTCTGAAAGACTTCGGTGAGACCACGAAGGTGGACGCCGTTGTCCCGCTTCCAGAAGGCAAATGGGAAGTGGTAATCAAAAACACCGGCAACGAGACCGCAAAGCTCGACATCGAGCTGAGGGGTTCGTAGTTACTTTTCGTCCACCAGCTTCACCGAAATCCACTGCATGCTTTTCTCCTCGTTTTTTACAACGAGGACGTAGTCTCCATCTGGAATTTCAATATCTTCGAGCTCGACATTCTTAACGTGCTCCCAGGCCTGATAATAATTGAAAGGTTCACCGTCCTTGAGCTTTCGGAGGTCTTCCTTACGGAGGATATAGACGCTTATCTCGCCATTCGCTCTTACGTAGCCGTTTAAGGTGGAGTCCCCGACGAGTCTGTACTCGCGGTAGTCGTTGAGGTTGGTCTTCCACTCGTAGTTGAAGTTTCCGTAGTTGGTGGATACATAATACCCTGCTCCTACAACAGCCAAGAGGAGTGCGAGGCCAAGGACGGCTGCACGGGACTTCACATGACCACCATGAAGAGTAGTGAATATATGCTTAAAAGTTTTGCTGGCTGGGTAGCATCGTTTAAAGGGCATCCTTATTTACTGTTGCTCTCACAGATAGGAATCCCATTTGGTTTGCTGGGGGATTTTCTAGGACATCTTTCAAATCTGTGTATTAAATAGATCGTTGTTCGTGTCATCCTACTAATCCTCAAAATTTTTTCGAGAGAGCGGTGTCGTAATGTGCGTTGGTGTCTATTTCTCTATATTGTTGATGAATTTATATTCATGCCAACACAAAAAACGGCGTAAAAGTCTGTTCTGACTCATTTTTGGTTTTAAATCCGCGTTCTTGGCTTTTATGGGGCTGAAAAACTTTATATTTTGGAACGGACTAACCCTCAAGGAGTACGCATTCCTTAATTATGTGGACATGGATGTCTATAACTGTGCAGGGGGTTGAGAGATGGCGAACACTGACCTGAAGTTGGAGAAAGCTACCTCAAAGCGTTCAGGTTCTAACGGAAAATACCGTGAGATAACTCCCGCGGCTATAATTCTAGGTGTCCTATGGGGCGCCTTCATGGCGGCCAGCTTCACCTACGCGGGAATGATAATGGGCTTCACCTCCGGCGGCTCGGCCATAGCTGCCATCGTCGGCTGGGGAGTCCTCAGGGGAATCCTCAAGAAGGGAACCGTCGTTGAGAACAACATCGTTCAGACAGTAGCCTCTGCAGTCAACATCTCAGTGTCGGGAGTCATCTTCACTATCCCGGCGCTCTACATCATGGGACTCCACAAGGAGATAAACACCATGTACTTCTTCCTCGCCACCGCAGCAGGAGCAATACTGGGAATCACCTTCATAATCCCGCTGAGGAAGCAGATGATCGAGATTGACAGGCTCCGCTTCCCGACCGGAACCGCCGTTGCAACCGTTCTCAAGACCCCGGGAAGCGGAATCGAGAAGGCCAGGCTGCTCTTCATCGGCATGGCCGTCAGCGCTATCGTCTACCTCGTCCAGCAGTTCCCGGTGCTCGGCCTCCCGGAGATAATCCCCGAGTACATTGACCTCGGTGCCATACTCCACCTCCCCGAGTGGGTCAGCCTTGCCATGGCCCTCTCGCTGATGGTCTTCGGAATGGGCCTCATCACCGGAAGGAACGGTCTCATAGTCCTCGCCGGTGGAATACTCTCGTACTACATCATCACGCCCATAGTCAAGACCCTCGGCTGGCTCCCGAGCGACGTGACCGGAGGAGCTGTTAGTGACTTCGTTTACTCCAACATGACCAGGCCGCTCGGTATCGGAATGCTCCTCGGCGGCTCGATAGCCGGACTGATACTCTCCATGCCGGTTATCATAGTCGCCCTCAGGAGCATAGCCAACGCGAGCAAGCTCGGAACCGGCAGGAACGAGGAGCTCCCGATAAAGTACCTCTACGCTGGAATAACCCTCGCGTTCCTCCTTCTGCTGGTCACAGCGTACCAGCTTGGCGGCCTCGGCTTCGGCAGGAGCCTGCTCACGGCACTCGTCGGTGTCGCATGGATATTCGTCGCTTCACTGCTCGTCGCCATGTCCACTGGAATGACCGACTGGAGCCCGGTTTCAGGTCTCTCCCTCGTGTCGGTCATGATACTCCTCTACCTCACCAACAAGCAGGTTCCGCTCACCATACTCCTCGGAGCCACCGTCGGTGTCGCTATCTCCGGTGCCGCTGACATGATGCAGGACCTCAAGACCGGCCACCTCGTCGGTGGTATCCCATCCAGACAGCAGAAGGTCGAACTCCTCACCGCTTGGATAGGTCCGATAATAGCCCTCACCGTCGTCGGCCTCATCTGGAAGGCCTACGGTATCGGAAACGAGATGGTTCCGGCCCCGCAGGCAATGGCCCTCAAGTCCATGGTCGAGGCTATCCTCGGTGGCAATGTTCCGGTTGACAAGTTCATAGCTGGAGGAATCCTCGGCTTCGCCCTCTCCATGAGTGGCATACCGGGACTTGGAGTCCTCGTTGGTCTCTCAATGTACCTGCCGATGCTCTACATCCTGCCCTACGGACTTGGCTGTGTTGTCCACGAGTTCCTCAAGAGGAAGAGGGGCAACGAGTTCATAACCGAGAAGGTTCTCCCAGTTGCAGCAGGACTGATGGTCGGAGAGGCGGCGATGACGCTCCTGTTCGCCGTCCTTACCGTCATGGGAGTGCTCCACCCGTGAGGTGATAGAAATGAAGAAGCTCGTTGGAAACGTCCTACTCACAGCAGGTCTCATTGGAGGCGCCATAACCGCCGCCAGGATACCGCCCATGTGGGGAGGCCTCGCCGTTTCCCTGGCCATCATGGGAGCCGGTATCTTCCTCAGGCGCCAGGGTGAGAAGGAGGAGCTCCACAGGGCGGCCCAGAGCGGAACCGGTGGCGTCAAGGAGCTCGATGCACTCCTCACTGACGCCATCAACAGGATTGAGAAGATACTGGACGCCCCGCGCGAGGAGGTCGTCAAGGAGCTCACCAAGATCCTCGAGGAGCTCGACGAGTTCGCCGAGAAGGCCCAGCCCCTCAGGATAGAGGGTCTCATGACCTACGGAAACATCATGAGCATCTTCAGCAGGGGCGAGAGGGCCCTCAACAGGGCCTGGAGCGCCTTCGCGGACGGCTACGAAGAAGAGGGAAGGAAGTACCTCCGCTACGGCTACGAGGACCTCAAGGAGACCCTCAGCGCGGTCAAGGCCCTCAAGGTCTGAGTTCTTTCTTTTCTTCTCTTTGGCTAGTCTATTACGTATGTGTGTACCATCAGTCCGCCGTGACCTATGAGGCGGTGGTGCTTGATTTCAAAGCCGTTTTCAGTTATGGCTTTTTCTATGGCTCTCTTCTCCGTCGTGATGAAGACGCCGCGCTTTTCGAGGACTTTGGAAAGCTCGCTGAAAAAGTCCATGTAGAGCTTTGGTATCATGCTCTTCCGCCCTATTTTCAGCCCGTATGGGAGGTTGCTCACCGCGAAGTCCACGCTCTCGACGTACTCGCTCAGCCTGGTTGCATCGCCGAGGACGAACTCTATCCTCTCAAGGACTCCCGCGGAGAGGGCGTTCATCATGGCCCCGTTGAGGTGCTTCCTGAACTTCTCAAGGCCGATTATCCTTCCTTCATAGCCCCTCAATGCGAGCTCTATCGGAATTGTCCCGCTACCGCAGAAGGGGTCAATGAACGAACCTCCGTCAGGCTTCGCCAGCTCAATCAGCGCGTTGGCTATGCTCGCCTTCAGGTGCGCGGGGTGGTCGTAGACGCGCCAGGGCCTTTTGTGGAGCGAGCTGTCGCCAGTAGTGTCAATCCCGAGGAAGAAGACGTCCCCAACCAGTTCTGCCCTGAATATGACAGCGGGGTGGTCGAGGTTCACCTTCGGAGTCCCGAACCGGGACAGGCGGTCGAATATGGCTTTGCCGACGGTTTTTGATATATCAACGCTCGTTATCCTGTGCTCCCCCTTCCGGAAGCTCCTAACGGCGAATGTCTCGCTGACCTTGACGTGTCTTTCCACTGGAAGCGATGCCACGAAGTCCTCAATCCTCTTGAGGGCCCTCTCGGGCTCGTCTTCACCGATGCCCTCAAACCTCTCGCTCGCTATCTCGACTATCACGCGGTGGAGGAGCCTTGAGCGCTCGTTCAGGTATGTTGAAACGCTTAACTCCCTCTTCCGCCCCTTCTCGTCGGTGTAAAAGGCCTCGCCAACTTCGGCCAAGACCCTCCCCTCGACGCCGAGGGGCTTCTCTTCCACTCGAAACTGAACTCCAAGCCGGCTGAGAAGGTTCTCAACCTCTGCCTTTGCCAGGTCCTCGATTCCCTGTGAAGTCGTGAGCAGGAGCTTCATGATGGCGAGTGCTCGGCACCTCTTTTAAGCTTTGTCTGGCCGGCCCGGGTGGGTATAACTTGGCTGTTGATGTTTTAGTTTAACATTTTCATTTATTCTCCGGTTAGCTCTGTTTGGGGTATTTTTATAAGCCTGCACGGTTATCTACGAATGTACAACAGCGTCCTTGTGTGGGGTGTGATGACACCCTAATTGCAGTTGCAATACTTCGTTTGTGCGTTCCTGTATGTCTCTGTATAGCTCAATACCGGGGGAGATGCAAAATGAAGCTCCCTCTCAAGAGCATTGCCCGGCTGGTGGCGATATACCTCTGCGTCCTCCTGGTTATTGTCCTCGTTGCGGGGGTTGCCGCCAACAAAAATACTTGGCACTACGTTTATGACGCTGTAGAGTCTTTCAGGATTTTTAATCCCGAGTTCTACTCTGAGCTTGAACGAAACGCCACCCGCGAGGGAATCAGCGTTGAGGAGTACTACTACAGAATCCTGTCCGAGAATGCGGGGGTGCGAACCCAGAACCTGTTCGTTATGGGTATAGACCTGCTGAAGAAGAGTTTCAAGTACCTTTCGACCCAGAATGACTACGACCTGGGTCATGTGATTAGGGTCTCCCTTCTGGTGCTGGCAGTCTCTATGCTGGCCATCATGCTCGGGGGCTACCTCATCGGTAGGCTCGCCGTGAAGAGGAAGAGGCTCTCAACGGTCGTTGACAATCTGGCCCTGTTCTTCGCTGGACTGCCCTCTTGGTGGGTCGGTGCCATCCTTGTGTCGGTTTTTGCGGTCAAATTTGACCTTCTGCCCATCAGCGGGATAATGACCGTTCCCCCAAAGACCGGGTTTGCACTCGTCCTGGACGTTTTGAAGCACCTGGTTCTCCCGGTGGGGGCGATTTTCCTTATCCACGTCTGGGAGTTTGCTTCGGTGGTTGCCCACGCGTCCAGGGAGGAGCTTGGCAAGCCCTACATCCTCGCGGAAGTGGCTAAAGGAATTCCGGAGGGGGTTATCTTCCGAAAGCACGTGCTCCGGAACATCTCAATACTGCTCGCGTCCTTCAGCGTCCAGAAGTTCATGGAAATAATCACTGACTACCTCATTGTGGACGCCTTCTTCGGCCTTGGCGGGCTTGGCGTCCTTCTGAGGAACAGCTTCGTACGCAAGGTCGTGGTTCCCCACGGGGTGGTCATGAGTTTCAACTATCACCTGTTTTTCGTGGTTCTGCTGTCAATAGCCACCATCAGCTTTCTGATGTCCCTGCTCCTTGAACTTGTTAAGGGCATACTTGACCCGAGGGTGAGCTGAGATGAGACGGAAGGTGGGTGCTCTGATACTGGCCGGTTTCCTGCTCTTTGTTGCTATCTCGAACCTCACCGTGGACAGAGAAAAGCTTGAGAAGTGGGAAGACATAAACTACTGGA
>Ga0209834_10001167_pt1 | contig 14982 bp, 13 predicted proteins | sample Mar14236cmmetaG_FD_184134 | JGI IMG/M metagenome (GOLD analysis project Ga0209834, IMG submission 184134) | Marine hydrothermal vent microbial communities from Guaymas Basin, Gulf of California to study Microbial Dark Matter (Phase II) - Marker... ...
AAACTGGCTACACCCTGATTGGCACCCAAAACGGGAAAGACATTAAACTCAATGCTGAACGATTGTTGATCGCTACTGGTCGCCGCCCTAATACCGCTGGAATGGGATTGGAAGAATCGGGTGTTCAATTAGGCAAGCGTGGAGAGATCATCGTTGATGAAACCATGCAAACCACAAACCCCGATGTATATGCCGCCGGGGATGTGACCGGACGCGACATGTTTGTGTACATCGCAGCCTACGCAGGTGGATTGTCTGCTGAAAACGCCCTGACCGGTGGGACAAAAGCTTATGATGCAGATTACATCCCGCGCGTCACTTTCACAGACCCGCAAATTGCATCCGCTGGCCTGACCGAATCCCAGGCCCAAAAAGAGGGCTACACAATTAAAGTCAGCACGCTGCCGATGGAGTACGTACCCCGAGCGCTGGCAGCCCGCGATACGCGCGGCCTCGTAAAATTGGTGGCTGATGCGGACACGGACAAGCTGCTCGGCGCACACATCCTGGCGCCCGAATCCGGCGAGATGATCCAGACCGCGGTGATGGCCATTCGGTTTGGGATCACTGTCCAAGAATTGCGAGCTACTATTTTTCCCTACTTGACCAATGTAGAAGGTATTAAATTAGCGACATTAGCGTTCGAAAAAGATGTAGCGCTGCTCAGCTGCTGCGCGGGGTAAATACATCCTAAAAGTGGTTTAAATTCTTGGCGGTGTCTCTATCCTGATCGCAGCTTGCGAACCTCAAAACACTGCGACTGAGGTGATAGCGAAAGCAGGGTCCTGCTGGTTTTCTGAAGCTATTTTAATTTTTCTCCAGCAGGGGACTCTGTTTCGCCCAAGCTTATTACTCTTTCTTTCATCCAATAACCTCCCCAACCCATTCCAAACCTGCCATCATGATCTTACTCCTCTGTTGCTAAATAATATTCTCAAGTAAATTTCAAGCCCATAATAAGCTCAGGCCTCAACTAGATAGTTCCGCATCATACCCATATCTTCGTGTTCCAGGTTGTGGCAATGGTAAAGATACAGTCCTGTAAAATCCTCAAACTTGAGCAACACCTTTACCTGCTCTCCGGGCATGACCAAGACAGTATCATGCCAGCCCTCATCCACAAATCCATCACTTAGTGTGTCCCAGGCAAGTCGTCCTGCCGAACTTATCTTGCGCTCGATGATTTGGTATTGCAGCCCGTGAATATGCATAGGGTGCGGTAAAGCCATGCCCCCTCCCATCATACCTCCTCCATTACCAGACTGATTGCTAAATTGCCAGACTTCCAGATCGCCCAATTTGACGATCTCATCCCGGGCTATAGCGGTCATCTCAAAAGTTCGACCATTGATCGTCCAACCCATGCCCATCCCCACCTTCAGTTGGAATTCACGCGGTGATCTGCTGTTGATGGCATCGGCTTCTCCCCTCAGATTGAGGGTTGAAAGACGTTCCGGCAGCTGGATTGAGGTATTTGACTTGCGTTCTACCCGGGCAGTTAAGATCGGAAAAAGAACACCCCCATCAGGCGCAGCAGACGGTAAATTAATCAGCCGAATCTGCTCACCAACCGCTCGTTCACTGAAATCTACCCATAAGTCCAGCCGCTGCGCTGGCGCCAGAGTGACATAATCTTTCTGGATGGGCTTTTCCAGCAGCCCACCGTCAGTGGCAATTACCATCAGCGGTGTGCCGTCTTCCCAACCCAATTTGTAAATCCGCGAGTTTGAGCCATTGTGCAGGCGCAGACGGTAAGGGCGGGTTGCAACAGGCAAGGAAAAATCAGGAATTCCGTTAACCAGAACACGGTTTCCTAAAAACCCCATCATCTGATCCATCATGCCTCGACCGCCGTAAATCAGCTGGTTATCATCATCAAAAAGCCGGTCCTGGATCACGATTGGAAGATCATATTCTCCAGATGGCAAACCCAGAGCGCTTTCCTCGTCATCATTGATCAGGAAGAGACCAGCCAATCCATAATAGGCTTGCGGTCCGGTGCGTCCATGGGGATGCGGATGATACCAGTATGTCCCGGCTCGATCAAGGACAGTAAAATTATAGATATAGGTCTCGCCGGGTTTAATCGCCAAACGGGGATGCCCGTCCGCTTCAACAGGAACATGCAGTCCATGCCAATGTACAATGGATTCTTCATCCAGTTCATTCGTAAAATGGACCCGGATTGTCTGCCCCTTTTTAAGGTTAATAATCGGACCCAGATAGCTGTCCGGGATCACCTGCACAGACTCAGTCGGTCCATTCAAGACTTCAGCCAGATAACGCCACACTTTCGTTGCTTTTCCCGGCAGGATTTGAGCTTCCCCTTCAACCGCCCTCAAGGCAATTTCAACCTCAGGAGTACCTGATAATCCTTCCCCGTAGTTTTGTGTGCTTGCCGGGGATAAAACCGATCCCTTTAAGTTGTCCGGAACACAAGAGCTTAAGAAAAGCACTCCGCCTCCCAGCCCTACTAATCGTAAAAAGTCCTGCCGTGATATTTGTTTTAAAGACATTCCAGCTCCTACCTACTAATAATTTGATTATGATAAAGTCCTTATAAGATATAAGGAAACCTAATTCCAAGGGGAATGCGCTTAGGTGCCCCTTAGCGATATTTAGTACAAATGGTTATTCCTCTTTATATCCTAGTAATCTGAGGGCATTCAAAATAACCACCAAACTGCTCCCCTCATGCAACACCACTGCCCAACTCAGCTCCAGCCAGCCAAAAACTGATGTCACGATCAAAAGCGTAATCACCCCCAAGGAAACACCCATATTTTGCCTGATTACAGCGCGGCTGGCACGGCTCAATCCTACCGCAAATGGCAGCTTGGAAAGATCATCCGCCATCAAGGCGACGTCAGCAGTTTCAAGGGCAACAGCTGTTCCCGCTCCGCCCATCGCGATTCCTACAGTAGCAGTCGCCAGCGCAGGCGCATCGTTCACGCCATCACCGATCATCGCAATCGCCCCGTATTTTTCATTGAGGGAGCGAACGGCACGTAATTTATTTTCTGGCAGCAATCCCGCGCGCACATCAGAGACACCGACAATCGCTCCGATCCGTTCCGCCACATCCAGATTATCGCCTGTGAGCATTACCAGCTTGGACAAACCCATTTTTTTCAGTGATTGCAAAACTCCTTTCACACCCGGTCGCGGTGCATCTGTCATTGCTAAAATACCCAGGAAATTTTCATCGTGACGAACAATCATCGTTGTTTTACCTTCACTTTCAAGCCCATCAACCTTGGAAATAATCTCTTCCGGTAAAACAACACCATCCATTTCGTTAAAGAGGCGGGCTGTGCCAATTATCGCCAGGTTCCCATCGACAGATCCCTTTACGCCCAGTCCAGCTATATTCTCCAATCCATCACCCATCGGCAGCGTCAACTCCTGTGCTCGAGCCGCTTCAACCACCGCCTGGGCCAGGGGATGATTGGAGCTTTGCTCCAATGCGCCCGCTATACGTAATAATTCAACCCCTGACGCATTCCCGTATGGCAGGGTGTCAGTTATACTGAATTTCCCGTCGGTCAGCGTACCGGTTTTATCGAAAGCCATCACTTGCAGCGCGCCTAAATTCTCTAAATGCACTCCACCTTTGATGAGGACACCATTGCGGGCAGCTTGCGCGATACCTGCCAAAACGGACGCAGGAGTTCCCAAGGCCAACGCGCATGGTGAGGCAGCAACCAGCAGCAGCATGCCCCGATAAAAACTCTCGTTAAGCGGCATCCAGGCCATCAGGGGCGGAATAATGATCACCAGCAGGACAAAAAACAGCACGACAGGCACAAACCAGCGCGTAAATTTATCCGTAAATTGTTGGGTCGGGCTTTGTTGGCTTTGCGCTTCGGCGACCATTTGCATTACTCGACTGAGAGTGTTGTCCCCTGATAAACGGGTGACTTCGACTTCCAGCGCTGCGTCTTGATTGATCGTTCCAGCAAAAACTTCATCCCCTCTGGATTTGGAGACCGGGACACTCTCACCCGTAACTGGACTCTGATCAAGAGTGCTTTGACCGGATAGGATCTTCCCGTCTACAGGCACCCTGTCTCCAGGCCTGATAAGGACTACATCTCCTATTTTCAGACTCTCCACAGGGCGTTCAACTATCTCTCCGTCTAATTTCAATCCAGCAGTCTTTGGCATCATTTTCCCTAAAGCATTAACTGCATCTCGGGCGCGGTCAAGGGCATAATGCTCGCCAGCGTGGCCGAGACTAAAGAGGAAGAGCAAAAATGCACCCTCCGGCCATTCACCTAATATTGCTGCACCAACAGCGGCGGCAAGCATCAGAACATCCGTATTAAACTTACCTTTTAAAAGACCTGGGACCGCATGCGTGGCAATATCGTATCCACCGCTTAGAATGGACAGTATAAAAAAAACCAGGGCAATTTCAGGAGGAAGTTTATAAAATTTCTCCCCCAACCAACCTACCAGTAAAAAGATCCCTGCCAACCCAACTAAGATCAATGTCCAGCGCTCCTCAGCCCAATGAGGGAGAAATGAAGGCGCGCTGCCGTGATCATGATTGTCCTCTTCATCTGGGAGCGGCCAACTTAAGGGTTGGATACCCATGCCACACATTGCAGAAACGATAGCATGCGGCTGCAGAGCTTTGGCATCGTAAGCCACAAAAGCCAGTCCGGCAGCATAGTTGACGTTGGCATGTATCATGCCCTGCAAACTCTCAAGCTTGCGTAGCAAATGGGGAGCTTCATCGGCATTATCCATGCCTTCAAAAGGTATGCGTTCGTGGCGGTAACGTTTTGTGATGGAAGAGCCAACTCTTTGGGCCAATTTTCGCACACTCTGCAATGAAATCAAATTGGGGTTGAAGTGCACACACAAGAAAGCCGGTTCGGTTTCGCAATGCAGATGAACATGAATAATGCCCTTGCGTTCCCGCAAAGTGTCTTGCAAACGCACCAGGCACTCATCACTGCTGTTTTCGATTTCAGGCAGCAGTAATGGAATTTCAATTTCTACGATTTTTCCGTTCATTTTAAGGTCCTTCAAAGGAGAGTTAATCAATCATGCTGGATATGATCCAGGCTGCGTTGAAAGATATCAGTAACATGGATATCGTCCAATGCGTAATAAATCTGGCGTCCCTGGCGGCGGGTTTTCACTAAACGCATCTGCCTTAAGGTGCGCAGCTGGTGTGAGGCGGCAGATTCACTGAGACCTACAATTTCAGCCAGCGACCGGACGTTGGTCTCTCCCTCCAATAAAGCGGCAATAATGCGCACCCGGCTAGGATCGCTCAGAGACCTGAAGAGTTCAGCTAACCGGGAAGCATTATTTTTATCTAAACGAACCATTCTCACCATCCATTTATACGCTTAGCTGTTCATATGTTCATATATTACTCATTATTACTGGTTTGTCAAGGAGAGTTTTCGATTTGGAAAGTGCCTTGACCACAAACCACACAACTGGTGAGATACTTGGAAACTAAGAGATGTCTTTAAATAAATAAACCGCGAACTTATTAAGTTTGCGATTTATTTAAGAATCAGATTTTAATATTATTCGACAGGTACTCCATAGACGGCAAATTCGATTAACCCTGTGTTTCCACCACTGCTGGACACAACCTCCAATCTCAAAGAACTTGCTTCTGCATCAACCTCAAAATGGTAGGATTGTTCAGCGTTTTCTAGTGTAAACGGACCCAATTCAGAACCATCGTCAGTTATCAGGATAAATGAAAATATCTGAGAAGTATTATTACTCATTGTCCTCGTCCAGACTTTGACAGCATTCAACCTGGATTTCTGAGGGAGTTGAATTTCAAGATAAGCGTCATCCCCGTCTCCGTTTGAAGACCAGGCTGTACCGCGATTTCCATCAATGGCGTTGTTTGCGCCCCAGGTCGCATCATTAGCCACACCACCGAAATTACTGCTGACCGCCAGGATACTGGCACCTGCTTCCAGAGAAGCCAGGTTAAATTCAATATTTGTTTCCCGAGCCGGAGTGCGGAAAATCATATCTCCACTAACATAGATCACCCCATTGGGATCTGTGCCCTGGAGGCGGTAGTGGTATTCGGTGTCGGGTTCTAATCCCAGCAGGAGGGGATTGTGATCGATATGCGCCCCGCCGCCCATGTCCTGGTCAATCGCGATCATGCCATAATCAGTTGTCGTTCCATAAATCACGGAACAAGCTAGGGGACGGCTGGAGTCAAAAAGCAGCTCAACGTCGGTTGTGGTGATAGCGGTTAACTGCGGTGGACCACTGATATACACATCTTTCAGCGGCCGGATATCAAGAGTTTGATCTTTAGCGATGGATAGACTGCATCCAGCAGCCACGAGCGAAAAGGTTAATAAAAAGAAGGTAATTGCCCTAATTTTTGAAGGCGATTTGGAAACTTGCATAAACATCTCCTGTTTAATTGACATCTATCTATCGATGAAACAGGAAGGAGCTTTCTTACTATATCCCCGGTGTCGTTTGCCATTTATGATAGATAGTGAATAACCAGAGATGTGATCAAGATACCCCCCAACGCTCCGGCCATCAGCTGGGCAGGGGTGTGCTTTTTACGATATAAACGAGCCCAGGCAACCAGCGGTAAACTTAGAAATACCCACCAGGCCCCAAATCCAAAAATGGACACGATTAACGTTGAAAAGCCACTGACCCCCACCATGTGCAAGCTGATCTTCCAAAAATTAGATACGGTAAACATGGTCAATCCCAAACAAGCGTAGATAACGGCCAACACCCACACCGATCTGGGTGCTCCGCCAAAGTATAGTACTGCCAGGCCCAACAAGTCGCTGCTGATGCTTACCAGGATGAAACGAGGGCGTTCCTCGCGCCGGCTGAGTTCCAAATCAGTGACCCAGCCGAGCCGGATTCCCGCAAGGACGTAAATCAAAGGCAAGCCGGACAGAATGACTAATGCGGCGAGAGACCAGCCAACGCCCTGCCAACCCTCAGCCTGCCAGCCGATGACAGGGAAAACAACCAGAGAAAGAACAGAACTGTCAAAAACTACCGATATCCAGCGCGCCAGTGAAGCAACAAACATATCAATCTCCTGTTGATCTAAGTTACCGGTGAATTATATCAAATCGCTCCTGATATCCTGTCATCTATCACCTTATCCCATGCTGTTTACAGCTTCTCTTCCCTGATCCAAACAAGTTAATCGTTGATAATTTATTTGTCTTGACAACCGGCTATTCTTAGACTATCATATCATTATATGCTGATACATTGATATTTAGGAGGAAAATGCTGCCGCTTACACTGAGCAAAAATGGTCTAGAGATTAAAGCAAAGTTCTTTCGCGGGTTCAGTGATCCCTCCCGGTTGGAGATACTGGAGAGTCTACGAGAAAAACCCCGCACAGTAGGCGAGATTGTGGAAATGACCGGTTTTTCCCAGTCTAATGTCTCTAATCACCTGAGCTGCTTGCGGGGCTGCGGAATGGTGGCCTTCGAGAAGCAGGGACGTTTTGTCTCATACCGAATTAGCGACGACCGGATCGCAGACCTTCTTATACTGTCCGAATCCCTGCTTTCAGATGTCGCCCGGGGGGTATATCAATGCACCCGCTATACCTAACTCTGCTGAGCTCAAATGTTGAAATTTCCAGTAGAAAAGATTAAATCTTATCATTCATTTGCAAAGAGGTTTTTATGACTAAAACAATTGAAATCCCTATCGAGGGCATGGACTGTGCTGAATGCGCTCTCCATGTTCAAAAAGCTATCACTTCTGTACCTTACGTGCTCTCCGCAGACGTGCTGCTGGGAGCTGAAAAAGCTCTCATACAAGTTGAAGCCCCTCCCAATGACCTGGTGCTTATCCATGCCGCAGTCGCTGATGCCGGCTACTCAGTACCTGCCCCACAGCAAGAAGAGCACTCCCTAGCAGGCACGGATTTCACAAGCAAGGTCATGCGCCTGTTCGGATTGGTTTTCGGCGCTGTGTTATTTATCGTTGTGGTCGGCGAGTGGATGGGACTCTTCGAGAGCATCACCACCAATATACCCTGGTATCTTGGCCTGGGTGTAGTGCTGCTGATTGGATATCCTGTTTTCCTGAAGGTCATTCGGTCCGTTTTTCGCGGTAAAATTATCGCCCATACCCTCACAACTATGGGTTTACTGGCAGCTGTGGCAGTGGGGGAATGGTCTACAGCAGCAGTAGTGGTTTTTTTCATGCGCATCGGCGAGTATGCAGAAACCTTCACTGCTGAACGCGCCCGCCGCGCACTCAAGGAACTCTCAGGACTAACCCCGCAAACCGCCCGGGTCTGGCGAGAAGGGAAGGAAATTGATCTACCTGTTGAAAAAGTGCAAATCAATGAAATCGTGATCGTTCGACCAGGAGAGCATATCCCGGTAGACGGTGAAGTAGTGGACGGTCAGGCAACAATTGACCAGGCTACCATTACCGGGGAATCCATGCCCGTGGAAGCCGGGATCGGATCGAAAGTTTTTGCCGCAACCCTTGCCCAGCTGGGAAGCCTGCGGATCCGCACTACCCACATCGGACGGGATACTACTTTCGGCCGCGTCATCCAGATGGTCGAAGAAGCAGAGGCCCATCGGGCCGATATCCAGGGGATAGCCGATAAATTTGCCTCCTGGTATCTACCGGTGGTAGCAGTAATTGCTGGATTGACCTTCATCATCACTCGCGATCCTCTGGCGACTACGGCTGTCCTGGTCGTAGCCTGTGCCTGCTCTTTCGCGTTGGCAACTCCAATGGCGATGATGGCATCGATTGGCGCTGGCGCAAAACGCGGCCTGCTCATCAAAGGCAGTAAATATCTGGAAACCCTGGCCCGTGCCAATGTCCTTTTAATCGACAAAACGGGCACCCTGACCCTGGGGCAGCCGCTTATCAGTAGCCAATGGTCGCTAAATAATAACTGGACAGAAGACGAGCTCCTAAGATTGACAGCTTCTGCAGAACGATATTCTGAGCATCCATTGGCGGAAGCGGTGCGTTCCGCAGCTCGCGATCGCGGCCTGTCACTCTCTGAACCGAAGGAGTTCAATCCCCTGCCCGGCATGGGGCTGCGGGCTCGGATTGACAACCATACCCTTGCCATCGGCAGCCGGCGCATGATAGCCCCTAATGCCGATATCCCCCAGGCCGACGCCCTTGAAGCACAGGGGAAAACACTGCTCTTTGTCCGAATAGATAATGAGCTGGCCGGTTTTCTGGCTGCTGAAGACAGTTTGCGCCCCGAAATCCCCGCTGCACTGTCGCAATTACGCAGCCAGGGAATAACCCAGATCGAGCTGCTGACTGGCGACAATGCCCGGACAGCTGGGGCTTTGGCTGAAAAACTGAGTGTTGCTTACCAGGCTGAGATGCTGCCTGAAGATAAAATTTCAGTTGTCAAGCGTTATCAATCCGAGGGAAAAGTCGTAGTTATGGTTGGAGATGGGGTCAACGATGCACCGGCCCTGGCCCAAGCCGATGTCGGCATCGCAATGGGAGTAGCGGGCACCGATGTTGCTTTGGAAGCCGCACATATAGCTCTGATGCGGGAAGATTGGATGCTGGTTCCCAATATTTTCCAGATTGCCCGTAAAACGATGAGAGTAATTAAGTTTAACCTGGGATTTACCGCTGTTTACAATGTCATCGGATTAACGCTGGCAGCCTTCGGCATCCTGCCCCCCATCTTGGCCGCAGCGGCTCAATCCATGCCTGATCTGGGAATCCTGGCAAATTCCGCCCGCCTGCTCAAGCAGGATTAAGCTTCTTTCAAAAGTGATCCTGGCGACTTGATACCCGGGATCACTTTTTTACTCTTCTTATCAATCAGTTTCAAGCAGCCGGATCACACTCTCTAAATGGGTCCGGGCTTCTTTGGCAACTGCCAATTTCTCAGCATTGATAGCCAGCGGATGAAGCAACAGCCCACGAAGCATCCCTACGTTATAATACATCTACCTTAAAAAAGTGACTGATTTGCATTGTGTCTATCTCAAAAAGGTGAAAAACATCAGTAGCTGATTCTCGTATAACCTAGTCAGTAACCCAATTTTCGCACCCGCAGCTCAATGGATAGAGCGTCTGACTTCGAATTGTACGAGAGAGGTGTCCATCCTTTCCATGGGGGATATATCCGCCCATCCTCTCTATGGAGTTGACAACAATCTGTCCACATTGAGCATAAATTCCATCCTTTCCATCCCGTTTGCACCAGGATTGCACCGGAAAAGCGCCCTGCGGGCTGACCGAGTGGGCACTTCGTGCCCGACCGAAGACCGGAGTGGCCTGCGGCAACGACGGAGATAAACCGGTCTCAGTATCCCGGTCGTGAGCGTAGCGAACATCCCGTCTCTTTATCCCCGTCGGTCGCAAAGCGACCAAATAATCAACTGGATTGGTGATCGATTTATACAAACCTCATGCCAATATTCACTTGTCCTGAGATTTTCTCTATCGCATAATAAGGTAATGATTTCTTGAGATTAGAATCGTTATCATAACCATTAGAATATAAATACCTATTTGTATATTCTTCATTATTAAGATAATTATAGGGTTGTCCAATCTACAAATCAAGCCGCTGTTCGTTGAGCCGGGCACCCCCTGGGAGAACGGCTATGTAGAAAGCTTCAATCGCAGCTTGCGAAAAGAATGTCTGGGATGGATCAAATATCAGGTATCGGAAATCCCGGGATTAACTCATTGTGTTGAAGAATGGTTGCAATATTATCATTACTTACGACCCCATATTTCGCTAGGAATACGACCGCCCCTCGAAATACAAGTGTGACATTTTAAAGTGTACATTGCGCACCTTTAAACCGCCTAGATCAAATGACCGCTAAGAACTCTGCCGGATTGAGAATGGGGATGGTTTGACAGGGGTTCATACTTAGCAAATCAGAATCGCCCGAAACCAAATAGTCAGCTCCGCCGGTCAGGGCGACCTCCAGGAATTTATTGTCCTTTGGATCCCGGCAGTCTATTATTGTAACCTCAGGAACGATTGCTTCTCCCCGCAAACGGATCAAGTTGATCAGAGCAGAGATGTCATCCGGCTCAATGTGATATTTCTGTCGAAACTTATTCCTCCCTAAAACATCAACGATTTCCATAATAGTCTCATTGGAGTACAAGGCAGCGAATTTCCCATCACGCAATGACCTCAACACATCACCGGGCGCCCCTTGGGGGCGGATCAATCCGCTGACCAATACACTAGTATCGATTACGATGCGCATTATTTAATCCTATCGGGCTGCTTTGATATCGGAAGCGATTTCTTCTTCGCTGAATTTTTCGTTAAGTTTTCCCAATCGATCCCAGACCTGATCGAAACGAGCCAATACCTCGCTTTCCTTCATCTCCTGGAAGCGCAAATAATCTTCATACGATATCAGCGCTGCTTCAGGGCGTGACCCTCGTGTTAAAACAATCTGCGTGTTTTTCTTCACTACCAAGTCAAATATTTTTCGAAAGCCCCTTTGTAATTCCGTCACGCCAATAATTTCTTGCTTCATCCGGTCCTCCTTCCCTGTATACTTTGTTATATATCTTGATATGTATTTCAATATGCATTATATCATACACATCTTGGAATCAAAATCAAATATTGGTAATTATGTTTTACCTGAGAACCCGACATCGCAAGCACCTTTGCCTTTTTATTGATCATGATCATAAATCAATAAAGAACTTTGTTTTTTAGTTTTGCTATTGACTTGATGTCAGACGCCGGTTGAATAATCCCCCTACTTTCCTCCATTTAGAGGATAAATCTAAGCATTTTTTGGCTCTATCGCCAACAACGTATTACCCGCCATGGGATATGGCGAGGCACAAATCAAAGAACTGGAGCAAACCATTCAGAACGCAGATGTCGACCTGGTAGTTATTGGCACTCCCATTGACCTGGGCCGGATTAAGCCCTCCCAGCGGGTACAGTATGAGCTGCAGGAGATCGGCAAACCGACCCTGGAAGAAATTTTAAAAGAAAGATTCCCTAGATAGACAATGTCCTGATTCAGCAGATCGGTGGATGTGTTTATCCGCCGATCTGCAATCAAAGCATCATCGGATGAATTTCAATTCAAACATTTACCTCTATCCCTGAATTGCCTATACGCATTATCAAATAAAGAAATTTGAGTTGGGTGACATGCATGTCGCCAACGAGATCTTCGAATCACACCAATTGATCGTTATTGACGAAACAGATATCGGCTTCATACCATTAAAGCGTTCATGGCGACTACATTGGCGCAAACAGATGGCGGACTCACAAAATAGCCTAGATACCTATAATATTATCTAATTCAAAGCAGGTGCTCAAGATTCCTGCATACTCCTGGCGAGAATCTTTATCCCTGTTTCAATCTGCTCTGGATTGTGGTTACTGATGCTCAGGCGAAGATAATCATTCAGGCCATTCTGGCTAGAAAAGAGACTGCCTGGGCGGATATCAATATTATTCTTGTGGATGATATTCCGCAACTGCACCGTATCCCTTTCTGGCATATGCACCCAAAAATAGTAGCCGCCTTGAGGTTTATTGTAGTGGATTCCCGGCAGATAGCGATCCAGCGCAGTAGACATCGCTTCCTGGCGCTGCTGAAAGACATCTTGCAGCTGCCGAATGTTTTTTGTTAAATCTCCGGATTCTATCAAGTACTGGACAATTGCGCTGGTAAAAGGATTCAAACCACCGCCACTATCAAGCAAACCGCATTTTACAAGGCGGCTGATCATTTTTGGATGAGCCTGAATCCAGCCCAGGCGTAATCCAGGGGCAAGAATTTTTGAGAATGAATTTATGGATACCACCTGCTCTGCCTGGTCTGAATATTCAGCAAGTGGCGGAGGAGGTTCCTCTGCGTAAGCCAGGAAATGATAAACTTCATCAGCAATCAACAAAAAATCATATTCCTGAGCCAGACTAACCAACTTTTCCCTCCTCATCTCTGACAAGGTGGTGCTGGCCGGGTTATGGAAGGTTGGGATGGTATAGACAAATTTTGGTTGTATCTCAACCAGTAAGGCTTCCAGCGAATCAACATCCAAACCTTCTTGATCCAGGGGGACAGCATAAACATTCAAGCGATGATCAGCAAAGATTCCCAGGGCTAGAAAATAGGTAGGCTCTTCGACAATGATTGCATCTCCTGGCTGAGTAAACAGGGTGCATAGCAGATCGAGAGCAGAGGAAGCACCAGTGGTGGCAAGCAGCTTATCCGCTGCCACAGAAAACCCATATTTGGAAGAAAGGAATTCCGCCAGGGTAGATAAGAATAATCCATTGCCCTGCTCTGCTCCATATTGTAGTGTGTGGCGGTCGCCAACCTCGAAATAGCGCTCAGCTGCGTGTGCTATCATTTCCATTGGAAGCATTTCCAGGCCGGGATTCCCAGAGCCTAGGTCGATAAAACCCGGTGGTACGTCAGTCTGAACAATGGGTAGTTCCATGATAGAAGTATAAAGGATAATCTTGAAACACACGAGTTGGGTTATATATCTCGGGATAAAATCTGCCTTTCAGTCAGCTGGCATAATTTCATACCTGACCTCCTGTCAGACGTCTCATAATTCCCTGATCTTTAATAAGACGCCGACTTATTTTTCTAAGAAATTTCTCGGTTTTAGGGGGTGATATTTGATCTTAAAACAAATAATCCTGATGTTTTTGATCTGGATTTCATCAATCCAAAATAATTGCACTGGGAAGAGCCAATGATAATCTGAAGCTACTATCTCATCTCATGCATTTCTAAAATTAATTCGAAATCAATACGCCCGCCTCCACCGATCAGAGTCCCCATTCATCTCTGAATTTTCCCTATGGTAAAATCTTTCCATCAAGCATTATTCCTGCCACCCATAACTTTGGAAAACCTATGATACCCATTCGCGATGATAACCCCACCCACAGCGTTCCGATCATTACCTATCTTTTAATAGTAGTGAATATCCTGGTCTTTATCTTCCAGACAATGCTGGGATCCAATAATGAGTCCTTTGTGTACCAATTTGCCCTGATCCCAGCCAATGTGACCTCGTTGATATCGATTGGCAGTCTGTCCAATATCTTTACCAGCATGTTCATGCATGCAGGTCTAGCTCATATCGGCGGCAACATGCTTTATCTGTGGATCTTTGGCGACAATGTGGAAGACCGTATGGGCAGTGGAAATTATTTTCTGTTCTATATCGTTGGTGGCGTCGTCGCTTCTTTAGCCCATATTTATTCAGATCCAACCTCCATAATTCCTACCGTCGGAGCCAGCGGTGCCATCGCTGCGGTTCTGGGCGCTTACCTGGTCCTTTTCCCAAGTCAGAAAGTGCTTACATTAATTCCCCTGGGGTTTTGGCTGCGGATGACCTTGCTTCCAGCCAGTTTAGTATTAGGCGCCTGGTTTTTATTTCAACTTGCCCAAGTCATCTTTTCCTGGGGCAGTCCTGAGGTCGGAGGAGTCGCATTTTGGGCTCATATTGGCGGATTTATTAGTGGAGTAGTTCTGGGTTTATTGTTCAAGAAACCCGAACCGGAATATCCTGGTTACCAGTGGTAACCTCAGCCACTAAGCTTGATGAACAGAGTAAGCTGGGTTATAATTTCCCGGCATCGGGATGTGGCGCAGTCCGGTAGCGCGCGCCGTTCGGGTCGGCGAGGCCGTGGGTTCGAATCCCTCCATCCCGACACAAAAACCGCTGGTGAATTCCAGCGGTTTTGTCTATTAGGGACTAAGTCCTTTTTATGGAAGGACTCAATCCCATTTTCAATCTTTTTTTACTATAGCAATTGCGATTTAGAATCTTCTGTTCCCCGGGCGGAAAGCGGCTGATAAGAGGGCTCCCGGTGAGGAGCACGCACAGCCGGTTTGGGTGATGGGCGGTAGCCAGGAGCCGGTTTCTTCCGGCTGGAAACAGGAGCCTTACGGGTTGAATGAGCAAACTCCACCCGCAGCTGGTCCCTGCCAAAGTAGC
>Ga0209834_10001168_pt1 | contig 14977 bp, 12 predicted proteins | sample Mar14236cmmetaG_FD_184134 | JGI IMG/M metagenome (GOLD analysis project Ga0209834, IMG submission 184134) | Marine hydrothermal vent microbial communities from Guaymas Basin, Gulf of California to study Microbial Dark Matter (Phase II) - Marker... ...
ACCCTGTATTGTGGAAAGTGAAGCGTTAACTAAGGAAGTAGCCGAACACATAAAAGCGCTGTGTGATACGTATAAGATTCCGTTTGTATTCAAGGCATCGTACCGGAAGGCAAATCGCTCACGGCTCGACTCTTTTACAGGGATCGGTGACGAAAAGGCAATGAAGATACTGAAGTCAGTAGGCGAATCTTTAAATATCCCGGTGGTTACCGATATCCATTCTTCCGAAGAAGCAGCTGTGGCTGCCGGATATGTGGATGTTTTGCAAATCCCGGCTTTTTTATGCCGGCAAACGGATCTACTGCTGGCAGCAGGAAAGACCGGTAAGGTGGTGAATATTAAAAAAGGACAGTTCCTGTCGGGTGCTTCCATGCAGTTTGCCGTGGATAAGATTTTATCAACCGGAAACAAAAATATACTGCTGACCGAAAGAGGCAATATGTTTGGCTATGGTGATCTGGTAGTTGATTACCGGAACATACCGGAGATGCAGAAGACAGGCTTCCCTGTTGTCCTGGATTGTACCCATTCCCTGCAGCAGCCCAATCAAAGTTCTGGAGTAACAGGAGGCAATCCGCAAATGATAGAAACAATTGCCAAAGCGGGTATTGCGGCTGGTGTGGATGGGGTTTTCCTTGAAACTCACCCCGACCCTTCCATTGCCAAGTCGGACGGAGCCAATATGCTGCGTCTCGACCTGCTTGAAGGCCTTCTGAAAAAACTAGTGGTTTTAAAACAGGCAGTTAATAAATTCTGATCTATTCCTTATTTACTGTTGCCAGGATCGACTGTGTCGGGAAGGCGAACTCCAGTTTATTTTCGTTGAACCTTTTCAGTATCTGCATGTTCACATTCGTCTGTACCTGCAGGATGTCAGCTCCTTTGGTGATGTAATAAATGAACAGGATACCCAGTGAGAAATCGCCGAACGCATTAAACGAAACCAGTGCCTTTTCCTCCGTCCCGTCGGTTTTGCCGATGATGTCTTTCAGGATGTCGATGGCCAGTTGGATTTTATCTTCCGGTGTATCATAGGTAAGCCCAAGATTTAACGTCACTTTCCGCGACGGTTCCATGGTTACGTTTTCGATAATACCATCAGTGAATTTCATGTTTGGGACAGTAAGCATAGTGCCTGAAAGTGTTTTGATGCGCGTACTGCGGATGCCTACCTCCTGCACAACACCATCGTAACCATTGACCTTGATCCGGTCACCCAAAACGAATGGCTTATCGGTAAAGATGGTTACTCCGCCAAAAATGTTCGCCACCGTGTCTTTGGCTGCCATGGCCAGCGCCAAACCGCCGATACCAAGTCCGGCAAGTATAGCGCCTACGTTAAAACCTACATTGTTCAGCGCCATCAGGATACCCAGTATCCAGATCGTATATTTAATTACCTTGCGGGCTATGGGCAGAAGCTGGTCGTCCAGATCGCTTTCGCTTTTCTCGACTGCCGGAGCCAGATATTCGTCAATCAGGGCGATGAGCAGGCGGGCAATGAACCAGGTAGTAGCAAGGATTACTACAAACCAGAATCCTTTGTCGATGTAATCGGTAATATCGGGTGGAAAAACAAGTCTTTTCAATGCGAACCAGATACCCCCCAGGGCAAAAATGTATATGATAGGCTCTTCCAGCATTTCCACCAGTAAGTCATCCAGTCGGGTTTTGGTTTTAGCCGATAGTTTCTTTAGCACATTTTTGATGAACCAGATAACCAGTTTCGTGGCAATGATAACGCCTATAATAATGAGCAGGGCTATACCCCAGTCACCCAATGAATTATGATAAAATTGTTTTTCAAAAAATTCCATATTTATTTGTTTTATTCTCTGATAATATTTCTCAAATTTCCCGTCTGTTGGTCAAACAGCAAGCGGGTGCGGTTTAATGGTGCTGTAGCCGGAACCCCGAACTGACAAACCGGTATGCTTGACGTATAATACGTAGTCCCTTTCTGAATGATGTTCACGACGGCGGTTTGCGGCACTCTGTAGTAAATATTGTCCGGTTTCTCAAGCGGAGTCTCAGGCAGACCTGCCGTGGTGCCAGCCGGCTGCAGTACGATTTCAATGGAATTGCCGTCCGGATCGTTGTAAATGACATCTCTGAGTTTTTCTTTCTGCGGAACGTAATAAACCGTTACCTGGCGCGTGGTCTTCACTTCCTTTCCCAGGAATAGTTCCAGGTATTCCTGCTCCAGTGCTTCCAGCTTTTTATCCATGTACATAATACTTTCGCCATAGTTTACCTCCTGGTATCCTGATATCAGATGAAACCGGGCTTCTCTGATCTCTGAGATACGCAGGGCTGCCTCATTAGCTTTTTCTTCGTTGCTTTTATCCACCCAGGAAGTCTTGAACAGAAACCTGTTTATCGTAACCGTATCAATGGAAATCTTTCTTACAATCGTATCAATCTTTTTCATACGGTTGTAATCAGCGAAATACGAAAAATCCTCGTCTCCCTCCATTAAAATAAAGGTTTGTTCAATATCTGTTGTTTCTGTTTCGAACTGAGTACCGCCTTCCAGGCCAAATCCCAGCAGAGTGCCCTGTTCCGACAGAAGAAAGGAGGTCGCTTTCTCTTCTTTCGACTTTTCGGCAGGAAACTGAACATAATAATATTGGTCGGGATCGGCTTCGGACAGTGGTGTAACTTCGGCATTGATCAGCTGTACCGAATTTCCGCTGTATCTGATGTAATCGTTTACGCCGAGGTAGTTTGTTGCGTAGTCGGCCAGCGGACCCGGTATTTTTTTTATTTGTTCTACAGTCAGTTCGATCTTGAACACCGTTTGCGGCAAGGCATAATAAAAACCATCCTGTGCTGTGTTGGTAGCATCTCCGGCAACTTTTTTAACAACATACTGGCCGTTTGACAGGAAAGGTATGAGTAAAAGAAAGAACAGGAATACGTATAATGATTTTTCAGGCTTCATAGTTTATGCTGTTTAACACTTCAAATGTACGAAATAGTAAAATATGTGCAGTTACCTGATAAAGAGCAACTCTCTGTATTTTGGCAACGGCCACAGTTCGTCGTCAATCATAAATTCCAGTTTGTCCACATGGTAACGGATGCTGTCGAAATACACCATTACCTCATCTCTGTATGCTATGGCCTTGTCGTAAGTATGTTCAATTTTATTGGCCCGTTTGCGTGCTTCGATCATATTTTCCACATTTTCTTTAATGGCCGAAATATGATCCGAGATAAATTTAATGGCATTTGTCTGGTTCTTGGCCAGTTTAACAAACGACTTTGAATCGATGACCTCTTTCAATCCTCGCGTATTTTCTATTAACCTGTTTTGGTACAAAATGGCTGTTGGTAAAATATGGTTGATGGCCAGGTCGCCCATAACACGTGCTTCAATCTGAACCTTTTTAATGTATTTCTCCAGTTTCATTTCGTAACGCGACATAAGTTCTTTTTTGCTCATTACCTGGTTACGTTCGAATAAGTCGATGGTTTTTTTCGAAATAAAGGCTCCCAGAGCTTCCGGTGTCGATTCGTGGTTTGAGAGGCCTCTCTTCTCAGCCTCTTCCACCCATTCATCACTGTATGAGTTGCCCTCAAAACGAATGTTTCTCGATTCATTGATATATTTTTTTACAATACGGAAAATAGCATCATCCTGCTCTACCCCTTTTTTTATCAGCTTTTCCACATCGGCTTTGAACTTTATTAACTGGTCGGCCATGATTGTGTTTAGTACAAACATCGGTTTGGCTGTATTCGCACTGGAACCTACGGCTCTGAATTCAAATTTATTGCCGGTAAAAGCAAAGGGTGATGTCCGGTTTCTGTCGGTATTATCGAAAAGGATCTCGGGAATCTTCGGGATGTTCAGAGGTACATCTTTTTTCTGGTTGTTATTCATCTCTCTGACAGATGGCATTTTTTCGATCTCATGCAACGTACGGGTTATCTGTTCACCGATAAACACCGAGATAATAGCCGGAGGTGCTTCATTAGCTCCCAGTCGCATATCGTTTCCGGCCGAAGCAATGCTGGCCCTCAGCAATTCTTCATGGTCATGCACGGCTTTAAGAATATTTACCAGAAAGGTGATAAACCGGAAGTTCTCTTTCGCTGTCTTTCCGGGCGACAACAGGTTAATTCCTGTATTGGTGGCCAGCGACCAGTTGTTGTGTTTGCCCGAACCGTTCACACCGGCATAAGGTTTTTCATGCAACAGCACCTTAAAGTTATGACTTCGGGCTACTTTATCCAGAAGGTGCATCAGTAGCTGGTTGTGGTCAACTGCGATGTTGGCTTCCTCAAAAACAGGGGCACACTCAAACTGGCTCGGGGCAACTTCATTATGTCTTGTTTTTAAAGGTATGCCCAATTTGTGCGCTTCTATCTCAAGTTCCTGCATAAAGGCCAGCGCTCTGCTGTGTATTGTACCGAAATAGTGATCAGACAGTTGCTGGTCTTTCGCCGAAGAGTGGCCAAATACCGTTTTTCCGGTAAGTACAAGGTCGGGACGGGCTGAGAAAAGGGCTGTGTCCACCAGGAAATACTCCTGCTCCCAGCCCAGGGTAGGATATACTTTTTGCACATTTTTGTTGAAATAACATACAACGTCAGTAGCTATGTCGTCCAGCGCCTTCATCGATCTGAGCAGCGGGGTTTTATAGTCTAACGATTCGCCTGTGTAGGAAACAAAAATTGTGGGAATACAAAGTGTATTTTCCAGAATAAATGCCGGTGATGTCGGGTCCCATGCTGTATAACCTCTTGCTTCAAACGTATTCCGGATACCCCCGCTGGGGAAGCTGGAAGCATCGGGCTCCTGCTGTATGAGGGCATCTCCCTGAAACTCTTCTACGGCACGGCCGCCTTCCAGCGGGTTGATGAACGCGTCATGTTTTTCGGCTGTAGCGCCTGTCAGCGGGTGAAACCAGTGGGTGTAATGCGTGACACCTTTGCCCATGGCCCATGCTTTCATGGCTGAAGCAATCTGGTCGGTCACTTTTCGCTCAATCCTTACCCCTTCCTTGATGGCTTTTTGCAAAACATCGTATGCTTCCTCTGTGAGGTATTCACGCATCACGGTTTGATTAAATACCATCGATCCGAAATAATCGGATGCTTTGTTGGATGGGTATTGGACCTTCTCAACAGGTCTGTGCAGGGTTTGTTCCAGCGCGATGAATCTTAAATTGGGCATAATTATACAGTTTTATTGTGTTGTTTTCTTATAATGAGCAATCCTATAAACGTGAGCAATCCATTAATGATCAGAAGCTCGAACCCTATTTCGTAGCCGTTGAACATCCGTGTTGAATAATGACTGATCAACCACGATACGACAGGAGCTGCCAGAGCTACAAACGGAATATAACGGTCTTTGACTTCAATTCTGGTAAACAACCCGAAAGCATATAAACCCAGTAGCGGACCGTAGGTATAACCGGCTAAAGTAAATAGTTGAGCAATAACAGCCTGATTATTGATCAGGCTAAATAATATGATTACAAAAATAATGATTAGCGCCATCAGCAAATGGACGGTTTTCCGCTTTTTTTTCAACAAGTTTTCATTATCGCTGTACTTCTTATCATATTCCATGATGTCGATACTGAACGAGGTAGTGAGTGCCGTAAGGGCACTGTCGGCACTGGAGTAGGCAGCCGATATGAGGCCGATAATGAACACGATCCCGGCTACAATGCCTATGTGTTTAAAAGCGATCAAAGGAAAAAGATGGTCGGATTGCGCAGGCAGTTGCAGGTTATAGTGAGCAGTATAAATATACAATACGGCGCCGAGGAAAAGAAAAATAAGGTTTACGGGAACAAGTATCAGGCTTAGTGTTGTCATGTTCTTCCGGGCATCTTTCAGATTTTTGCAGCTCAGGTTTTTCTGCATCATATCCTGGTCGAGGCCGGTCATAACAATAGTGATAAACATACCGCTCAGGAACAGCTTAATAAAGTTTTGTTTGCTGTTGGTGTCCGTAACGATGATTGTGGACAGATCGCTCTGCCACACTTCTTTGATCATGGCTGTTAAACTAACATCCATTTGCGAAAGGATCAGTCCGATGGTGATCATGACGGATGCCAGCATGAAAGTCGTTTGTAACGTATCAGTCCACACAATGGTTTTGATACCACCCTTCATGGTGTATAATTGGATCAGGATAATAAAAAACACCACCGTTACCCAAAAAGGAATGTGGAAGTAATCAAAAACGAATACCTGCAGCACGCTTACCACCAGATACATGCGGAAAGAGGCTCCAATGATACGTGAAATAAGAAAAAATACGGAGCCTGTTTTATAGGCCCTGTTACCGAAACGGCTGCCGAGGTAAGTGTAAATGGAAGTCAGGTTCAGTTTGTAATAAACAGGCAGCAATACCATACTGATAACGGCATAACCGACAATATAGCCAAGTACAATGACAAAATAATTGAAATGGGTAGTGCCCACCCAGCCCGGAATGGAAATAAACGTAACCCCCGACAGAGAGGCTCCGATCATGCCGTATGCCACAACAAACCACGGTGATTTCCGGTTGCCTATAAAAAAACTCTGGTTATCAGCTTTCCGCGATGTGATCCATGAAATGGCAAAGATTACCAGTGTATAAACCAAAAAAGTTCCGAATATGAGTCCGGGCGACATAATTCTTCAATTTGAAGCAAATGTAAAAAGTCAGTTTGCTTTGAAGGCTGTTTTTAGCAAAAAGTGATGAAATATTATTAACAATGTGAAAATAAGCTTAGCGGTTTCCACCGATAGCTTTTGCAAATGCCAATAAATCGATAAATGAATAATCACATACGGTCGGATCTAAAAAGGAGTTGTCGGAGTTGATAAACACCGTTTTCATCCCTGTATTTCTGCCAAATTCCATGTCTGACAGCGTGTCGCCCACCATCACACTTTTTAAAAAGTCAATTTCCGGAAAATCTCTTTTAGCCTGTTCGGCCATAAAAGTGCCCGGTTTCCGGCAGTTGTTTTCTGCACCGGCTAAATCAGGGCAGTAATAAATGGCATCGATGCGGCCTCCGTTTTTGGTAACATAGGCTTTCATTTTCTGGTGGATCTTTTGCAGGTCTTCTTCTGTCATCAGTCCTTTGCCTATCCCCTGCTGGTTGGTGATGACAATAATTCGTGTAAATTTCTTTGAAAGAATATTCAGTGCATCTTGAACACCGGGTAGAAACTCAAATTCTTCCCACTTTTTGATGTAATCGCCGGGTGGTCTTTTGTTGATTACACCGTCCCTGTCAAGGAACAGCGTCCAGTTGCTGTCAATATGATGGAAAAATTCTGACATAGAATTTACTTCGGAAAGAGAGCTTTTTCAATTTCTTCACACAAAATATGGCCGATAAGGATATGTGCTTCCTGGATGCGGGCTACATTTTTGGAAGGGATTTTAATGCATCTGTCGGAAATACTGGCCAGCTTTCCCCCTGATTTTCCAGTTAACGCAATGGTATGCATTTGTTTGTGAACGGCTGTTTCAACAGCATTCACCACATTTTCTGAATTGCCCGAGGTGCTGATAGCAATAAGCAGATCGCCCGGTTCGCCGAAAGCTTCCACCATCCGGGCATATACCTGGCCGTAATCGTAGTCGTTGGCAACAGCTGTCAGAAACGAGGTGTTCACATGCAACGCTTCCGCTGGCAATGGCTTTCGGTCGTAATTAAACCTGCCCGACAATTCGGCAGCAATATGTTGTGCATCTGCTGCGCTGCCTCCGTTGCCGCACAAATACATCTTTCTGCCGTTTTTGAACCCATGAATGCACATCTGAATCACATGAGTTATTTCTTTCAGTATCTCGTCATCCTGCAAAAGCAGTGATTTAACATCGATTGATTGCTTAATAGCCTTTTTTATATTCATAAATACCTTGTTACTTTTATTTTAACTAACGACAGATTACCTGTTTTCTTGTAAAAGTACGAATTGCCTTAATATGTCTCATCATCGGCGATCATGTAATCCCGGTAGGCTTTCAGTAAATTTGCCCGTGAAACGACACCTATGTACTTGTTTCCGTCCACAACGATCATGTTGTAGTTATTTGTTTTGTTAAATTTATTGATCACATCCTGTACATCCGTTTGTACTGATACTTTCTCATCATCCATTAAAACGTGCAGGTAATCGGAAACGGGATCTTTGTATTTTCTTCTGTTGAACATGTCTTTCCTGACGTCATCCAGCAGGATGAGTCCGATGAATGTTCCCTGCTCGTCGATGGCTGCAAAGAAATTTCTTTTGGAAATTTTTATTTTACGTACCAGATCGCCCAATGTACTGTTAATAGAAACAACAAGCACATCTTTTTCGAGCAGGTCTCTGATCTTTATTCGTTTGACTACAGCTTTATCTCTGAACTTAAACATGTATCCCTTATCAGCCAGGGTTTGCGTAAAAATAGAATGTTTGTTATAAGCACGGGCAATGAGGAAAGCAATGGAGGTGGACAGCATCAGCGGAACGATAATTTCATAACCATTCGACATTTCGGCGATCAGGAAAATTGCTGTTAAAGGGGCCATGAGTACGCCACCCAATACTGCAGCCATACCCACCAGTGTAAAGTTGCCCTCATGCAGATTGATACCCGGAATCAGTTCGTTCAGCCCACGGCTCACTGTAAACCCGGTAAATCCACCCATGACGGCAGCCGGAGCAAAAATACCCCCTACTCCGCCGGCTTCGGTTGTCAATGTGGTGGCAATTACCTTTAATAAAATAAGCAGGGTTGTAAAAAGCAATAAGGCCCAGAATAATCCTGCCCCTTCGAGTAATGTGTGATCAAGCAGATTTTCCGCATTGCCGTTAATGATCATCCGGATGCCTTCGTACCCTTCCGAATATAAGGGGGGGAACAGGTAAACAAGTACACCCAATGCGGTTCCGCCGACTATAGCTTTTACCCATATAGATTTAAAACGGCTGAATAATTTGATGATCCTGAAGTGCATGAATTTAAAGTAGACGGCTACAAAACCGGCAATAACACCCAGCAGGATGAAGTACAGAATGTCATTGATGACAAAAGCATTGGTCACATTAAAATGGACCAGGTATTGTTCGGAGGTAAGCATTTTTGTTGTTACGGCGCCGGTTACACTAGCCAGCAGGATGGGGATCAGTGAGGCCGTTGACAGGTCGAGCATCAGCACTTCAAAACTAAAGATTACTGCGGCAATGGGTGTGGTAAATATGGACGCCATAGCTCCTGCAGCTCCGCATCCGATAAGCAGCGTTTTGTGCTTGTACCCCAGTCTCAGCCACTGACCTATAGAAGAGCCAATGGAGGCGCCGGTGGAAATGATGGGCGATTCAAGTCCAACCGAACCGCCGAACCCTGCTGTAAGCGATCCTCCGACAAGGGAGGAGAATATTTTATGTCGCCGCATACTGCCATCGAGCTGTGAAATTACATAGAGAATACGCGGAACACCGTGTCCGACATCATCTTTCACAATATATTTCAGGAACATGACAGTGAGGAGGATACCGATCAACGGAAGAAAAAACAGGATTATGATGTGGCCTTCTTCGGCATAATGTTCAAAAAGCCTGTACTTGATAGAGATAACTATGTATTTAAGCAAACCGGCGGCCAGCCCGGAAAAGAAACCGATCAGCACACTCAGTATCAAAACAAAGAATGCGTCGGACAAATTGTTGGCGCGCCATTTTAAAAACCGGATATAAAGGTAATTCAGTCTCATTTCGGCAGTTTGCTCATACCAAAACTAATAAATCGTGGGAAATGTATTTCAGTGAACCATCAGAGAGTTTATCTTAAAACCTCTTTGGCGTAGTTTTCCCAGCTCATATCTTTTGATGTGGCCGCCACATGCTCTCTATTGATAGGCTTTTCGATTGATTTAATCATAGCCTCTGCCATGGAGTCAATATTATCGGGCTGCGCAAGGTAACCATTATACCCGTCTTTAACCGTTTCGGGGAAGTGCCCCACATTAGTCGCCAGCATGGGCATGTTAAAATTGTAGGCAATAGATTCAATTCCAGATGGTGTTGCTGTGAGGTAGAACAACATAATGCTGTCGCTTACCTGGAAATACTTATGCACCTCTTCATTGGGTACGAAATCGTTATCCACAGATGTTTTGTCTTCCAGGTTTAGCTCGCCAATAAGTGCCAGTGGATTGTAGTCCCGCTCATCGTCCTGTTTTTTCAGGAAGAGTTTCTTTGCCAGGCCAAAAGTGGCGTTTTTCACCCTTGTGGAGAATTTTTTTGTATCCAGTGTATTCCAGAACGATTCACCAACGATCAGCAGCGACACATCATCCCTTTGCTCAGCGACTTTGGCAAAAGCTTTGATTACATTGTGCAGCCCTTTGTATTTCCGGATAAACCCGAAGAACAGAAAAACATGCTCTTTCAGCTTCATTTCCTTTTTTTGTTTTTCAACATCAAAATCCGGATCGGGTGCAAACATATCGTAAACAGGGTGGTACAGCTTAAGTACCTTGATTCCTTCCCCCTTTATAACTCCTCCCCTTTCAACAACTTCAAATTTTTTATCCGGGAATAGAGTTCTGAGTTCATCAGCTGTTTTATAGGCATGTACAATGTAGGCATCGGCATGCTTTATACCCCGTTTGGTAAACGCTTTGTCCAAAGCACTCCCCTCTTTCTGGATAACGAAATGCAGATCGAAGAACACTTCCGTGTTTTTCAGCTTTTTCAGTTTTCGGGCAATGTATCCCAGCGGGATTCCCTGTACGGCAATAGCCCATTGAAAAATAATTTTGTCGGGTTGTAAGCTTTTAATCAGCTTCACTGTGGCATTCCAGCTGGCGGGGTTGTTGTAGTTCGTAATGTAATGCACCTTGATACGGGTACCTTCCAGCTGATCCGCTTTACTTTTTCGGTCGATAAAATCGCGGGGAATGATGGCCGGATACTGTTGTGTCCACGAAACGATGTGCACATCCGTATCTTCCAGTTTATCAAAAGCTTTGGCTAATGAGGTGTTGTAATTGGCAATACCCCCTTTAAACATGGGGCCTGGACCAAAGCAAACAATGGTTTTCTTATTCTTCACTTTCTGCTCGTTTCTTAGCTGCTTCATAAACTCTGCGCATACCTTCTTCCAGAGATATTTTCGGCATCCAGCCAAATTTTTCCTTCACAAGCGACATGTCGCAATAGCGTGAGTGTACGCCTACCGGTTTGTCGAGCAGCGGTTTTATGGTTGGGTTATATCCTGCAAAGGAAGAAAATACCTTTATAAGTTCGAGAAACGAAGTAAGGACGCCCGAACCGATGTTATAGGCAGATCCGTCACCTACATTATCCATCAGAATAAAGATCAGGTCGATGATATCATCGATATGAACAAAATCACGCCCCTGTTTTCCACTGCCCCATACTTCAAAGGGGTTTTCCTTTTTGGCTGCTCTTAAAGCAATAGCAGGAACGGGATAGGACAACTCCTGATCTTCTCCGTAACCTGAGAACGGTCTGATGCAAACAATATGAATACCATAATGGCTGGCTGCGATCTGCGCCAGAAACTCACCGGTAAGCTTTGTCCATCCATACGTCATATCGGGTGTTCCGAGGTTCTTCCTGAAGTCGATATCACTCTCCTTTAACTGGATAGCTCCGGCTTCAGTTTGTAAACTTGTCGGATAGGCTGCGCTTGAACTCGGGTACAGCACGCGTTCGGGTTTATGGCGTGTGATCCAGTAGAAAAATTCGGAGTCAATACTTAAATCGAGACCTACCATCAATGGGTCGCCGTCAATTTTGAGCCGCCCGCCCACAATAGCTGCAAAGTGGAAAACGTCGCTGAAACGCTCAAAGTCAAGGTTGTATTTCTCCTGGAGATAATTCGGATTTGTACGAAAAGCAAACAGAAAATCCCTGAAATCGCCTTTCCAGAAAAGGAATCTTTTATCGCTGCCGATCACTTCAAGGTCTTTGTTCATTTCACTCTGAAAGCCGTCAAACCACTGCGAAGGGTGTCTTCCGATGGATAAGTCGTCCACAACAAATACATAGTCGCTGGTTGTTTTCAGCAATCTTTTCACCATGTTACGTCCTACAAACCCGCAACCGCCGGATACTAAGTGTATTTTCATCTAGGTATTTTTAAAATTGATCTTGGATTTTATTTGATAATTACTTCTTTCGGGAGCATTTCTCGAAATCATCTCCGCCAGGAAGCCTGTTAAAAATAACTGGGTTCCTATCAGCATGGCCATCAGTCCGAAATAGAACAAAGGTCTGTCGGTCATACGGTAAACGGCCATAAAAAATTTGGCATACGCAAGATAGAGGGCAATAACAAAACCGATAAGGAACGTCAGGCTGCCGAAAGCACCGAAAAAATGCATCGGCCGCTGTCCGAAACGCGACACAAAGTTTATGGACAACAGATCAAGGTACCCTTTGATAAACCGGTCGAGGCCGAACTTGGTAACACCGTATTTTCGTTTCTGATGCTGTACCACTTTCTCCCCTATATTTCTGAACCCCGCCCATTTGGCAATAACCGGAATGTAGCGGTGCATTTCACCATATACTTCGATGCTTTGCACTACTTCCAGTTTGTAAGCTTTTAAGCCGCAATTGAAATCGTGCAGTTTTATGCCTGACAGCACCCGCGTTGTCCAGTTATAAAATTTGGAAGTATTTCTTTTAATAAACGGATCAAATCTTTTCTTTTTCCAGCCTGAGACCAAGTCGAAACCATCTTCCATGATCATCTTGTAAAGGTCGGGAATCTCTTCCGGGCTGTCCTGCAGGTCGGCATCCATTGTAATGACCACATCGCCCGAAGCGTGTTTGAAACCCTCATTCAGTGCTGCCGACTTTCCATAGTTTCTACGAAAGCGCAAACCTTTTACATAAGCATGTTCTACTGCTAAATCTTCGATAACATGCCACGAATCGTCATCCGATCCATCATCAACATAGATGACTTCAAAAGAAAAATGATTGGACGTCATCACACGTTCAATCCAATCATTTAGTTCTTTAAGCGATTCTTCTTCGTTGTATAAAGGTATTACAATCGAAATGTCCATTCAGTCCTGTTTTGCTAAACTTCTTTTGCTTCGTTCTCTATAACATCAAGGGGTTTTTCCCGCTTGACAAAGATAGCAATTATCAATGATAAAATAGTGGCAAAAATAACATTGGCGACAAATCCTATGACCGTTAACATGACAGGTGTAGTGAATTTTTCAGTGTACGACAGGATCATGTCCAGTTCTTCATCACTGATGTTGGGATTACTTTCCAGTATCTTGTCTTCAGTTTCGATTAAAATCTGTTCGATATACCCCGGATTGATCATGGTTACGAAAAAATACGTAAAAGCAGATGCCAGTATGGAAGCGAACAAGCCCGTCCAGAATCCAACGCCAAAGGCACTTCCGTAAGATAAAAAGCCACCGGAGTATTTGTCCCGGTATGATACCATTGCCCAAAATAACCCACCAGCCATGATAAGATATGACAACCACATGATCTTGGAGTCGTGGTCAACATCCAGAAGATACATGAGCAGACTAAACACAATCAGTACAATACTAAGAAGCAGGCCGTACATTATTGAAGCATTAACTGTTGATTTTTGATTTTCCATAGAGTTTAATATTTGATGATCAGTAAAAGTAAAAATATCTTCTCAATTATGCTGACATATCCATACAATTTTTACTTTTGCAGTGGGTAAGTCTTATACGACCAGCTCCTGCTGAATTCCCCCAGGCCCGGAAGGGAGCAAGGGTAGGCGGTTGTAGCGGTGCGATATAAGTAGCTTACCCATTTTTAATGAGACCCGGTTTCTGCAAGCGTAAGCGCAGCAGAAACTGCTGGTCGAATTAATCCCGAAGCGCAGCGAGGGATCTCCTAAGACCTCATCCCCTATTCCAAATAAGAAAAGCGTAAGCGCAGCAGAAACTGCTGGTCGAATTAATCCCGAACGTAGTGAATGGTATCCTTTTTTAGAGGCTTCAACCCACAGGCTCGTGGCACCCGGATGGCGCCTGCCCCTCCGGTCAGGTGGAAATACTATTGAGAAGAGCCTGCTTTTTTCCTCTGAAGTTTCCGATTTTAACGTAATTTTGCAGCAGCAAAACAATTTGAGGAATTTGCAATTAATTTAAAGAACGTCTGCCATGTTGATAAAGATACATCCCGAGAATCCGGCTCCACGGCATATAAAAATGGTCGTGGAAGCGCTGGAAAAAGGTGGTGTCGTTATCTTTCCAACTGATACTATTTATGGAATGGGGTGCAGTCTTTATCAGCCCAGGGCTTTTGATAAAATCTCGCAGATAAAGGGAGGAAAAAAGGAAAAAACAAGTTTTTCCGTCATTGTTAACAGCCTGAGCATGCTGTCGGAGTTTACGAAACCATTGGAAAACACCCTTTTTCGTCTGATCAGGCGGAACCTTCCGGGACCGTTTACATTTATTCTAAATGCCAACAACAAAGTGCCGAAGATTTTTCAGAGCAGAAAAAAAACGATCGGTATCCGAATACCTGATAACCGCATTACATCTTCTATTGTGGAGGAACTGGGGCATCCCCTGCTGACGACTTCTATACGGGATGAAGATGAAGTGATCGAATACACAACCGATCCGGAACTTATATATGAAAAGTACCGCGATTTGGTTGCTGTTGTGATTGACGGAGGCTACGGTGATAACGAGCCTTCCACTGTGGTGGATTGTACTTCGGGTGAGCCGGAAATTATCCGGCAGGGAAAAGGTGTTTTGGAAGAATAATTTTTTTCAATTGAATTTGTTTATTTAAAAAAAATAGTACTTTTGCACTCCCAAAACGATGATTCGTTAGCTCAGCAGGTAGAGCATCTGCCTTTTAAGCAGAGGGTCCGGGGTTCGAGCCCCCGACGAATCACAGAAAACCTTCACATGCAAACGTGGAGGTTTTTTTATGTTCGGGAGTAGCAGCAGGTAGTGCATCC